>Ga0102812_10000870_pt1 | contig 21471 bp, 19 predicted proteins | sample ColrivemetaGS713_FD_79334 | JGI IMG/M metagenome (GOLD analysis project Ga0102812, IMG submission 79334) | Estuarine microbial communities from the Columbia River estuary - Flood tide ETM metaG S.713 | ecosystem: Environmental > Aquatic > Marine > Intertidal zone > Estuary | place: USA...
CGCCAATCAGGAAGGTGTCGCCCTTGGTCAGAGTGGCGGCAAAGCTTTCCTCGATTTCGCCTAGCGGTTTGCCACCTCGATTGCGCCTCAGGCGGACTTTGACAGTGTCGGTATCCTGTATCGTGCCGATGTTCATGCGAATGAGTTTTGCTGCGCGTGGATCACGCAGCGTCCACTGTCCGTCTGGGCGCTGCAACAGGCGCTTCCATTGATCATAGGCGCGCAGGGCGTAGCCACCGGTGGCACAGAAGTCCAGGCAGGCGTCAAATTCCGGGCGGGACAAGGCGACATAGGCTCCGACGGTGGTCACTTCGGCGAAGAGAGCATCTGCGCAAAACGGCCCGGCTGCGGCAGTGATCAGGATGTGTTGGCACAGGACATCGCGCGGGCCTGGGCCACGTGGTTCGCCATCAAGATCACCGGCGAAGACTGCATCAAGCGCCGCGACGCATTCTACAACCTCGAAGCGGTTTGCAGGCACCAGAAGAGCCTTGGACGGAGCATTGTAGCGATGATTGGCCCGTCCAATCCGCTGGACCAGACGTTTGACGTTCTTGGGCGCGCCGATCTGGATGACGAGATCCACGTCCCCCCAGTCGATGCCGAGATCCAGACTGCCGGTGCAGACGATGGCGCGCAGGTCACCACGCACCATGGCCGCTTCGACCCTTTCGCGTTGCTGGCGGTCCAGACTGCCATGGTGAATGCCGATCGGCAGGCTTTCGTCATTGGCCAGCCACAGGTTGTGAAAGAAAATTTCCGCCTGTGCGCGGGTGTTGTGAAAGATGAGCGTCGTCCGGTGCGCCTTGACCTGTTCGAGCACGGCACGAATGGCGTAGGCGGCCCCTCCACCGGACCAGGGTGGTGGCTGGTCGGTAACCAGCATGGAAATGTCTGGCGCTGGCCCGGGATCTGCCAGCAGGATGTCGCAGGGGTCGGGATGACGGGCCAGGAAATGAGCAATTGCCTGGGGATCTTCAACCGTAGCGCTGAGCCCCACGCGCCGAAGGTCGGGGCACAATCGTTGCAACCTGCCCAGAGCCAGCATCAACTGGTCGCCGCGTTTGCTTTCGGCCAGAGCATGAATTTCGTCTACAACCACGCGCTTGAGACCCTGAAACATGCGGGGAGCGTCCTCATAGCTGGTCAGCAACGCGAGGCTTTCGGGGGTGGTCAGCAAGATATGCGGCGGATCGGCGCGCTGACGTTTCTTTTGCGTGGCGGAGGTGTCGCCTGTGCGGTCTTCGATGCGGATGGGCAGGCCCATTTCGGTGACAGGGGTTGTCAGATTGCGTTTGATGTCTGCAGCCAATGCCTTGAGCGGGGAGATGTAGAGGGTGTGCAGACCTTCGTGCGGTGTCACCGCCAGATCAGCCAGCGTCGGCAGAAAGCCTGCAAGGGTCTTGCCGCCCCCCGTTGGTGCGATGAGCAGCAGGGCAGGTTCTCTTGCGCGTTCCAGCATGGCCTGCTGGTGCGGGTGCAGTGACCAGCCTTTTGACGCAAACCAGTTGGAAAAATCGGGTGGCAAAATTTGCATGATTTTCAAGATAGCGGAAGCACGCTTGGGGGCCAGCCCCCAAACCCCCGAGATATTTCAGGCCAGAGGAAATCAGCGGCGCGGTTTGAGGCGCCGGATTTCGTTCTGAATCATTTTGAGTAAGGATTGGTCGGCATCTTCAGGTGCGGCATCAAGGGCACTCTCAATGTCCTTTATCAGAATGGCGATGGTGTTGTCCCGCTCCAAGCCGTCGCGGGCAAATTCGATCTGGTCGAAACCTGATGCAAACCAGTTTTGTCCAGACGAGGTGTGGATCATGTCCAGCAGAGCGCGCGTGTCAATTGCCGCGTCGTCCGCCCAGTCAAGAACAAGCCGTGTCATTGCAACGTGGGACGCGGCGAGCAGATTGTTCAGCACCTTGGCTTGCATGCCGGAGCCGAACGCTCCCATGCGATGAAAATGAGTGCCCATGGCGGCAAACAGTGGCTGCGCCGCATCGAGGTCATCTGGCTCTCCGCCCAGCATGAAACTGAGGCGTGCCTCTCTGGCTGCCACTTGCGCGCCCGACATCGGCGCATCGATCAGGGTGATATGGGATGGGATGCGCGCGCGAAGGGCGCGGACGTACCGCGGGGACAAGGTGGAACATATAATGATGCGCTCAAGCCGTGGTGCGGTCGTGAGGTTTTGTGTGCCAAGCAGGACTTCGTCTGTCTGGGATATATCTCGTACTACGGTCAGCAGGGTGCTGACCTGCGCCTTGAATGCGGGCAGATCATCGGAGCAGGCCGGATGGCGGTGCGGCGCAACATCATAACCGCGTGCGTCAAAGCCGGCTGCGACAAGGGCGCCAAGCATTGGCGCCCCCATGCGACCGCATCCAGCGATGCCGATCATTTTACGATTTTCTCGTCCTTGACGAACATGTTGGCCCAGGCGCGATCTATCAGTTCAGGGCTCATCTGGTAGGGGAGGCCTTCGAATTCACAAATTGCAATCATCTGGTCGATCAGGAAGATCGGCTGGTAGTTTGCATAGACGTTGTTGATTGTCGGGTATTTTACCTTGAGCAGATGTACCAAAGTTTTTTCGTCCAGTGCCATGCCACGCTTTTTGGCGACCATTGCAAAAATCTTTAGAAAGTTTTCCTGGTTGGGCCCGTCGATCTTGATCTTGAAGAAGATCCGGCGCAGGGCGGCTTGGTCGAAGATTTCGTTGGGGTGGAAGTTGGTCGAGAAGATGACCAGCGTGTCAAACGGGACTTCGAATTTCTCACCCGATTGCAGGGCAAGGATATCCTTGCTCTCTTCCAGTGGAACGATCCAGCGGTTGACCAGGCTTTGGGGTGGTTCGGCCTGGCGGCCAAGGTCGTCCACGATGAAAATGCCGCCGGTGGATTTCAACTGGAGCGGGGCCTGATAGGTGCGAGCCGTCGGGTTGTAGACCAGATCGAGCATCGACAGTGACAATTCACCCCCGGTGATCACCGTCGGGCGTTCGCATTTCACATAGCGCATGTCATAGCGCGTCGTCCGGCGCAGAGAATTGGGATCGTCGATCTGTTCTTCTGCGGCCGAGTGCACGATGGGATCGTATACGGTGATAACCTGACCGGCGTATTCGATCGCGCGCGGCACATAGACCTTATCGCCCAGTGCATCGCGGATGCCGTTCGAGATAGATGATTTCCCGTTGCCGGGGGGGCCATACATTAGAATCGAACGACCGGCAGACACCGCAGGACCGAGGTGATCCAGCAGGCTGTTCGGCAATACCAGGTGGCCCATCGCGCCGGTCAGCTGTTCGCGGCTGATTTGAATATTGCGGACTGACTGGCGTTTGACCTGCTCACTGTAGACGGACAGCGGCACCGGCATAGCGCCGAAATATTCGGATTGGGCAAGCGCATCAAGGGCGCGCGCCTTGCCCTGATCGGTGAGCTGATATCCCATTTCATTGCCGTTGTTGGCATTGAGTGTGCCTGTCGCTTCCAACAGCCGTTGGTCGCGGGCCATGTCGACCAGTTCCTGGGTCACCTGAATCGGCAGGCAAATCGCCTTGCTCAGGTCGCTTACCAGGTCCACGTTCTTGCGAAAGATCGTTTTCAGCAAGATATCACGCATCATAACGAGCGGGAGTTTCATTTCGTCCAATGTCCGTGGCGGCGGCGGTGCCATCACGGCGGTGGTCTGCATATTCATCGAGAGGCCCTCACAAAACGCATCATCCAGCGGGACAAACGCCCGCCTGCGTAAGAATTAGCAGGGGATCGTGGCGGAAATCAGGCACCAAAAAGGGTGCCGAGGGCCAAATACAGGGCAAGAGTCGCGCCCAGGGCCAGTCCCATTGGAAACTTTTTGCCTTTGTCCCAACTGACCCAATCCGGAGCCAGACGGCGCAGGGGCGTATGTTTGGCAAACCTGTGCGTCACATAGGCAGCGAGCAGTGTGGCGGCAAGGAGCGCGATTACGGTGCGCGCGTCTTCCAAGGCAACAAAGGGTGCCGCGGCTGCGATGAATTTCGCATCCCCCGCGCCCATGACGCCGCCTGCATTCAGTGCAATCCCGACCAGCAGCATGACAGCCAGATGCGACAGCCTCCAGCCGTAGCTTTCCAAACTGGGCATCGCAAACAGGCCGATCAAAACAAAAACACCGGCCAGTACAACAACCGCCTGATTGGTGATCCGCATCTGCGCCATATCTGTGAACATTACGTAAAAACAGATGGGTAGCACAAATGGCAGAAACCACAGGGCCGAATAGCTTGTGATCGCCATGATGGCTTAGCCGCTCGACACGTTGTTTTCCAACGCTTCAAGCGAGCGCGCGGCGGCCTCGAAATGCTGGGGATGTGTGTCAATGGCGTCGCGGAGCAAGCTTTTGCCAGTTGTGACATCGCCTTGCTTGATGGCGGACAGGGCCAGCGTATACAGCAATTGTGCCCGTTCCGTCTGATCCATCGGGATAACAGGCAGCGAATAGTCCTGCCGCGCCCCACGTGCGAGGATCATGTTGTTTTTGGCGGTGAACAAGGAGGGATCTTGCCGGATTGCTTCGCCAAAGAGCCGTTCTGCTTCGGAGTAGTCGCCGCGTGTCAGCTTGGAATATCCCCAATTGTTCAGAACGCTTGCAGGTCGCGTCGTCAGACCAATAGCGATTTCGTAAAAGCTGTCCGCTTTCTTCCACTCTTTGTTGCTGTCGGCGATCATTGCTTCCAGCCGGTAGCGGTCAAAAGTTTCGTGGGTTGGCGGGACCTGGTCCAGCATTGCCTCAGCCTTGGCCCAGTTGCCTGAGCGGATTAGAGAATCTGCAAAGTTGACGCGGTCTTCCGATGTTGCGCCGGGCATCTGCATGACTTTTTCCCAAGCGGGGGGTGCCTCGGCAAAACGTTTGGCCCGTATTAGCGAAACGGCAAGGCCGCGCTGCAGATCGATGCGATCTGGTTTCCCTTGCACTGCTCGGGTAAAATACGAGACTGCCTCATTCGGGTCGGCCACGGTAAGCATGACATCGTTGAGGTTTGATTCGTCTATAACATTTACGTCTTGAAATGCGCGCTCAACGGCTTCGTCGTCAGATTGGCCTGCGCATCCAGCAAGTGCAATTGCACTCAAAAGAGCGATTGAAGACAGAATTGAGTGGCGCATGTTTTGCGTCCTTTTTTGCTACTCATGCCCTAGTCATGATGCAGATCGAAGCAAATAGTCGCTGCTGCCCCGCCGCACCAATTTGAAATTGCTTATTGGCTCTTCGGATATACCAGATTTTTCGGTTTTTGCGATAGCCAAGCGAAGATTGTCCCGGATTGCGTCACTTTCGCCATTGTCCAAGGCATAGGCCTTTCGGAAAATCTGTTCAGCTTCGGTCTCGTGACCGGTTTCCATCAGTACAACACCGAGATTATTCCAGATTTCTGGCCGTGTTGAATCTTCCTTTACCGCGCGACGCAAAAGGGTTTCGGCCTGGCCAAGCCGACCAAGCCCCAGATTTGCACTTCCCAAGCCCGATAAGATTTCTGCATCCAGCGAGCCCTGTTCCAGAGCTGCGCGGTTAAAGGCGCGCAGCGCCAGTTCATATTCCCCTGCTTCAACCAGGCGGTGGGCCACTTCCAGCGAATCAACGCTCTCCCCGCGCAGATCGATACCGGGTGCAAACAGCCCGTCACCAGACGCGGAAATGCCGCCCTGGGTACAGGCGGCAAGACCGATCATCGCAATTGTGAGTAAAGCAGAGCAGGCCGCTCGGCGACTAAGTTGGTGCATTAGTTGAGGCCCATTTCCCCCAGTTTGGTGATGCCGTGTACGGAAGGTCCGACCAGAATGATCAGAAGCGGCGGCACCGTCAGCATCATTGTGGCAAGGGTCATCTTGGTTGGCAACTTGTTTGCGGCCTCTTCGGCGCGCATTACCCGTTTATCACGCATTTCGCCGGCATAAACGCGCAGTGCCTCTGCGATCGATGTACCGAATGTGGCCGACTGGATCATCACGGTGACAAACGACGACACGTCCTGCACGCCGCAGCGTTCGCCCATATCATTCAGGACCGTGATCTTGTCTTTGCCGGCCTTCATTTCGTAGGCGACGACATCAAATTCCTGCGCGAGCGCCGGATAAGATGCGTGCAATTCCTTACCCACACGCACAATGCACTGATCCAGTGACTGACCGGCTTCGACGCAGACGAGCATCATGTCAAGCGCGTCCGGGAAGCCACGCTGGATCTCGTCTTTGCGCGCAGCGACGCGACGGGTAATCCAATAGGACGGTAGATAGTAGCCGATGGCGCCAGGAATGATGGTATAGATCATCGTTTTCTGGGTGCTCATCGTATCTTCGACCAACAGGTTTACATAAACCAACCCGATGACGAGGCCGATCAGGCCCAATGCAAATTGTGCAAAGTGGAAAAAACGAACAGCATCTTTGCTCTGATACCCGGCCTGGCGCAGTTCGAGCTGCTTCTTACTAAGTTCCGCTACATCCTTGGGCTCAAGAAAACTGGCAAAGCGTTGAAGTTGTTCATTGCGCTCGCCTTGACGCAATTGCTGCTGCGGTGTGTTCGCCGTCGCATTGGGGTTCTGGATCTGCTTTTTCAGCTTGGCCATTGGATCTTCGGGCTGCGACAGCATCATCGACACTGTGATGATGATCAGTACGAGTCCCAGAAAACCAAGAATTATGATCGGCCCGAGTGGACCCAGCAGTTCGGTGATTTTCTCGCTAAGCGAATAGAGGAATTCCATGATTTGGCTCCTTACACTTTGATGTCAGTAAGAACGCGCATCACGAAGAGGTTGAGCGCGAGGAAGATACCGACCGCAAAGCAGGCGGGGATAAACAATGGGTTTTCGCGCACTTCGTCGTAGTAGTGCGGATCCGATACGTTGATCACGATCAGTGCGACAATCGGGAAGGCCGAAAGGAACTTGCCGGACCATTTTGCTTCGGCAGTGATTGCTTTGACCCGCCGGAAAAGGCGGAAACGGGCGCGGATCACCTTTGAAAGACCGGCCAGAATTTCAGCGAGGTTACCACCCGATTGCTGCTGGATGGTGACGGCGACCGCAAGGAAGCGCAAATCCTGCATATCCAGGCGTTCGGCCAATTCCTTCAGCGCTTCGCCCACATCGCGCCCATAAGCGCTTTCATCTGCGATAATGCCGAATTCTGAGCCAAGTGGGTCTTGGACTTCTTTGGCCACGATCTGAACAGCGGAAGAAAACGGATGTCCGACGCGCAAGCTGCGTACCATCAGTTCGATCGCATCGGGCAACTGCTCTTCGATCATGGATATACGCTTGTTGGCCTTGGATGAGACCCAAAAGTATACAGCGCCTACGCCTATGCCGATGGACAGCAGAATGCGCACCGGCGGTTCGGTGGCCGTGCCGATGGTCAGCCCGACAAAAGCGACACCGGCCAGAACGAACATCACAATGATCAGCTGTTTTGGCGTGAAGGCGATCGCGGCCTTTTGCGCTTTTTCACCAAGCAGAGAATAGAGCGGGATAGACCGGCTCTTCATGTGCTGCTGCATTTCCTTGCGCAGCTTTTCCAAGACTTCCTCGCGGCCGGCACCTTTGTCCAGCAATTCGAGGCGGCGGTTGACCTTGCTGTTGAGGCTGATCGACTTGCCGAAAGCCACCAGATACAGGCCTTCGACCAACGCGAGTACCGCGATGAAGATCAGGCCGTAAATAATTGGTTCTGCGCTCATAATCCTGATCCTTATTGGGCTGCGATGGGCTCGTAGATGGATGCCGGCAGGTCGTATCCCCACATCCGAAAGCGTTCAGCATAAGCAGAGCGAACGCCTGTTGCGGTGAAGTGACCGATGATTTTGTTGTCCGGCGTCAGGCCAACGCGCTGATACCTGAAGATTTCCTGCATGGAGATTACTTCGCCTTCCATGCCTGTGATCTCGGTGATCGATGTCATGCGGCGCGAACCATCTTGAAGACGCGAGGCCTGCACGATCAAGTTTACAGCTGACGATATCTGGCTGCGCACTGCTTTGAGCGGCATTTCGATACCGGCCATAGCGATCATGTTCTCAAGTCGGCTAACACCATCTCGCGCCGAGTTGGCGTGGATCGTGGTCATGGATCCGTCGTGAACGGAGTTCATAGACTGTAGCATGTCGATGACCTCTTCGCCGCGGGTTTCACCCACGATGATCCGGTCGGGTCGCATCCGCAGGGCGTTTTTCAGACAGTCGCGCGGGCTAACTTCGCCCTTACCTTCCACGTTCGGCGGTCGGCTTTCCATCCGGCCCACATGGATCTGCTGAAGCTGAAGTTCCGCGGTGTCCTCAATGGTCAGAATGCGTTCTGCGTTGTCGATGAATGATGACAGAGCGTTCAATGTCGTGGTTTTCCCCGATCCGGTACCGCCAGACACAATGATATTTAGTCGCGTTGCCACTGCAGCTTGCAAATATGCGGCCATTTCTTCGGTAAAGGCGCCGAAATTTACGAGATCATCAATGCCGAGCTTGTCTTTTTTGAACTTTCGGATTGAGACCAAGCTACCGTCCACCGCGACCGGCGGTACCATTGCGTTGAAACGAGAGCCGTCTTTCAGACGGGCGTCCACATAAGGATTGGATTCGTCAACGCGTCGACCAACGGCGGATACGATCTTATCGATAATCCGCAAAAGGTGACGTTCATCCTTGAATGTGATGTCTGTCAGTTCCAGTTTGCCCGACCGTTCCACAAAGATTTGTTGTGGACCGTTGACCAGAATATCGTTGACGGTGTCGTCTTTCAAAAGTGTTTCAAGAGGACCAAGGCCCGTCACTTCGTCATAGAGTTCCGATGTCAGTGTCTGGCGGTCTTCCCGGTTGAGAACGATGCTGCGCTCTTCCAGAAATTCGACTGCAATCGCGCTGATTTCCTGCCTCAGGTCTTGTTCGGTCGCGTGTTCGAGTGCTGACAGGTTCAGGTTATCCAGCAAAACGCGGTGCAGGTCGAGTTTGATCTCGCCCATGCGTTCCTTGCGCTTGCGCTCCTTGTCCATAGGGGTCACTTGCGCCGCCGCGGCCTGGGGGGCTTTGCGTGTCACCGCGCCAGGAGCAGGTTTTGGCACAGGCATGGTGGTTACAACGGGAGTCGCGGCTGGCTTATCCGGGCTCTTAGATACGGCCGGTGTATTAGATGACTTTTTATACTTTGAAAACATTAGCTTGATCCTTTGGCGGCTCAGGCAGCCTGGGCTTCTTTATTGTTCAATGCGTGAATCGAAATGGCCAACTTTGCGATCTCTTTTCGCAGCGGGTTTTTTGGAGCTGAAGATGCAAGTGGCAATCCATGGTCTGCACTCTGAGTGATGGGTTTCCCACCATCCGGAAGGTGCACGTCGATCGAAATATTGAGCGACTCGCTCATCCGTTTTACGCGACTTTTACCGCTGAGATCCGTAAACTTTGGCGCGCGGTTGATCACATACCGCAACTTTTCCACAGGTAGTTCTTCGGACTGCAAAGCGCGCTTGAAGCGGAGCGTGTTCTGGGCGGAACGCATGTCCAGCTCAATAATTGCAAAATAGACATGCGCACTGTGCAGAACCGCTTCCGACCACTGCACCAAGGTCGAGGGCATGTCGATGACAACATAATCGAAATGCTTGCGGGCCATAGACAATACCCGGTTGATGTCTTCGGACGAGATGATGTCCAACGGCAGCATGTCTGCTGGGGCCGTCAGCACCTGCAGTTTGTCCTGATACGTCAGCAGAGCCTGGCCAAAGACCTCGTCGTCCATGTGTTCTGTATCAGACAGCATTTCATAGACAGCTTCGCGACGTGGCAAGTCGAGGTAGGTCGACACCGACCCGAATTGCAGATCGAGATCCAGCAGGCAGACACTTGGCGCGTTTGACTTGTCCGCTGTTGCAAGTTCCCAGGCGATGTTGACAGCCATCGTGGTGGCTCCGGCACCGCCAGCAAGGCCATGCACGACGATAACAGCGCCCTCTTTCTGGTTGCCTGATTGCAGCACCGGCGCATTGCCCGCCGCAGGAAGCTGAACATCCGCAGCGCGTACGCGCTCGATCGCCTGTCCCAATTCATTTTCTGGCAAAGGGTAGGGGACAAATTCATCCGCACCGTGCCGCAAAAGAGAGTGGAGCGCCGAGGGTGTCACATCTTCGGCAATCAGGATTACCCTGATTCCGCGTTTCTTGGCCTGAGTGATGATTTCGGTCATCAATGGCAAGTTGTCTTCGTCGGTCTCATCCATAACGAGAGCAATGAACTCAAGAGCTTGCGCTTCCGGTTGTCCGAAAAATGAAAGCGCTTCGGCAAATCCGAGGTCGCCCCAGTTCTCACCCAGAGCAAGTTCCATGTCTTCTATCAGAAGATCGAAGTTCTGGACGTCACGGCTGACAGTACAGGCGACAATCGGTGTGTTCTCGGGTTGCGGCATATTGCTGCTCATTGCCTCGTCTTCCTTTGTTTAAGGGCGAAGCAAAGCAGAAAAGGGGAAACGTTCTGAAAACGTTGCTCCTGAGTTGCCCGGCCACGCCCGCGTCTGACCAGGTGGTCAGACGTAGGTGTCCCATGGCATGGAAATTCTCAGGAAATCTGGGCGAGATTAGGGCCTAATTCGCCCAATTGTTGGATATCTCGACACAATAAGCGGGCAGGCGGATTATTCTACCGCCGCCGCCACGCCGCCGCCGGGTGTTGCACCCACGCCGGTCAGTTTGGTTTCTGCTACGGCGCTCGCGACATAATCACGATAAATGATTTGAGCATACTTGCCGTCCAGAACGGTCGGGTGACGTCCGACAAAGCCTGTCACTTCGGTCACCGTCCGGCGGTTGCGACGTTCGGGATCTTCTGTCACGACAAGCGGACGGGTTTCTCCGAAAGAGGCGACAGCTTCAAGGCGGCTTCGATCGATGCCTTGCGACGTCAGGAACCTAACTGCAGCTTGTGCACGACGCAGTCCCAGCCGCTTGTTGTACGCGCTCGAGCCGACTTTGTCTGTATGGCCGTATACGCGGAAGCGGACTTCGGGGAATTGGCGAATCCAGTTGGCCTGTTCGGTCAGGATCGTGCGCGCTTCCTGATCAAGTTCTGAACTGTTGAATTCGAAATTCACCATGTTCGGAACTTCTTCCGAGAAGCGGTTTGCCAGGGCGACCGTATAGTTAAGTTCACCATTCTGGATTTGGGTGTTGTTCAGCGTCGCGTTGCCAAACGAACCGGTATCAAGTTGTGCACCGGCCTCATACCCACAGGCACCAAGTGCACTTAGGCTAGTGGCCACTACCAGGATGCGGGTTGTACGAAAGAAAATCGAGCTTTGCATGAGGTCAATCCATCACATAGCCATAGGAGCCACTGAAATCTTGTTTGGCCACTTCCCCTGCAGCACCCTTTGTCGGGCGATTTGCGGTTCCGGCCGTGCGGCCATACAGGAAGAGGTCTTTTTCAGTAGGCGGTTTGATCCGATCCGTTGGCAAGGCAAGCGCCTCGCCGCGGGTTGGGGTCACGAGATGAGCGGTGATGATGATCACCAATTCTGTCTGGCGGCGCTGGTAGTCGGCACTCCGGAAGAGGGCACCAAGAACCGGAATATCACCAAGCCAAGGCAATTGTGCCTTGTTGTCAGTGAAGTCATCCTGCAATAGGCCCGCGATCGCAAAACTTTCGCCGTCGCGCATCTCAACTGTCGTTGATGTCTCGCGACGCGTGAATGCAGATATTGAAAACCCGGCGTCCAGATTGATGCTGTTTGAAGGGTCGATCGCAGATACTGCAGCCTGCAGTTCGAGATTGATCAAGTCCTTATCTACCACGCGGGGGATAAAGTTCAGCTCAATCCCGAAGGGTTTGAATTCAACCGTGATTGTGTTGTTTTCCTGTGCGATCGGCACTGGATACTCACCACCGGCAAGAAACTTCGCTTCTTGTCCGGAGAGGGCTACAAGGTTCGGTTCTGCAAGCGTGCGCACGACCCCTTTTTGCTCGAGAGCTTCAAGAAGAAGGGCCACCTGGGTCGATCCGGCGTTAAATCCGAATGTGATGGCACCCGCATTGTTGTTGGCAAGCGGGATGTTGCCCCTCAGAGCATTAGAGACACCAAGCTGGTTGTTCAAAGTGCCGGAACCGGCGGTGACACCCAGATCTCCGCTGAGGAGGCTTGTTCCGTTGATCGCCAGTGAGGAACTGAGCGATTTTGATACCGAGCGCTGCATTTCCGCAAAGCGCACTTTCAGCATAACCTGCTGAATTCCGCCAACAACCATCAGGTTGGAAACCCGGTCAGGCGCGTAACGCTGTGCCAGATCAAGAGCGCGTTGAAGCTTCTGAATGCTTGATACCGTGCCCGACAATACGATGCCGTCGTTGGCAGTCCGAACTTCGATACCTTCGCCGGGGAGGATCTGCTCCAGCCGTTCTTTGAACTCAGTCACATCAGAGGAGACTTGCACCTCGACGTTCGTGATCAGCTGACCGCTGGCGTCGAGAAGTGTCAGCGTGGTTGTACCCGGAGACTTACCCAATACATAAATTGTGCGGTCCGACAAAGAAGAGATGTCTGCAATACCAGGGTTTGCAATGCTCAACTCCGAAAAGGGGATATCGCTTTCCACAACCACAGCGCGGTTCATGGAAACACTGAGCATCTTGTTGGTGCCCTTCTTGACCACCCGCAAAGTCTCCGCCTGTGCCGTAATAGGCGCTGACAAAGCCAAGGGGCTTACGCTCAGGGTTAGGCCCAAAAGGGCTGCTTTCAAAATTCCATCGATTTTCATGTGACCTGCCTTTTTGGATCACGCCTCAGGGAGGGTCTTAATGCCCGTATTCCGATCACTCTGCGTCACTTTCAGTTTTTTTGCAATAAACAAAGGTTCCGACAAGCCCGCTCGTGTGGACTAATGGCAACAACCCTGAATAGTAAGAGGCGCCGCAGAACCTGCGACGCCTCTTCAAGGTATTGATTTATATTAGTTTGTGCAGGGGATCGGGATTTCCACCACTTCCGCCCCACGGCGGGTTCGGATGGTGCAAATGCGCTCCGCTTCTGCAACGACCGCTTCTTCGAGCTGCGCCAGACCCAACAATCCGCGCTGATCAATTTCGATAGTGGACAGTACTGTGTCGTCGCCTGTGCCAACAAGGGACAAGGCCAAGCGACCTGTCGCCTGAGCCTGCGCCAAAGCGGCCACCTGTTCAGGACGAACAGAAACGGTCACAGTGCGGGCAATCATCGCTTCGTCAATGTCGCCGTTCGCGGATTGGTCGACTGCAATCAGATAGACGCTCGATTCGATCAGCTTGGTGACGTCAATCCGCTCGCCGTTGGAGTTCGCTTGACCGGTCCAGTAGACATCGACGCGGTCGCCAGGGCGCAGGAACCCGGAAACACCGGATGCCACGTCCACTTTGATCGCAAATGCGCGCATCCCTTTTTCAAGACGCGATGTGATTCCTGCGTCTTCGCCCGGCTCCGTCACCTTGACCATCATGATAGCTTCGTTGCGCTCCATTGGGCGCAGAACCAAGCGTTGTTTGTCTGTGTTCGCAGGGAACAGAGCGGCCTCGTCAGTAAAGACACCTTCGGGCAGGGCGTTTTCCGGCCAATCTACAATGCGTACGTCTGCAAGGGTCAGCGGTTCGCCGTACTTCAATCCGCGCTCTGCCACATAGACTGGCACGGTTGGTACGATTTTTTGTGAAGCAGCGCGTTCTCGCGCCAATTCTGCCTGATAAGCCCCGATATAATTTTTGGCCATGTAAACGGCCCCGCCGGCAAGTGCGACACCCACCAAAAGGACCAAACCGAATACCATGCGCATGTTGTCACCTCGTTTCCAAAAGGCCCGCATTCGGGGGCCACGACTGTTATTGTTGTTCTATTGCCCATGAATGTGGCTTTTTCTGGAAAGCCAGAAGGTTTATACGCGGCAAAAGCGCTGTGAATTCAGTACCTTCACAAACAGCAAATTCCGCCCAGGGGCGGAACTGCGAAAAATCGGCGTGCAAGCCGTTATGAATTGCCGGGTCGTCGTTATGGGCTTGCCGGTGGCTCGAAAGTGGACAGGAATGATCCCGTTCTGCTGCCAACGCCTGAGGTCTCTTCCTGGATCGAGCCGATGGCAGCAATTGCAAGGCCAACGACTGCAGCGGTCAGAACCACCCAATCCACTGTCACCGCGCCGGAGTCGTCGTTTTTGAAGCGCACTATAAACTTGTACATTTTGTAACCTTTGTTTAGTCGCCCCCGACTGGGTACCGGCTGAAAAAAAGGGCCGTCTTCTACACGTAGAAACGGCCCTCTTTCGTTATATGGTATCCGTTATTCGCCGCCGTTAGGATCCTGCGCGCTCAGGAACGAGCCCGTTTTGGCCGTCAGGTCAGTGGCGCCTGTCTGAATGGATGTGTAGGCAGCGATGGCCAGGCCAACAACAGCTGCTGTCAGCACAACCCAGTCGACAGTCACAGCACCGTCTTCGTTATTGCGGAAGTTCTTGAAGAATTTAATCATGTTTTGTCCCTCCAAAGGATCTATCGGTTTCAGGTCCTACCGTGTCGTCCTTTGTGACCGTCTCTCTCTTGTTGGTCTGTCCGACTTGGTATGAAGCTATATAGACGGGTGATTGGGGCATGAATTTGACCGCAAATATGACATTTGCTGTTGCCTCATTAATTCGTGGGAAAATTCGTTTAATATTATGATTCCAAACAAAGAAAATATTTTCTCATGTTAATTAGGCGTTAAAAATCGCTCTATCTGTGCGAGAAATATGGCGAAATCGCCGTGTTCCCGCTTTGAATTTCTGGATTGGCGGCAGATTCTCTGCAATATTTCATACAAAAGACGAGCAACGTTATAACTCTTCCGGATACAGGCAAGCACGATGCAACGCATTTTACTGATTGGGCTGGTGGCTGCTGTGATGAGCGGTTCGCTGGTCTCGGCTGAACCTGCGCAGGGCTTTCGCGATTTTTCGGCCAAACGGATCAAAGCTCCGACTGGGCCGCTGGGAAAACGTATCACTGTCCAGATCGATCCCGTCGAGCAGGCAAAGTTTATGGCCGTGCTGCCCAAACCATCCATTCCTGCTGTGGTTGTCACGCCAGATGCAGGTACCGGTGGCGGCAAGGCGCTTGGGCGATATGCCTGGTTCTGGGATAAAGTCTCGCCGGGTACAGCGGGTGCTGGAGCAGGTCGGCTCGAAACCGCGATGAATGTGCTTGCAGGTGCGTCGCAGCAGATACCCGGGCCGCGGATGCAACACATGCAGGGCATAGCCAAAACCAATGGTGTGGATATTCTGATGGCGACCGTCGGCACGCAGGTCTCGCCCGCATTGGTACTGGCTGTTATCGCTGTTGAATCAGCCGGCCGGTCTGACGCTGTCAGTTCAGCTGGCGCGCAAGGTCTGATGCAGTTGATGCCGGCGACCGCTGCACGCTTCGGGGTCAAGGACAGCTTCAAGGCAACCCAGAACATTCAGGGTGGTGTTAAGTATCTCGACTGGCTGATGCAGGAGTTCAACGGAGATCCCATGCTGGTTCTGGCCGGTTACAATGCGGGCGAGGGCAATGTGCGCACCCATTCAGGGGTCCCGCCGTTTGCCGAAACCCGCGATTATGTACCCAAGGTTCTGGCGGCCTTTCAGGTCGCGCGCGGCCTTTGCCGTACCCCACCGGAATTGATTTCGGATGGTTGCGTGTTTGTCGCGATGAATTGAAGGTGTTGCAGAGTACTACGCGCGCAGGCTGGCAGATCAGATTTCAAAAACATCAGCACTGTCAGAGTGCAAACGGGTCCATGCATTCAAAAACGGTAAAGTGCTTCAATCTGAACTCTTCGGTCGACGTAACCGCAATTAGGCGTAATGCCGGTGGCCTGGCTGCGCAGACCCGTTGCAGCCCGTAAGCTACATCGACGTAATCTGCACTCAAATTGCTAGGCGACAAAACGGAGCAGGTCAGCTCTGCGGTATGGCCAGTCTAGTTCAGGACATACCGCCCCTTTATTGTCCTGACCTCTCGGGCAAGTCCCAGATCAGACAATGTTGGCTTCGGTTGCCGCGCGCAGTTCGGCTTCGCTGACGCCGTCAGCGCATTCTACGATGCGAAGGCCGCCCTCGACGACATCCAGAACACCCAGATTGGTAATGATCCGGTCTACCACGCCCTTGCCCGTCAAAGGCAGGGTACATTCACGCAGAACCTTGCTTTCGCCATGCTTGTTTGTGTGGTCCATGACTACGACCACGCGGCCGACGCCTGCGACAAGATCCATCGCGCCGCCCATCCCCTTGACCAGCTTGCCGGGGATCATCCAGTTTGCAAGATCGCCGTTTTCGGCCACTTCCATGGCCCCGAGGATGGCCATCGCGATTTTGCCGCCGCGGATCATCCCAAAGCTCTGAGCAGAATCGAAATAGGCGGTCTGCGGCAACTCCGTAATGGTTTGCTTGCCCGCATTGATCATGTCGGGATCTTCGGTGCCCGCTATCGGGAAGGGGCCCATTCCCAACATTCCGTTTTCGGATTGCAGGGTCACCTCTATCCCATCGGGGATGTAGTTGCTGACGAGAGTCGGAATGCCGATACCAAGGTTCACATACCAGCCGTCTTCAAGTTCTTGTGCGGCGCGTGCGGCCATCTTATTGCGATCCCAGGGCATATTATTCCTATATCATGACTGAAGCGCCGGCCGGCACTTCGATTGTTACAACGCTGCCTGCGGCACCGCGTCCAAGTTGCATCGTACCTTCCAGTCCTTCGATCAGGCCGCCGACGATCCGTCCGCCATCAGTGTCGGTGCTGGGCCATCTTACCGCAGACGGAATACCTACCCCATCGTCAGAGACCGTAACGCGCAGGCCTCCGCCACTTAACTGCGACAAACGCACTTCGACCAAACCAGTTTCGATCCGGTCAAAGGCATGCATGAAGGCATTGCTCAACACTTCGGACACCACAAGGCCCACACGAGAGGCGACTTCGATCGGAACGTCAACGGGTTCGATCTGCAGGTTCAGACGCACACCTGTGCGCCCGTATACATGCCCGATGGCACAGGCCAATCGGGATATGTAGCTTCCCATATGGATACTGTCGCGATTGGACTGCGTATCCGACAGCTTCATCTCTTCGTACAGAAGCTGCAGTGTCTCGATGCGTCGGGTCAGCGCCGCGAATTCGGCAGGCACTGTCGTGTTGTTAGATTGTTGCCGGACCATGCCGATAATCATCGACATGTCAGACTCGACCCGGCTCTGTATCTCTGCAAGCTGGGAGCTGATCAACTCTGCCTCGGCATCTCGACGGTCCGCTTTGAGTTCCTTTTGGATGCCCAGATAATATTGCAGGTTGCCCATCTCGTCGGTGAGGGGGGCGACAAGCAGTCGGTTCATGAACGGTTCGCCGCTGGCGCGGTAGTTCAGGATATCTACAGTCACCGGTTCCTGCGCCGCGACACCGATCCGAATGAGATCTACAGCGTCCTTGCTGGTATCGTCGCCCTGCAAAAAGCGGCAATTGCGTCCAATTACGGCGCTGCGGGCGTATCCGGTTTGTCGGCTGAATGCGTGATTGACGTAGATGATAGGGTTGTCGTCAAGGTGAGGGTTGCTGACCACCATTGATACCTGTGATCTGCTGAACCCGTCAAACGACGTGTCCGAAACGACCATATTCTGTAGAGTATCAGCAATCAGTGACACGTTACGCCGCCCTGGTTGTGCGTTGTTCGATGCGCTTTTCGTGATCCCCCTGAATCAGGCGGTGTACATAAATCCCCGGCAAGTGAATGGAATCCGGATCAAGACTTCCGGTCGGAACGATCTCTTCGACTTCGGCCACGCAAATACGACCGCACATGGCCGCGGGCGGATTGAAGTTACGCGCAGTCTTGCGGAAGACCAGATTGCCGGTCGCATCGGCCTTCCAGGCTTTCACTATCGACAGATCCGCTACGATCCCGCGCTCAAGGATATAGGTTTCGCCGTCGAAATCCTTGTGCTCCTTGCCTTCTGCGATCACCGTTCCGACGCCGGTCTTGGTGTAAAATCCCGGAATACCGCAGCCACCGGCGCGCATCCGCTCGGCCAGCGTGCCCTGAGGGTTGAATTCGAGTTCCAGCTCGCCGGACAAATACTGGCGCATGAACTCTGCGTTTTCTCCGACATAGGACGAAATCATCTTTTTGACCTGGCGCGTCTGCAAGAGAATACCGATGCCGAAATCGTCAACGCCCGCGTTGTTGGATGCAAAGGTCAGGTTCTTAGTTCCAGCCTCCTTGATGGCCTGCAACAACAGTTCCGGAATTCCGCACAGGCCGAACCCACCCGCAGCAATCAACATTCCGTCCTGCAATATATCTTGCAGCGCCTCGGGCGCTGACCCAAAAACTTTCTTCATGTGCTTCCTCGTTCCGGCTGGCTATTGCCAATGTAGCTTTGCCCAATGATCTGTCAATCGCAGTTGACAGTCACTTTTCTGTTGCGTTCGCAATATACGGATCTCAGTACGATCCGAAAAGACACGATGCGCAGGCGACCGACTAATTATTTCGCGGTCGGTTTCTTGGTTGCCGTCTTCTTCGCTGCTGTTTTCTTCTTCGCAGGCGCCTTTTTGCGTCCGCCTTTCTTGGCGGATTTTTCAGAAATCAATTCGACGGCCAACTCCATGGTTACCGCGTCTGGTTCCATATCTTTGGGCAAAGTCGCGTTGACCTTTTCCCATTTGATATAGGGCCCATATTTGCCCTCCATGATGCTGACCGATCCACCGTCGCCGGGGTGCTCACCGAGATCACGCAGGGTTTTCGCGGCGCCGCCGCGTCCACCACGACTGGCGACTTTTTCCGCCAAAAGCTGGACGGCGCGGTTCATGCCAACGGTAAACACCTCTTCGATGTTCTCCAGATTTGCGTTCGTGCCGCCTCGCTCGGACGTGGACGCGGCGTGCTTGATATAGGGGCCATACCGCCCGATGTTTGCCCAAACCGGCACCTGGTCCTCCGGGTGGTCTCCGATTTTGCGAGGCAAGGACAAAAGCTTCAGGGCTTGTTGCAGGTCCACATCTTCAGGAGGCCATTCCTTCGGTATTGATTGGCGGGGCGGTTTCTTGTTGTCGTCTGTCACCTCGCCGCGCTGCACGTAAGGTCCGAAGCGTCCTTTAAATACATAAATCTTATCCCCGGCGTCGATACCCAGCATTTTGCCTTCTGGGGGTATGCCGCCTTCGTCTTCTTCGCCGGGCGGGCCGAACGCGCGCGTGTAGCGGCATTCCGGATAGTTCGAGCATCCTATAAATGCACCGCCCGAGCGCGCCGTGCGCATCGATAGCCGACCCGCTCCGCAATTCGGGCACAACCGGGGGTCCGATCCGTCTTCGGTGGCTGGAAACAGGTGCGGCTCGAGAACTTCGTTGATCTTTTCCAGAACGTCGGTGATCCGCAATTCGGATGTTTCTGCCAAGGCTGCCGAGAAATCGCGCCAAAATCGGGCAAGAACATCTTTGTAGTTCGCATCACCGGCGCTGACATTGTCGAGCTGGTCTTCGAGGTCGGCCGTAAAGTCGTAGCCCACATATTTTCTGAAGTAGTTTTCCAGAAAGGCGGTAACCAGCCGTCCCTTATCCTCCGGGATCAGTCGGTTCTTGTCCTTGCGAACGTATTCGCGGTCCTGGATCGTGGTTACAATCGAGGCATAGGTCGATGGCCGCCCGATGCCCAACTCTTCCATGCGCTTGACCAGCGTGGCCTCTGTGTAGCGGGGCGGTGGCTGGGTAAAATGTTGCTCGGGCGTTACGGCGCGTTTTTCAGCCCTGTCGCCTTGGTCGATCTGGGGCAGGCGCTTGTCGTCCTCGTCAACGACATCATCTCGGCCTTCTTCGTACACGCGCAAAAAGCCATCAAAGAGCACGACCTGACCGGTGGCACGCAGTTCGACCTGGCCATCCTTGCTGCCCACATCGACGGTTGTCCGCTCCATCCGAGCGGCTTCCATCTGACAGGCGAGGGTCCGTTTCCAGATCAGATCATACAGTTTCCGCTGATCACTCTCGGAAGTCTTGAGGTCTTCCGCTTTGGTCATCATTTCCGTGGGACGAATGCACTCATGTGCTTCCTGAGCGTTTTTGGCCTTGTTTTTGTACATGCGCGGCTGCGACGGTACGTATTCCTTGCCATAAAGCGTCTCGATCGCAGCGCGGGCAGCTGTCACCGCTTCGGGTGCCATATCGATCCCGTCGGTTCGCATGTATGTAATGTAGCCCGCTTCATAAAGCCGTTGTGCTGTGCTCATCGTTTGTCGCGCGCCCATGCCGAATTTGCGGCTGGCTTCCTGTTGGAGTGTCGACGTCATGAAGGGAGCTGACGGATTCCTGTTGGCCGGTTTGGCCTCGACCGAGGTCACGATCAGATCGCGGGAGTTGATGGCCTGAACGGCCAGCTCCGCCTGAGTGGCATTGGATATGTCAAACTTGTCTAGTTTCTTGCCGGCCATCACGGTCAGGCGGGCATCAAATTCCTGACCGCGCGGCGTCGCCAGCAGCGCCTTGACGGACCAGTACTCACGAGCGCGAAAGGCCTCGATCTCCATCTCGCGTTCGACAATCAGACGCAGGGTCACCGATTGAACGCGGCCCGCGGATTTCGCGCCGGGCAGTTTGCGCCAGAGCACGGGGCTGAGGTTGAAGCCCACGAGATAATCAAGCGCACGGCGTGCGAGATAGGCCTCGACCAGCGGCATATCGACCTGGCGCGGGTTTTTCATCGCCTCGGTCACGGCAGTTTTCGTAATTGCGTTGAACACAACGCGGCTGACCGGGGTGTCCTTGCCAATGGATTTGCGCTTCGTCAGCGCCTCCTGCAAGTGCCAACTGATCGCTTCGCCTTCGCGGTCGGGGTCGGTTGCGAGGATCAGTTCGTTGTCGTTCTTGAGGGCATCCGCGATGGCCTTGATGTGCTTCTTGCTGTCGTTGGCGACCTCCCAGAGCATTTCGAAGCCGTGTTCTGTGTCGACCGAACCGTCCTTGGGTGGAAGATCACGCACATGCCCGTATGAGGCCAGAACTGTGTAGTTTTTCCCCAGATAAGAGTTGATCGTCTTGGCTTTGGCTGGAGATTCGACAACAACGACTGGCATGAAATGCAACACCTCTGAACATCAATTGTGGGCTGTCTATGGGCAGCGTGATGTGGTGCGCAAGCATATATTGTCAATGCCACTGAATACTGTGGATGCGAAAAGGTGGCTAAAGTCCTGCTTTCCGGTCAGGCCGGACAGAGGGGCGGTGCATCACCGCACAAGACGGTTACGACCCGAAAAAGTGAAGCACGAAAGGTACATCTGCGGTCGTCGCATCCGTTGCAGGCGCCGGTTAATTGGCAAGTGCCAGCAAACCGCCGGACTGGCGCTTGATCTTGCCGTCGAGTTCCAAATCTACAAGGGCAGGCGCCATATCTGCGGCGCTGACAGACAAATCACG
>Ga0102812_10000871_pt1 | contig 21467 bp, 9 predicted proteins | sample ColrivemetaGS713_FD_79334 | JGI IMG/M metagenome (GOLD analysis project Ga0102812, IMG submission 79334) | Estuarine microbial communities from the Columbia River estuary - Flood tide ETM metaG S.713 | ecosystem: Environmental > Aquatic > Marine > Intertidal zone > Estuary | place: USA: Columbia...
GAGGAAGCTACAGATGAATTAGCTCTTGGTGTTATCTCTTCATATGTCAAGAAAATGACAAAAGCTGTAGAGGAGTATCAGTCCCTTGGTGAACGAGGCGAAGATATGGCTAATCAGATACAGCTTGAGGTTGACTTTCTCAGTGATTGGCTTCCAGAACAACTCAGCGAAGAGGATGTCTCAAAACTTGTTGACGAAGTCTTATCAGAACTTGGTGAAGTCGATATGTCCCAGATGGGAAGAATTATTGGAGCAGTTATGGCCAAGGGAGACGGTATAGATGGCTCTCTTGTGAGTAAATTAGTAAGGGAAAAAATTTCTTAATAATTTATCATAAGAATATATTTAAATTTCACGATTTAGAATTAATATTCGTTACATGAAGACATTTAAATTTATACTTGTTGGAGTTCTTACAGTAAATATTGCTCTAAGTTTATTGATTTATTTTTTAAACATAAACCTCTTTTCAATATTACAAATTGAAAATACTCGCTTTCAAATCCAGGAGCCGAGGTATAATCTGAATGCATATTCTTCGAACCAAAACTATGGATCATATAACCAAATTTTTTTCTTATTTGATTCTGAATGTAAGAAATATGGTCCATTTGAACTTCAAGAAACTTTTCAGAACATTCAGAATGGCTTGCTTACTTATTGCAATAAAGAAATTGTAAACGAAAATGTAGTTTTAATTAATTTACATGAAAGACGAGAAGCTGGGAAGCCAACTATTAAAAGTAATGTTACTAATTTAATTTACTCTTTCCCTGGTTTCGAAGGAGATGAAGAAACTAATACCCGTATTCAACTCGCTGTCTACCAATTACCTGCTCCACTTAGAGAAATTCTTAATTCTGAAATCCAGGTTCTGAATGGATGCCATCCCTATGGAGAGGCTTTATTTAATAGATGCGTATATGGTGTTTTTGATCCAGTTGGATATGGCGCTGATGGAAATTATGGAAATGAATGGAAAATGACTATCTGGATTTCTGATCGAGGAATAGAGTCTGGACGATTAAAAGATATTCTCATTCATGAAGCAGCACATGCTTATTCCTATTTAGTTTTACGGCAATGTGTGGCTTCAGATGGTTCCAGCTTTAGAAATTTAGCTCATGAAAGATTTGGAGATGATGAAAATTTAGCAGATGTATTTGTACTTTATTATGGGGGGAAATGGACAAACTACTATAAAAGAGACAATATTTCAATTAGTGACAGAAAATGGATGAAAAATATGATTGATTACTGCGAGTTTTATCAGGAAGCATTAACTAGTCTATCTTCATAATCTCAAATTCAGACAATTAATGGTTGTTTGAGTCAAAATAGCATTTATCCTTACTAATTATGAAAAACAATTCTTATACAGTAGCAGTGATGGGTGCTGGCAATATTGGGTCAGAAGTCATTGAACGTTTATTGCATCTAGACGATGAGCTTATAAATGTAAGCCTTTCTAAGGTTCTAGTTTCAGATATATCAAAAAAGAGAGATATTGACTCTAATTTACTGACAACTGACTTCACTGACATTCTAAATGATGAAGATATAGACCTCGTTATAGAACTCCTCGGTGGAGTAGACCCAGGAAAAGGCTACATAAAGGCTTTACTAGAAAATGGAAAATCCGTGATTACGGCTAATAAAGATATTATTGCTGATAGTGGAAGTCAGTTGATTAAAATAGCTCAGGAAAATAATACCTGTTTGTATTTCGAAGCAGCAGTTGCCGCAGGAATTCCAGTATTAAAGCCTTTAATTGAAAGCCTTAGAGGTGAACAATTAACCAGAGTCGCTGGAATAATTAATGGCACTAGTAATTATATCTTAACTGCTATGGAGGAAGGCAGCACTTATGATGATGCACTCCAAGATGCTCAAGAACTGGGCTACGCGGAGCCAGACCCAACAAATGATGTTGAGGGCATTGACGCAAAATATAAAGCGATGATTCTCTCCCTCCTTTGTTTTGGTGTTTCTCCTTCTGTTGAAGATGTATTTACCAAAGGAATTTCTGACATAACTAAAGAAGATTTTGATTGGGCAAAAAGATTAAATAAAACAATAAAGCTTTTAGCTCAGATAGATAACAGCAGTGATGGATTTAATGCTAGAGTTTATCCAGTACTTGTTGATACAAAACACCCTCTTGCTTCCATAAGAGGAGCATTGAACGCAGTACTTGTAGAAGGTGAAAACATAAATCAGTTAGTATTTTCTGGACCTGGTGCAGGTGCAGCTCCAACAGCAAGTGCCATAATTGGGGATGTACTTAGTGCATGTCACCAAATGGGAAGTGATCAAACAAATTGGTACCCGCTAAGGAAACAAAAATCTGAAAATAAAAATGTTGAAAATGTAAATTCAAGTTGGTTTATTCGTTTATCAGTAAAGGATGAACCAGGAGTACTAGCTACTATCGCTGGTTTGTTTGGAGAGAATAGTGTAAGTATTGAGAGCGTTATCCAAGAAGGCCGAGGAGACAATGCTGAATTAGTACTTGTTACTCACGAAGCAACAGAAAATAATCTAAATAAGTCTATTGAGAGCATTAAAAATCTAGACAGTGTAAGTTCCGTTACTTCAACAATTAGAGTTTATATTTAATCAAGTGATCACATATCAATCAACTCGAGGGAGTAAAAGGGAACTATCCTTTGAAGACGTTATCTTATCAGGTGTTGCAGATGATAAGGGTCTCTATTTACCAAACTCAACAACTTTAGAAAACTTAAGCAACCTTACTCAAGAAGACCTTAGTTATGAAGATTTTGTTAAAACTATATTCATCTCTTTAGATAAAAACTCAGCTAAATATGTAGAGGACCTATCTATATATCCAGGATTTGAAAATTCTCCAGAGCCAGTGCTCAAAGAGATTGAAGAAAATAAGTATGTCATGGAACTTTTCCACGGACCGACAAAGTCTTTTAAAGACTATGCTTTGCAACCACTTGGCGCGATTGCAAACAGAAGACTCAATGAAATAGGTAAAAGAGGTTTAGTACTTGTTGCAACAAGCGGGGATACAGGAAGTGCAGCAATTCAAGCAGTTAAAGATTCTGAAAATATAGATATAGTTGTACTTCATCCAAATAAAAAAGTGAGTGAATACCAAAGAAGACAAATGACTGAAGTGATTAAAAGCAATGTACTCAATATTGCCATTGATGGTTCGTATGACGATTGTCAGAAGATAGTGAAGGAGTTACTACAGAAAAATTCTTTTGAAAACCAAGTAATCTCTTTGAATTCCATTAATTGGTTAAGAGTTATGGGTCAAACTGCTTATTACGTGTGGTTGACAAAACAGTTTTCTTCACCGATAAATATTGCTATCCCATCAGGAAATTTTGGTAATGCTTATTCTGCATGGTTTGGAAGAAATAATGGACTTCCAATAAACGAAATATTTTGTGCTTCAAATACAAATGATGTATTAACCAGATTTATTCATAACGGCTGCCTTGAACCAAAAGAAACAACACAAACATTTGCACCTAGTATGGATATCCAGATTCCATCAAGTCTTGAGAGATTGATTTACGATCTTCAGGGAGATACAACGGAATTTTATACCTCTTTACAACATGAAAGCAGAGCTGAATTAGATGCAGAATCTCTTCTGAAGCTACAGCATATTTTCTCTTCATCTTCTTATGACAATGAAATGATACTGGATGAAATAGAAAAATTTTATAAAAAGTCACATCTTATAATCGACCCCCATACTGCAACTGCTCTTTCGGATAATGTTAAATTCCGATCAGAACTTCCTGTAGTTGGCGTAGCCACAGCATCTCCAGAAAAATTTGAAAATGTAATCAACAAAGTTATTCCTGAATACCAGTCAAAAGATTTCCCCAATGAGGAAAAGTTTATAGTTTTAGAAACCGAAGTGGGTCTTATTGAAAATGCAATTAATGAATATTTTTAAAACGTTTTTATAGAACAGATTTACTGTAATATTTAAATATGACTGAGATACAAGATGGTAGAGCTGCACGTCAGCAATTGATTTTTGATGAAAATAAAATGAAACTCATCGATACAGCTTTAGAAGTAATAAATGAGATCGGCGATATTAATGAGGTCACCTTATCAACGATTGCAAAAGCCGCCGGTGTTTCACCAGCAACTGCTTACAATCACTTTCCTGCCAGAATGACTGATCTTTATTCAGCTATTGTTAAGTTAAAACTGGATGTTCGTGAAATTATAATGAATATGGCCACTGAATCAGAACTTATAGATACAATTAAGCAAATTCCATACATTTACGCAAAGCAAATGGTAGCTCTCGGGTATACCGGACAAGTGCTTGTCTCACAAATGGGGCATTTACAAGCTACTGGTAAGTGGTTAGAAGATGATCCAGTAGCAGTGTTAACAAATTTATTAGTTCAAGAAGGCACATATAAGGAAGATGCTGTAGAAATAGCTGAAAAGATTACTACTAACTTCAGGGGAGCGATGTTTGAGCATTCACTACATAGAGACAAACTTGAGAATCAGTATTCCACTTATACCCCGGATGTGTTTTTGCATAAATGTTCCTTAATAGTTGAAGACATTCTTAAGCAGTACTAATTTTTTTTAAATTAACTTTGTTTTAAATCAATTCTAGTTAAACTAGACTTAAGTTAATTAGAATACAATCTAGTTAAAAAATATAGTTGGGCTATATGAAAATTAATTTCTTAATTAGTTATTTAAAAGTAAAGTCTTATATTTACTCGTCAACTTTCAAAAATATACTCAAAGGAACCACATATACAGCTTTATTTTTAATCGTATTAATCTCTTCATGGGCTGTGCCTCAAGAAGACGCTTATGCGAGTGCTAACTGGGATTGTAACGATGCATATGCAAGAGCATACTTTTATAAACTAGATTGGGATTATACCTCTACAAACTTCACTATTGACCAGTATGTGGCCACGGAGACCAGCACTATTCAACGAACTACAACAACCGTAGACTTTAGCTCTACTTCCAATATTGCAGGAAATGTCAAAGGTATTAATGCATTAGCTATGTCACCAACAGGCATTATGTATGTAACAATCACCTCTGATGGGCATGGCACACACCTCTTCACCATTAGTACTACAGGTACTCTTACTCCATTAGCTCATATTGCTGACTATACCCAAGTCGGTGACCTTGATTTTTATGATGGGGTAAACGGTTACTACGGTTTCTCATCTGGAGAGTATGTCGTGAACGCAAATGGTAACGATCAAATTTACATGGCTCAGGCAGGTTTCAAACATGGCTACATTTACAACGTAGACACAGGAGGTGTGACTACCTTTGCTAATCCAGGTATGACCACTCATATTAATGCTGCTGACTTTTCTTATATTGATAACTGGGATGGGAATGAGCTTGCTACTTATAATGCTTTAGCTAACAAAGTTGTACTTTACGATAAAGACAACAACACCATTTCAGAGGTTACACCAACAAACGCAGCATTCTCTGGAGTCTCAGCAACACTTGCAAGCTATACCTATAAAACCCCAGAGGGAGAGGTTCGTTTTATTATTGATGATGGTCTTGGAAATAGATTTGAGGTAAGAAGAACTGGTACCAATCAATACAACGTAGTTGCAAAAGGAACAACATTTACAAGTGATAACACAGATGGTGCATCTTGTGGACCAAATGCTTATGATCCATTTGCTCCATCATTTAAAACCTCTCTTGGAGTGTGTGCAAGCGGTTATCAACAACCAGCTCTTCTTATTACCAACAACAAACAAACCACACAGTACTTCGATGTAGATTACAGAATTGCAGGTGGAAGCTGGGTAAGTATATTAAATGGAACACAGATATCGCCAGGGGGTCAGTTTTCTACGTCTGATGCACCTGCTGTATACCAAGGACAGACGGTGGAGTATAGGATGAGGTATAACACTTCTAATCCATCAAGTGGTACGTTCTATACGGTCGGAGATTTATTAACTGGCTCAGGTTGTGGTGCGTATGCTGCAGGTACAGTTGATACCGCTCCAGGAACTTGTAATGGTGGATCTTCAACACCATCAGTCACCCTAACTAATACAGGAACAGTTAATGCATATTTTGATGTACAGTACAAGATTGGCTCAAGTGGTTCTTGGATAACCTTTATAGATGGTGAGTTAGTCGTCTCAGGAACACCAGAGACAATAAGTATGGCAACAACAGTAGCAAATGCTCAGACAGTTTATTTTCAATACATTGTGGCAGATGCTAATCCAACAGCTACGACCGGGTTTACACCAGCTACGAGTAGAACTATAGACTGTAAAACCTACACAGGCACTATTACTGCAACCACGAATAGTACATGTAACCAAGACAGGATGTCATATACGGTGACAGTAACAAATACTGGAAATACGACAATGGAGTTTGCTATAGCAAGACGTAATACAAGAGGAAGTTCTCAATTTTCATGGCAGGATCAAAATAAACCTATCAGTGCTGGTGGAACATATACATTTACAACAGATGTGTATCACGGAGTTACACCAGAATTTAAAATGACGTACGGAACTAGTTACCTTGTTTATTATCCAACAGATTTAACTAGTTCTAGTCATGTTGAAGGAACATTCACTTCAAGAACTTATGGACATATTCTAAAATCAGGAGATTCTTGGATTCGATGGACTGCAAGTAGCGCTGTAGATTGCAACTGGTGGGGCAATGGTGGAGAATCAACAAATAGCAGTAGTAATTATTCTATAATCAATCAAAACACTTCTCAAATCTGTGATGGCTCTGGTAACGCAACAATAAGGCTTACAGTAACAAACTTTAATGCAGCAAACGATAGTTACGGTGGTTTTATTGATGTAGAGTTTTCTTCAGATAATGTTACGTGGACGGAGGTCGTAGATGGACAGGCCATTGCCGATGGTCAATCCCTTACTTTTTCATCACCGGTAACCATTTCCTCATCTTCAACAGGATATTTCAGATATCGTGTTGCTGAGGCAAACCCTACAGATTCCACAGCAAACGCTGCATGGGCAGTCTTTAGTAAACAAGCCAACTGTGTTGCCGATTTTACACAGTCAGCAACTTTTAGCACCTGTTCCTCTGTCGGAAGGTACTCAACTCTCTCAGTAACAAATAATGAAGCACAGACTTTGTACTTTAAAGCTGCACCCACTAAAACTTCTTCTGGCAGTTACAATTCAATAAGTTCGACCTATGTGGATTGGTCTAATTCAATAACTTTTTCAGTTCCAGCTGGCCAAACTCTAACATATGATGCTACTAGCAGTCCAGAAATGAGAAAACTGTACCCTGACGATACTGAGGGTTATATGCAGTGGATTGTACAAGGTTCGTATATTGAGAATCCTGATTGGACTAATACATCTGGTTACCCTTATAAGTACACATCCTATTTATTAAACGACTGTAACCCATCAGTTACAGCAAGTTATGAAGTAACAACGTGTAGCTCAGCAGGCCAGACCTCTACTTTAACTCTTACTAATAATGAGTCAGAGACTGTTTATTTTAAAGTAACACCAACAAAAATAGCTAACCCGTATGGCTACAATACCGGATCTGCATACGATTCTTCAGATACAACAACGTTCTCGATTGCTGCTGGGCAAACTTTGGTTTACACCGCTGGAGCAAAAACATACACCAATGAAGCAACTGCATATATGGCCTGGAAAATTCAGAAGTCTTATACTGATAATCCATCATGGAATACCACTATTTATGAAGAACAATATTTAAGTTCTACATCAAATGGAATGAGCAACCTACACAACTGTTCCCTAGCTGGTATTTCACCAAATCGGAATGAACATCAGTACGAGACACGCCCATCTAATGTAGCTAATAGTTGTATTGATAACAAGCAGTGGATGGGTTGGCAATTGTACAATTCTAACTATAACGATGCAAGCAAAACAGCTCTTTGGTATGCTTTTGAAATCTCACTTGATGATGGCGCTAACTGGACTACAAATGATTTATTTTACAGAACGTATGGGAACTATCATTACAATGCTGATTTAGCAGTAGGTAATAGTGATGTTACTGGGAATTTAGCGACAGATGGCTATACGGCAGTCCAAGCTACAAATTTTATCAACATGCAGTCAAGTTCTGGTAATGCATACATTTATCTTGGAACACGTGCATTGTCTGGCTCCGTAATGAAAATTAGATATAAAATTGCATTTGCTGAAAGCGAACTTGCAAGCACTGATTGGATTGTCTGGGGATATTATGGAAATTCTACTGAACAAAGAACAACAAATTGTGATCCTGTCATCACAACTACTGGATGGGGGACAGCAACAACTACTGATTCTACTGATGATACATACAGCGATCTTGTCACTATTGGAGAGTGTCAAAATACTTTAGAAACAGGAGGATTTGCAACTACAACATTTACCGTGACAAGACCTGCTGGTACGCAGTATTATCTGTACCTTGCAAAAACGACGGATGGTGGAAGTAACTGGACTGATATTGAGACTAATCTTGCAGTAGGCACCTCGTATACAGATTCTTCAACTATCAACCACGCAGGAACAGTGCAGTATAAGTTTAAGTTTTCTTATACAAGTGGTAATTTTACTAACTCAAAACTGTACTACTCAGCAGTAAAAACAGTGAACTGTCCTACAGTAGGCGCAAGTACAGCAACTATTGGTTTAGGTACTTGTGTTACTGGTGGTTCTAAACCATCTATTACAATAGGCAACAACGGTTGGGCATCAGGTTATTTTCACATACAGTACTCAACTAATTTGGGCACCACATGGAATGAGGCATTCTATGATGCCAGTAACGGCAATGCAGTGATTTACAAGATGCTGCTTCCTAATGAAGTTAAAACTTTTACTATTCAAGATACAGTTCCCCAGGGAACAACTATTGTCATGAAGTACAGGTATGCTGCTACTTCACCTGTTACTAGTGGAAGCTTTACTAATACAGGAACTCTTCTTGTTGATTGTACAAACGATATTACATCTCATAGTTTCTCCCAATTACACGCAGCGAGCTCATGTTATAACAATGAACAGACAATTAGATTTACTTATGGGGGAAACACCAGTAGAGCTAATTACTTACTCTATCAAATAAAAGTAAATGACGGAGCATATTCAGTTGAGAGAACTGTTACGCTTACGGCGACTTCTGGGACAAATACTGTCAATCTTTTTGGAACTTATGCCGACGGAGACACAGTAACAATTAAGTATCATATGGAAGGTAGTTCAGGTGGTGCTTACTACACTGCTGTTGAGTCATCACCAATAAACGTTGATTGTGGGGTTTCAGTCGGCGGTTCAAGTGATGATCCTCTTTATTTCCAAACTGATTATGTATCTTGTAGTGCATATGGCCCTGATAAATTTGAATTGAAACTCAAAAGACGTTCCAGTGTATCCAGTAGCACATATGTTCATTTTCAAGTTGAGATTTCACATGATGGAAATACTTGGAAACCTTTTGGACAAATGCAGTATTCAGAAGAAAGTAGTTACTGGTCCAAAGAAATTAATTATGGTGGTAAAACTGGGGTATACGCTTCATATTGGGGGTGGTTAAAGCCGTATTATTTTAACACATCAAGCGAGTCTGTCTCTAGTGTTATCTTGCTTGACTCATCACACGAGTATCAAATTAGATATAGATATTATTCAAGTAACACGGATACAAACCAACCACAAAACTTTACTGGAAATTATTCAACTATTACAGTAGCTGCCGACTCTGATTGTAATGGCAACGACATCCAACCAGTTACTCTTACAACAACACAGTTAACATGTCTCGAAAATAAGGGTCAAGTAGAATTCAAGTTTGAAGATACAACTGTAACTCATATAGAACCATACAAGCCAGCAAGGCTCTTTTATCAATATTCTACAAATGGAGGCGTTACTTGGAGTAAAGTTACAACTCAAACAGATGAACTTACTAACACGACAACGTTTAACTTACCTTCGGTTAAAGTACCAAATGGCCAGAGTATTACTATAAAATGGGGCTATATTCGATCACACGATTTTTATAATTCAAGCGGTTACTATCAGGTTTATGATCGTGGAAGTACATACTATAGCTATGACGAACCTCCAACAGAGTATGCCTTTATAAAAGGATTAACGAGTACAGGTCTTTATTACAATCGTTATGACGAGGGTACTAATACTACTAGTGGTTCAATAACTGGCGACTTCAATGCTAATTTTATGAATCACGTCATGGTCAATACTACAAATGTGGCAATAGATTGTGACCCCGCCTCAGATTACTCACAAACACTAACAACCTGTGAGTGTGATGATTTAGGTGCAACCTCAACATTATCAATAACAAATAACGATAACTACACCTCATATTATAAGGTGCAGTATTCACTGGATGGAGGTATTACTTGGCAATCTGCCACAGACTCCTTAGAATCGGCCTTCGATATATCGGTTACCGGTGGGTCGACGAATACTGATTTATCAAAATTTGTACCAGATGGAAAAACTATTACATGGAGAGTTAAAGATACAACCAATGGTGGTGACTTTGAAGGACAGGTGTGGGAAGAGGTCACAGCTAGTGCAACCGTAGATTGTGGTTGCGAAGGTGGTTCTGTAGAAGTAAATGTTGGTCTTGGGACATGTGGAAATGGTAACTCGACACCAGTTATTAACTTAGTGCCATCAAGTACAGATACCGCATATTTCACTATTGAATATAAGAGAAATTCTGACACAGAATGGCAGGCATTTAGAAATGCAGAAATTGTTAGTAACGGGTTAACAGAGAACCATCCTCTAGAAGTAACTGTTGTACATGGTGGAACAATCCAAGTACGTTACAAAGTAAACAAAGTATTAAATAATCTTAATTTAGAAGAGTGGAGCTATACCGATACAAAAACCATTAACTGTCCATTTACAGCAGTAACGGGGGAGGCAATTTACACCTCATGTGCAGAAAGTTATAGAGCAGCTTCATTTAAAGTAACAAACACCAGCTCCTCTACTTCAGCAGCAAAATTCAATGTTCAATACAAAATTCTCAATTCATCCACAACGGTCACTGACTGGACTAACTCATCAATAGTAAATGCCGTTATTGCTCCAGGAGTTTCACTGGTAACAACAAACACTATACAGGTTCAAGAGGGTCAAAAGATAGAGTGGAGGTATGAATCAGTAAACACAGCAGATACATTTACAGGCGTATGGACTAACGATACGACTAGTGATTTCGTAAACTGTGTAATAGATGTAGCTGTAGTAAATATCATGGGTTCATGCGACTCTGGATCTAAACTTTCAACACTGAGCTTACAAAACAACGAGAGTTTGAATACTATTTACTTCCAAGTTCAATACACCATTAATAACGGGGTTACATGGATTCTAAAAAATTCAAATTTAGCAGTTGCTCCAGGCGCTACGGATACGACATTAAATCATGCAGTTCCTCACACCAAGAACATTATCTGGCGTTACAAAGTTACAAATACAAATAATGACTACACCGGCTTGACCCACACAGCACTTGCTGCCTCTGCAACCGTAGATTGTCCAATCCTTGACGGAACAGGTTCCTCTAGTTTTGGTGTATGTACAGGTGATGAAAGAAAATCAACATTTACTTTTTCAAACTCATCCTCTGCTAACTCACCTGCATACTTCTACGTACAGTACAACTTAAGTGGCGATTCATCAGATTGGATAACAAAGGTCTCTGGAACACCAGTGATAGCTGGTACTTCTGCGACAACGTATGTTATGGTTCCAAATGGCCAAACAATCACTTGGAGATATTATCCAATGAGTTCTGCAACAACCCCTACTACTTACATCACAGAAGCAACTAGTGAAGAGGTAAACTGTTCATTAGATACTGTTATTACACAAACTCTGGATGTATGTATTAGCAATTCTGCAGTCTCAAGATATGTCTTAACAAATAACACAAGTACAACTGTGTATTATCAAGTTGAGTATTTTATTCAAGGAAGCAGTGGTTATGTCGTAGCGGATACAGATCTGACACTAGGAGCAGCTGGATCAAGTACACAATCATCAGAATTCACACAGAGTGTAGCTTCTGGAAAATTTATTAGATGGCGTTATAAAGCAGCAACTTCATTAAGTGGACTAGTTTCTGCAATGTATGTTGATCATGTTCAGTCTGCCACCGTCAACTGTGAAACCATCGACCCAAGTGTGACAACTTCATTTGGTATTTGTTATAACAGTACTAAAGAAGTTAAATTCATTATTAAAAATAGTGCAGATGCAACAACGTCAGCACTCTTTAAAGTACAAGTTAATGTTAACGGTACAGGATGGGTAGATAAGTCTGATATCACTCTTGGTGCCAATGGGCAATATCCACATACACAAATTGTACCAACTGGACAGACTGTTCAATGGAGATACAAAGTAGGAAAAACTGTAACAGATCTTCCTACTGAGTGGACTAATGATGACTTAAGAACAATTACATGTTCTTCAGGTGAAGATATCACAGTAACTTTCGATACTACTTGTGATAGTAATGGGTACAAAACTTCAAAACTTAACATTAATAATTCAAGCTCTGGAATTTTATATTACAAAGCTGAGTACTCAACAGATGGTGGTACAAATTGGACCCTGTCTGCTAATCAAGTTCAAGTCAATCCTGGAGGAGCAACATTCCTTCCCGAATCTGTTTCTGAAGGTGAGACAATAACTTGGAGATATAAGATTTCACAAACCGGAGCTGATTTCTCAACGTTAAATTGGACTACGACTTCTACCTCAGATATTGTGAATTGTACTGGTGTGAACATATCTACACCGTATACCTCTATTGGACAATGTATTAGCGGCTCAAAGACTTCAAAATTCCACTACGGAACATTATCATCGAGCCCTGCACCAGCGTACTATCAAATTCAATACAGAATTGATGGCGGAACCTGGACTGATAAAATCAATTCTTCAAATGGTGTAGTCGTAGGTGGAGTAAATACATATACATCACAATCTGTAACTTCAGGTTCATCAATTGAATGGAGATACAAAGCTGCTTACAGTACGGTGGCATTGACAAATGTAAGTTTTACTAACTTACCAGGTGGTGCAATTGAAATTGATTGTGGAACCTTTATCTCAGTAGTCCATCAAATGGGTACTTGTTCTAATCAGACAGCAACTTCTACACTTACATTAAACAACACTGGATCTACTCCAATGCTTGTTACAGTGCACTCTGCAATAAATTCTGGAGATTGGGCTACAGAAGTTTCAACAGTCGAGATAACAGCTGGCAATCAGCTAGTTCTAGAAAAATCCGTAATTAATGGTCAAACTATTAGTTGGAAGTATAAATATGCTGGCACAGTTACAAAGCTATCTAGCGCATCTGAAACAGCTTTTAACTCCATTCCAGCGCTTGATTGTGATACAGAAGTAATAAATCAAGTTTCTCTGAACAATGTACTAAAAGCTTGTGTCGCTGGTAGTAGAATTTCTGAACTAACGGTCACAAACAATTCAAGCGAAACCGTTTATGTAGAAGCTTGGTATGACATTGGATCAGGTTGGATAACTAGAGGAACCTCAGCGGTAATCAATGGAACTCCAAAAGTCCTTGAATCTCCTGGTGCACCTCATGGGGCAAGTGTAAAATGGAGATATCGTCTTGGTCTTTCAAGCTCCATGACAGGTGACTTTACAACACTCACAACTCTCACAGTTGACTGCCCACAAACATCCACAGTGACACAAACACTTGAGGCATGTTCTAATCAGACTCGAGATTCTAAACTATCAATTAATAACACTGGAACTATAACTCAGTATTACAAAGTTGAATACTCAATCAATAATGGTGGGTATCAGTATATGACCACTGCAACTGTTGCTGCAGGCCAACTTGATAACTCAGTTTATAAAAACTTAACTTCTGGTCAGTACATTACTTGGAGATATGCACCAAGTACAGTCCAGAATGACTTCTCAAATGCTTCCTATATATACTTGACCAGAACGGCCACAGTTGATTGTACGTCTGCAAACTTGACAGCTACTCAAAGTTCCACCTGTACACCAAATGGAACAACGTCTACAAAGAATTCGACCTTTACAATTTCAAATGGTTCAGCAAATAGTGCTCAGGTACAAGTTGAATCTACAACAAATAATATTAACTGGACTTCATTGGGTACGCAGACAATTACCGGTTCTCAGCCTTATGTTGTTAACAATGTCTTGACTACAAATTATATAATTTATAGATACAGAATCTTCAATGCAACAACTCCAAATACCTGGCAACAAGTTGTAGTAATGGCACCTGCTGATTGTGGGACAATTACAAATCCTACCACTGTAAGTGCATACAGTACTAATGAATGTGTAAACGGTAGTCCGGCTGCTAAGTTAACAATCATCAATCCTAACTCAACTGCAGTAGTGGTGAGTTATGACATATCTATCAACGGGGGTACATTCCAGTCAGTAGGGAATACTTCTGTCACAGGCAGTTTTGTTACCAGTGCTTATAGTGTTCCAGCAAATAGTTCATTTCAATGGAGGTACAAGACGTCGACAGAAACTGCCTATAAATTTGTCTCCGCAACAGCAGAAAGCTGTACGCAACCAAGTTCATTAAGTGGGTATACAGAAATAGGTTGTGAAGTGGATAGTAACGGCTCACCAGTGTCTCCAGTTGCAAAATTAGTTGTTATAAATACTGGAGCTCAGAATGTTTCTATTATGTATGATTACAAGTTAAATAATGGTCAGTACCAGTCTGGGTCAGTAATCTCTGTCAACGCGAACTCTTCTTTAACTGCTGTAGAGATTCCTATAGGGTCTTCAGATCAAATTGTCTTTAGGTATAAGAGTACAAGCGATACTGCCTATCAATTTACACCTGAAAAATCGGGAGTAGATTGCGGAAGTACTCCTGATAACCCTCAGATGATTTTAACTCTCGATGAATGCTCTGCAAATGTTGCTAAATCAACAATTGAGATTCGCAACTTAAGCAATGAATCTAAAAGGTTCTATCTCGAATACAGAATAGATGATGGCCCATGGACAAATTATGATTCAGTAACAATCAATCCTACGAGTGCAACAACTAGATTCTTGAATATTACTCAAAACCAAAAAATCCAATGGAGAGCTTTAGATAGTGCATATACACAGTTTGCTATTGATTCTCCTTATCAGATATCGAATGCAGAGACAGCTATCTGTGAAACAACTCCTACGACTACACTTCCACCAACGAAATATATTTTTGAACCACTTATCTCAACAAACAGAGTATGTGATGAAGAAAATGGTGGTGCTGAGTTCGGTGTCACAGTCGACAACTCAAGATCTAATGTTACGGCAGAGGTCTTAAAAAAGATTTGGATTAATCAAACATTAATTGCTGAAGAAACTGTAAGAGTTGAACCAGGTCAAACTGTTGACTTTTCCTCAATTGAGGTTGGAGAAAACAAGTTCTTTACAGTCGCACTTGAGGTTACCAATACTGAAAATGGAAAAGTTCAGAAAATGATTAAAAACAAGGACGCAGATTGCATAGAAGAAGATGACTTCGGCATCACTGATCCAATAAACCCACTTGATCTTGTAAGAGAAGAAACAGGAATAGATAATATTATTGACGGCTCTGGAGATGATGAAGAAATGGAAGATAATGGTGAATCGATAAATTTCCTTCCCGGTGATGATTTTGTAGAGTTCATTTACAACGAGGATGCAGAAGATATCAGCACTGATCCCATAGATTCAACACCGCCGCCACTTCCTGGAACTCCAGAACTCCCAGGGACAGGTCGTAATGTTGGAGGGTTAATAATATCTTTCGGATTATTACTAGTCGCAGGTGGAGCTTTCCTCCTAAGAAGGGCATATAGATTCTGATGGAGTATTTCTTTACTTACCTATTTGTAATAGTTGTCAACATTTTCGCAATTTTAGGAGTATTGAAAATTAGGAGAAATAAAACAAATAGTGCTGATGTAATCACTGAAGCAACGATTGTTGACGATACTCCAAACCCAAAAAGGAATAGAAGGTCATATAATTTTTTCAATAATCAACAAAGCAGCAATATATTTGTTGAGTATGAAGATTTAGACCTAGGAAACACAGAACTTATATATGATGGTCAACTTTTAGATCTAGCTGTTGAGAAAAAAATTATCACAAAAAAAGGTAACTGGTATTTATACGGCGATGTAAAGCTTGGATACGGAAAAGATAAAGCAAAGTTTTATTTGTTGGAAAATACAATACTTGCAGATGAGATTGGTAGCTTAGTTTATAGTTCTATAAACATAAAACTTCAGAATCAAAGAAACGACTTACAGAATTTAGAGAATGCCGATTCAGATGAAACAGGAACACAAATTTACTCCTCTCGTAATTCCCTCCAAAATCAACAATCACTTGGAATAATCAACCAACAGTTGGAGATTGAATTATCTGAAATATACGTAAAATCTAATACACTTAAAAAAGTTCTTGAAAATACTTTAGGCACTGAAGTCATGATAAGCATCGATATTAGTGAAAGATTCAATCCATTAATCACTGATCAGGAAAAATATGCAAGCGATATTGTTTTAATGTTAAAAGAAGTGGACTATCTAATATCAGCAGTAAGCAATATATCAAAAAATGCTAAATATTTAGATATAAAAGTCACAGAACAGATGCTGAGGGAGAAGCTAAATTTAATGACTTCGAATCTGTTTTCTATTGTATTCACTAAAAAACCAGCACCAATACATAAAAACTTTGCAAAATTAAGGTTCGACGAGCCCGTAAAAAAAAACCTTAATAACGCACCGAGAAGATCTTATAGGCAGATAAAGAATATTAATCGTAGACAAAAGCCACTTGCACCAATTGGTGTGGCTCTTTTAGTAGCTGGATTATTTATTGTAGCTTATTCAGTTAATCAAACTTTTTTCTCTACCTCAGTAATTAATGACGAACAAAAATTGTTAGAAAATCAGTTTGAAGCTAACAACACTAACCTCAGTGATTTAAGAACGAAAAATTTAAATGCTGAAAATTCAGTAGGAAACTTAGAACAAATTGATGAGTTTCAGGAATCTTTTATCTCTATAGCAACTAAAACTCTTACTAATCAGGCTGCCAAAGCAGAGTTTCTCCCTGACGTAGTTGGCAGGCTTACGCTATTATCTGCAGATGTCAACCATTATGTAGTATTCGGTGCTACAGCTAAAAAATTAGAGTATGGACCCGGGTACATAGTAGGGACATCTTTACCTGGATCTGGTGGAAACTTCGGAATAGCTGGTCATAGAACTACTTATGGAGCTCCTTTTGGAAATCTAGATCGAGTAGAGATTGGTGATGATATTTTGTTTCAGACAAACACAAACGAATATAAATACAAAGTTGTAGATATAAAAATAGTTTCACCTGAAGAAAATTATGTTCTTGGAAGCTTCGGAGATGACAGAGTAACCTTATCAACTTGCCACCCAAAATTTTCAGCTAAACAAAGACTGATCGTAATTGGTAAATTAGAAAAGGTGAAGGTATTCGGGTAATGAAAAAAACAATCATGTCTTTAATTTTCTTTCTATCTTTTTTTAATGGTGTAATTAATGATAATTTTTCAGGTCCACAACTATTCGATACTGGAGAAGTATTAATAGAAATTGAAGAAGCGAGATTAGATGAAAACAATTTACAAATCTCATGGAACATCAGCGGAGTTGATAACATTGATCAGGTTATTCTTGTAGTTAGAGAATTTACAGCTGATGGATTGTTGAGAGAACCTTTAGAGCTTAAAGATTCTGCAGCAATTGGATCAAAAGTAATTTTGTGGGATGGGTCCAATACCCTTTCACTTACAATAAAAATATTATCTACAGAATATACACAATACTCTGGACCAGACTGTGATTCAATGTTTTGCTATAAAGATATTACAACTGAAATAACATCTGATGAAAAGTTAATTCCTCCAATCCCAGTTCTTCCTGTAGTGCCAACAACTACGCCAGTAGTTGAAAGCCCAATCCTAGAAGGTGAGGAGTCCTCAGTTGTTGATACTTCTACAAATATAACTTTTACTAATGAACTCATAACAACAATTCCATTATTTAATGATATTGATTTCACCGACCATCAAAAAAATAGTTTTGCATTCTTGATTACTTCAGGAATTTTAATTTTATTCTATGGTGTGCTGCTTGCCCAAGAGTGGTTTAATCGAATTATTGCTTACTACAGAGTTAGATGGACAAGTCGTAAAAGCAACAAAAAAGAAAAAACAACTCTTGAAACAGTAATGGAAATATCACTCGTAGCACTTATCACTGCTCTTTTATATGCTTTTGTAGAAGAGGGATTTACATTTGATGTTAGAGAGGAAAATCTGGCAATATTTCTAGGCGTTTTATTTGGTTTGGTTGTTGTTACATTTTTCTATGAAGGCATTGAGTCACTTATTGAATACTATGTTTATGACCAAATTGTCAAATTCGATTGGAATCCACAAGCAATGTTTTTTGCAGTCCTTTCGACAATATTATTTGTGGTTATAGAACTTCCCTTTGGCTTTATATTAGGTTTCATTGCAGCTATCCACATAGTCTCCAATAGACCCAAGGCTGAGTTATCTCCTAAGTTTTACTCAATGATGAGTCTCTCAATTGTTGGATACTTTTTCTTTTATGCAACATCATTTGAATCTGTAAGCTCCTCAGGTGTTTTAATGGCAGTATGTAAACTAACTTATTTAATGTGTTTAGAGGGAGTTATATTTAAGGCAGTTCCATGGGGAGGTAATGAGTTATTTGACGCAATTGGAGATTCTGAGGGGTTAAACCAGGCTATGCCGATTGTAAGCTTTTTGATGGGCATTTGGCTATTTATAAGAATTCTTGTTCTGCCACCTGATAGCGAGTTTAAAGAAGTGCAACAAACACTACTACAAAGTGGAGCTTTAGCATACAGATTTATGCTAGTGCTTTTGTTGTATATTACGATTATCTTATTGTTAGGTAACTTTATGAAAAAATATGCCGAATTGAATAAACCTGCAGAATACGAGGAAAGCCTAAGGTTAAATGACGAAGATATTTCTGAATTTATAGATGATGAACTAAGCGACTCTTTTAATGAATCGTAATTTAACTTTAATAACAGTTCTTTTTATTGTTTTATTTATAGGAGTCTCATACATATATGTACTTGATAATCCAGTTGAGATAAATATTCAAGCAACAATAGGAAATACTACATCCACATCAGCTCCTGTAACTACAACCACATCAGCCCCTGTAACTACAACCACAACAGCTCCTGTAACAACCACAACAGCTCCTGTAACTACAACCACAACAATACCGACTACTACAACAACCATAGAAGTTTCTGAAGAACAAGAAGAGGTAACCATTAACACAAGCAGTGAAGAGGATACAGAGATTTACAAGGGTGAATTCACATCATTTGATGGTTTTGAAGGAGAGAATCAATTACGGCTTAATGAATTAGTTGCTAGCTTACCTGATGAATTAAGAAAAAGTGTAGAAAGTAGTGTGATATTTGTCAATGGTTGCCATTCTTACGCAGCAACTATATTAGAAAGATGCCCTTTTGGAGTTTGGGATTCCGCAGGCACTTTTGCAGATGGAACAGTTAATTCTAAATGGAAGTTATCCGTTTGGGTGTCAAATAAAGCTTTCGCAAATAACCGTGAGTATGATACGTTACTTCATGAAACCTCTCATGCACTTTCTTACTTAACAAGAAACTGCATAAATCCAGAAGGCGAAAAAAAACGTACAGAAGCACAAGAATTTTTTGGTAGTGAGGAATTATTTGCTGATGCTTTAGCGATCTACTACGGAGGAGATTACGCTTATTACAGAGAAAATATTGTTTTACAAGATTCTGAAAGAGAATTTTTAGACAATTATATTGCTCTTTGCTGTGAGGATTAATAATAATTTAGCTATTAAAGAACATCAAAATCTAATATACTTCACTAATACATGAGTATTGAAGAACTAAGTTTATTAATTTCATCTTCGATAACCTTTAAAACTATTACACCAATGATTCCTGTAATGTTTTATTTTTTAGGAACTCAAACTACATCTAAAGATCTAAAAGATACCTTAAAAAATAAAGTTACATTTTCATTTGCTTTATTTTTTCAAATGTTTGTCTTACCTTTAATTGGATTGACTCTTTATTTAGTATTTAATTCAAGCATATTTGCAATATCAATAGCTATTGTTTTATTAGCTCCAGGTGGTTTCATATCCGGAATTTTAACCTATTACAAAGGTGGAAATATACCACTTTCTGTCTCTCTGACTTCACTAACTTCATTGATAACACCATTAACAACAGTATTTTGGTTAAGTATCATTTCTATAAATGCAGATGAGTTTTCATTTAATTTCCTAGAAACTCTAGTTCAGCTCTCATTATTAATTTTGATACCGTTTATAGTTGGATATTTTTTGAATTCAAAAAATATAAAATTTTTAAATAGATTAACTATATTTTTAGACAAGTTTCTAAAAATATATGTTTTAGTAATATCCGTAACTGGTCCATTTGAATTAAGGGAAGCTCTAATTGACTATTTTTTAGAAGCCATAGTGATAGTTTTAATAGCAATTACGGTTGTCTTCCTTTCAGTTGAAGGAACTTTAAGATTCTTAAAAATTGATAAAAGGGATGCAGTCACTATCTCTATTGAAGCCTTATGTCAAAACTTTCCTATTGTGCTAACTTTTTCCGTCTTGTTTAACTTACCTCAGATGGCTGTATTCGGTATATTTTATTATTTAGCAACGTTACTAATAGTTGTTCCGTATGCACTTTTAAGGCCAATAAAGTAATACAAACAACATTAAAGACTATTTATAAAAATAATAAAAACTATACCTTTACTAATAATATGTATATAATGATGTTGTCTTCAGACAATAAATTCACAAATCAATTTCAAAAAAATTTGATTTAAATTAGGAGAAAAATGTCCGCAAGAACGCAATTACAATCAAAACCAGTTGCAGATCTTAGAGCAATAGCAGAAGGTTTAGGTCTTGAATTTAAAGGCCTACAAAAAGCAAAGCTGATAGATCTTCTATTAGAGCAAGGGGACACAGTTATTGAAGCTGAGGAACCAGTTGTTGCTGAGGTAATTAATAAAAATGATGACTCAGACCTTCCATCAGTAGTCAATTCTGGAGACAGCCAAGTAAAAGCTGGAGAATCTAGAGAAGGTATTCTTGATATTCTTCCAGAGGGTTATGGATTTTTAAGATGTAGTGGTTATAAACCCGGTGATAATGATGTATATGTTCCTGCAGGAATTATAAAAAAATATAGGATGCGTAAAGGGGATTTAGTCGAAGGACCTATACGTGC
>Ga0102812_10000874_pt1 | contig 21439 bp, 19 predicted proteins | sample ColrivemetaGS713_FD_79334 | JGI IMG/M metagenome (GOLD analysis project Ga0102812, IMG submission 79334) | Estuarine microbial communities from the Columbia River estuary - Flood tide ETM metaG S.713 | ecosystem: Environmental > Aquatic > Marine > Intertidal zone > Estuary | place: USA...
ATCGACCATTTCAAAAGATGGGGTGGCCAATCTGGCCCCCTATAGCCAATGGCAGAACCTGACATTTGACCCGCCGATGGTGATGTTTGCGGCCAACCAATATCCCGATGGCCGCCGCAAAGACACGGTGGTCAATGCCGAGGAAACGGGGTGGTTCGTCTGGAATATGGCGACCTTTGCCCTGCGTGACGCCGTAAACATGTCTGCGCAGGCCGTGCCGCCAGAGGTTGACGAGTTCGACCATGCTGGCGTGACCAAAGCCGCCTGCATCGACGCGCCCGGCCCCCGTGTGGCAGAAAGCCCTGCGCATTTCGAATGCCGCTATCTGCAGACGACCCGCTTGGCTGGAAATTCACCGGTCGGCTGGGTCGATGTGGTTTTCGGCGAGGTGGTGCGGATCCATGTGGATGACAAGGTGATCACAGCCGAGGGCAAGCTGGATATTCCCGCGATCCAACCCATCGCACGGATGGGGTATTATGACTATGCGACCATTTCCGAAACATGGGAAATGCGCATCCCCGGTGCGACCGCTGCGGCGGACGGACTCGAAGGTCGCCCGCCGCAGAAGTGAGTTCAATCAGGCGGCGCGTTTGGGGGTCAGATCGACCAGCGCGTCGTATTGCGACAGATAGACCTTGCCAGTCAGGTCATGCAGGAAATGCCCGCGCTTGAGCCTGTCCATCACGGGGCCTTTGACCTCGGACAGGTGCAGGCGCACGTCCATATCCTTGAGCCGGGTGTTGATCGCTTCAAGGCTTTCGAGTGCCGAAAGGTCGACCTCGTTCACCGCGGTCATCATCAGCACCAGATCGGTCACCCCACAGTCGGGTTGCACGCGGTTATAGATGTAATCCTCAAGGAAACGGGCATTTGCGAAATACAGGCTTTCGTCGACCCGCAGGGTGATCATCGACGGGTTGGTCAGCACCGCATGCCGCTTGATATTGCGGAAATGCTGGGTGCCCTCGACAAGACCGACTTCGGCGATGTGCGGACGCGAGGTTTTGTAGAGATGCAGCAGGATCGACGCCAGAACCCCGGCCGAAACGCCAACCTCGACCCCAAAGGACAGGGTCAGCAGGATCGTTGCCGCCACGGCGATAAAGTCAGGCTTCGAATAGCCCCATGCATGTTTCAGGATCTTGAAATCGACAAGGCTTAGAACGGCGACAACAATCGTGGCGGCCAGCGTGGCCTTGGGTAGGAAGTAGATCAGCGGGGTCAGGGCGACAGATGCAATCGCGAGACCGACCGCCGTATAGGCGCCCGCCGCAGGGGTTTCGGCGCCTGCGTCAAAGTTCACGACAGACCGCGAAAACCCGCCGGTGACCGGATAACCGCCGGTAAAGGCAGCCGCGATATTCGCCATGCCAAGGCCGATCAATTCCTGATCCGGCGCGATCCGTTGACGGCGCTTGGCGGCCAGGGTCTGGGCGACCGAAATCGAATCAACAAAGCCGATGATCGAAATCAGAATGGCAGGCATGAGCAACTGCCCGACCAGTTCCATCGACACATTCGGAACGGAAAACGGCGGCAGGGATTGCGGAACTTCGCCCACGATCTTGACCCCTTGCTGATCCAGCCCAAGGCCCCAGACCAGCAACGTCGTGACGACAACAGCCGCCACCGGACCGGCCTTGGCACCGATATCCGCCATGCGCGGCCCAAGGCCCCATTTGCGCAGAAGCGGTTTCAGGCCTTTGCGCACCCAGAACAGAAAAGCCGTAGCCGAGGCGCCGATCACCAGCGTGATGACGTTGATATTGCCGAGGTTTGTCAGAATGCCATGCAGCAGTTCGATCATCGTCTCGCCGCTCGCCTTGATCCCGAGGATATTGCCGACCTGGCTGAGCGCGATGATGATGCCGGACGCAGTGATAAAGCCCGCGATCACCGGATGGGACAGGAAATTCGCGATAAACCCGAGCCTGAATATCCCCAAAAGGGTCAGGAACGCGCCGGACAGAAAGGCGAGAGTCAGCGCCGCGGTCGCATAGTCCGCCGTGCCTGTCTGCGCGACCTTGCCGACTGCTGCGGCGGTCATCAGCGACACAACAGCCACGGGGCCGACAGCCAGCGCTCGGCTGGTGCCGAAAACCGCATAGAACATGATCGGCAAGATCGAGGCATAGATCCCCGCCTCGGGCGGCAGGCCAGCAAGTAGCGCATAGGCCAACGATTGCGGGATCAGCATGATCGTGACGATGACCGCCGCAATCAGGTCATTTGACAAGGCGTTTTTGTCATAGGTCCGTCCCCAGTCGAGGATGGGCAGATAACGCGAGAGGGACCGGAAATTCATCGGTAGGACCTTAGTTCAGAGGGAAAAGAGGGAGAGAAGGGCGCGGGGCATTTCAAGCACCGCAAGAAGGGGCGCACCCAAGGTCGAGCCAAGGGTGCGCGCTGGTGTCTGTGTCAGCTCGAAACGGTTACTTTTTCGGGTTTGATCATCCATTCGCGGCCACGCAACATGGCCTTCCAATAGATCGGGGGCAGGGCAGTTTCCTTGAGCCACCACGCCAGTTTGGTCGGTTTGGTGCCATCGAGAACCCATTTCGGGAAGGACGGAAGCAGCGTGCCGCCATACCCGAATTCGGCCAGAACGATCTTACCCTTTTCAACGGTCAGTGGGCAGGACCCGTAACCATTGTATTGGACCACGGCGGATTTTCCGTCGATATCGGCGGCCACGTTGCTGGCCACAATCGGGGCCTGCATCCGCGCGGCGGCGGCGGTTTTGGCGTTGGGTGCATTCATCACATCGCCCAAGGACCAGATGTTATCAAAGGTCTTGTGGCGCAAGGTTGCCTGATCCACGTCCACCCAGCCAGCCGCATCGGCCAAGGGCGACACACGGATAAAGTCGGGCGCCACCTGCGGCGGAACCACATGGATCATGTCGAAGTCGACCGTCACACGTTCCTTGGGCGTGTCGGGTTTGGAAATCTCGAACGTGGCCTTCTTTGCATCGCCATCGACAGCAACCAGATTATGGAAGAAATTCAGGTTCGCTTTGTATTTGGCGATATATTCCTGCAGGGCAGGGACGTAATCCTTGACCCCGAACAACACGCCACCGGCGTTCATGAATTCGATCTGGATGTTGTTCAAAGCACCGTTTTTGTACCAATGGTCACCCGACAGATAGAGCGCCTTTTGCGGGGCGCCTGCGCATTTGATCGGCATCGGGGGTTGGGTAAAGATGGCTTTGCCGCCTTTGAGCCCCTGAACGAGCTTCCAAGTATAGGGCGCAAGATCGTAGCGATAGTTCGACGTAACGCCGTTCTTGCCCAGCGTTTCGACCAGGCCTTCGATCCGGCCCCAGTCCAGTTTCAGGCCAGGGCAAACGATCAGCCGTTTGTAACCCACGACGCGGCATCCATCGAGGATGACAGCGTTGTTTTTGGGTTCAAAGGCGGCAACTGCGGATTTGATCCAGTGAACCCCTTTGGGGATCAGGCTGCCCATTGTCTTGGCGGTATCTTCGGCATGGAACACGCCTGCGCCGACCAAGGTCCAACCCGGTTGATAGTAATGGATGTCGGCAGGATCGATGATCGCGACCTCGAGTCCGGGTTTGCGTTTCAAAAGCGACGCTGCCACGGAAATACCCGCAGCGCCACCGCCGACGATCACGACATCATAGCTTGCGTCGGTCTTGTCGGTCGGGGTCTTGCCGCCATTGGCGATCCGCCGAACAACGCCGCCCATGTCGTATCCCGCCGCTTTGGTTGCAGCGAGGATTTCTGAGACAGGTTTGTAGTTTGCAACGGCCAGCGACCAAAGGGTCGCAGACCGCGTTCCTGTGCGGCAATAGGCCAGAACCGGACCGGGCAGTGCGTCAAGTGCCGCACCGAATGCACCGGCATCGCCATCGCTGACTTTGCCCGCAACGATCGGGATATACATGGTCTCAAGCCCGGCGGCGCGAGCCGCATCGGAAATCTCTTGAAAGACGGGTTGATCGGCTGCCTCGCCGTCGGGGCGGTTGCAGATGATCGAACGAAAGCCCGCAGCTTTGATCGCTTGGATGTCCGAAACGTTGATCTGCGGGCTTACCGTCAGACCAGATGAGATTTTCTTGAGTTCCATGGTGTGTCCCCAGTCGGATGTTACAGGCCGTTTACCGGCACTTTGAGCATTGGCCGGCCGCTGTCGTCGGTCGGGATTTCACCCGCGCGCATGTTCACTTGCAGCGACGGAATGATCAGTTTCGGCACATCGAGGGTTGCATCCCGTTCGGTGCGGAATTTGATGAAATCTTCGCGGGTCTTGCCTTCGCCCACATGGATGTTGTGCTTTTTTTCGTCCAGAACGGTGGTTTCCCACATGATTTCCCGGCCGTTCGGGGCATAGTCGTGGCACATGAACAGGCGCATGTCGTCGGGCATGGCCAGAACCTTTTGGATCGAGTCGTAGAGGATACCAGCATCCCCACCGGGGAAGTCTGCGCGGGCGGAACCACCGTCGGGCATAAAGAGTGTATCGCCAACAAAGGCCGCATTGCCGATGACATGGGTCATGCAGGCGGGGGTGTGGCCGGGGGTATGGATCGCAAGGGCCTTCAACGTGCCGATCGTGTATTCGTCGCCGTCTTCGAACAGTGCGTCGAACTGCGACCCGTCACGCTGGAATTCGGTGCCTTCGTTGAAGATTTTGCCGAAAACATCCTGAACGACGGTGATGTTTGCCCCGACGCCGATTTTGCCGCCCAGTTTTTCCTGAATATAGGGCGCTGCCGACAGGTGGTCGGCATGAACATGGGTCTCGATTTGCCATTCAAGGGTCAGACCGTTGTTCTGGACAAAGGCGATCAGCTCGTCTGCATGTTCATATGTGATCCGGCCAGCCGCATAGTTCAGGTCCATGACCGAGTCGACGATGGCGCAGGCGTTGGAATTCGGATCTTTGACCACATAGGAAATCGTGTTGGTCGCAGGATCGAAAAAGGCAGTAATTTCGGGCTTGACCGACATATCAACAGGTATAGTCATTTCAGCGTCTCCTTTGGCGCTTCGGATCGCGATGAGAATAACGCACAATTACGGATTCGTCGCGAGTCGAAATCTTCATACATTTGAATGTTGAAATGTATATGGCGGTCGCGCTCCGGCTTGTCAACGGTCCGAGGCGCTAAACCTGATGTTTTGCGACGCGGCCCAATGCGACCTTATCGCACAGGGTTATTTCGCCCCGGCGTTGAGTCACCCAGCCGCGGCGCTCGAATTCCTTGAGCTGGCGCGAGATGACTTCACGCGCGCTGCCCAATTCCGAGGCAAGCCGTTGGTGCGTTGCGGCGACCTGATCATTGACGGAAAGTTCAATTAAACAATGGGCCAGCCGACCATCCATTCGCCCAAAGGCCAAGTCTTCGATTGTCAGGAACAGTTCCTGCATCCGCGCCCCATAGGCCCGAAACACCCGCTGCCGGAAAATGGCGGATCGCCCCAAAAGTTCGTCCAGCGCGGGTTTGGGAATTAAAAGGGCGGTGGTTTCAGTTTCGGTCACGGCATCGGCAGAATAGGCCTCTTGCGCGAAAAGGCAGGCCGTTGTCAGAACGCAGCTTTCGCCTGCGTGAAGCCGATATAGCACGATGTCTCGCCCAGATTCGGTAACTTGCTGGACCCGCACCGCGCCGCGCAACACAACGATAAGACCCGCCGGAACATCCCCGACCCCGAACACCTTGTGGCCCGCCGACAGATCGAGAATCTTGCCACCCGCCTTGAGCAGAGCAAGGTCGTCGGCCGGGAGATCGGCAAAGGTCGAAAAGGGATCTGCAGGGATCATGGGGCCACCAACACGCACAATTTAACCCTAGAGTCGGCGGCCCGACACAACAAGGTGCCAGTTGCGCGCACTCCCCGAAATGATCGGATTTACAAGGCTGCAAAGAGGGGAAAAATCCCGTTCTGGCCCCGTGGCCAGAAGCCGCCGACGGGGAAATCCGCCGATCTGGCCGCCAATGGCCTGTGGCGGTGAGATTTTTAAGAATAGTAAATGATATTAGATACTTATCAACTTTCAGGTTCAGTCGCGGGAAATGTTACCGGCTGGGCGAGTTTTGGCTTATGTTGCTTTAAAATCAATAGGTTGAGTCAAAAATTCTGAGCCCTGCTGGTAACCCGCAAATCGGCAAGCGATATGGCGGTTGTGCCGTGACGAATGTTCGTCCGGACTATGTAAAGAGGATCATGAAATGTCGAATATGACCAAATTCCTTGCTGTCGCTGTAACAGCCATCAGCGCCCAGGGCGCATTTGCTGCCGATATGTTCGGCGGAACTTCGGTCTCCGACGAAGTGTCTGACCTGCAGACCGCAATTGAAGAGGATGCTGCAGTTTCGACCTTCGGAAATGAAGGGCGCACTGTTGGCACCTATGGCTCGGTCGCGCTGCGCGGCACGTCATCCAATTCGACCACGTCTGATACTGTGACGACGGTCGGCATCGGTGCCCAATACGGGTTTTACGATGGGACCAATGGCACCGAACTGAACCTGTCTTATGCCTATTCCAAGACGGGCGCGGTTGTGGATACCGACAAGCTTTCGGCGTCTTATGACTATACTCGCGATCTTGGCGACACGTTCTTTGCCTATGGCAATGCAAGCCTGAAATGGGATCGCACCGCCACTTTGGCCACTGACACCGCACGCGATGCCTTTATCGGTTTCGGAGCTGGCTATCGTATCCTTGACACCAAGCAGGCACAGATGACCGTGCAGGCAGGCCCAGGGTATCGTTTCCTTGAAGACGGTGTTGGCGCCCAGACGACCGAGGCCGCTGCAAGTGCCGCGCTGAACGTCCGCTACAACATTTCCGACACGGTCTATCTGTCGGAAACGTTTGAACTGGTGGGTTCGGCATCCGATGTGACCGCCCAGAACGAGATTGCCGTGAACGTGGCACTTTCGAACGCCCTGTCGCTTCGGACCAGCTATGCCTCGACCATCAGCGGTGCGGATTTCGGATCGATGGCCAATACCGCCAACACGATGGGCGTTTCGGTCGTTTATAACTTCAACTAACAATCGATCGTCCCTTTTGGGCGCATTCCCGAAAGGAAAGGCGGGGCCGTTTGGCCCCGCCTTTTTCTATTTTGTCGTTTCTTGCCTCGCTTAGGGCTGTTGATCCAGCCAGTCACGGAAACTGGCCACGACGTCTGGCGGGGCCTGCACGACATGCTCTTTTGCAGGATAAATCCCCTCGTGCACCTCCTGGGCAAATTCGGCCATCGCCGACACGCGCATGTCTTGCAGCCTTGCAAATTCGGTCGCGAAATCGGCATATTTCTTAGCGTGTCGGGGTATGTGGCCGGTTGTTTGGCCCAGCACATCGTCGGTGAACAGATATTGCGCATGCCCTTTGGCACCACCGCCCATAGATATCAGAAACAGATCCGTCCTTTCGGCGATGGCTTGGGTGATTTCATGCGGGACGACCTCGATCTCGACCGCAAAGGCGCCAGCGTCTTGCAGCGCTTTGCATTGCCGCCAGACAAGTTGCGCGGTTTCCAACGTCTTCCCCACCGCCTTGAACCCGCCCGTCCAAGTTCTTTTGGACGGGATCAGCCCGACATGGCCGCAAACGGGAATCGCATGATCCGCTAATTCGCGGACTGTCCGCAGCGATCCGGAACAGTAAACGGCATCCGCGCCCGCCTTGACCAAAGGCATGGCCCACCGCAGGAAATCGTCGGTTCCGCCGATTTTGTAATAATTATCGCCGGGAAAGACAAAGGCATCGGGCGCGACTTCGCGAAAGCGGCGGTCGTGCAACATGGCGGGCGGGATTGAAAGCAGTTCAACGCCAGCTTTGGCGGCCGCTTCTGCCTCTGCCAGCGTTTCGACCCGTAGCATCGCAAATTGATGGGACCCGCGTGCATCCAGCAGGTCCCTGACAGTTGGGGGTGCCATGTCAGACCTCGATCCAGATACGGCCGTTTTCCGATTTAGCCGGATAGGTCCGCAGGTTTACGCAAACGGGCGCGCGGGTTGCTTGGCCTGTGCGGTAGTCGAACTGGCCGTTATGCTTTGGGCATTCGATGACATAGTCCATGACCAGCCCACCGGCGAGGTGCACCTCTTCATGGCTGCACAGGCCGTCGGTGCAGAAATATTCGCCATCGGGGGAATGATAAATGGCATAGGTTTTGCCATCATGATCCCAGCGCATCACGTCTTCTTCGTCGATTTCATCGTCGGCGCAGGCGTCGATCCATTGTGCCATTTTCGTCTCCTTTGTTATCGGGCTGCGCCAAGCGCGGTTTCATGCAGATCTTGGCGATAGGGTTTGGCGGTCGGGGGCAGGTCCCGCAGGACAAAGTAATCCTCTTGCGCGAGCTGGCGGCGCAGCGCCGGCCACATTTCGCGGAAACCGGCGGCAATTGACGCGGTCGGTGCCGGCAGGTCGGTTTTGATGATCTCGTGCAACCGTGGCAGGGCGTGATAGGGGACCATGGGGAACATGTGGTGTTCGACGTGGTAATTCATGTTCCAATAGATGAACCGGCTGATGGGGTTCATAAGAACAGTGCGGCTATTGAGCCGATGATCGATCACATTGTCTGCCAGACCGCCGTGTTGGAGAAGCCCGGTCATGACGTGGTGCCAAGCGCCGTAAAGCCGGGGCAGGCCGATCACCATTAGCGGCAGAATGGACCACAGCGCCCAGGACAGCGCAACCGTTGCGGCATAGATCGCCAAATGGATCCGCGCGACGCGCCGAACCTTGGCCCATTCGCTTTGCGGCACAAATGTCCGCTCTTGCGCGTTTGGGCCGGTGGCTGCGTTCTGGACCAGATTGGGAAAGAATCTCAGGACATCAATCACGCCAAAAAAATTCAGGACCAGTTTCGCAAACTCTGGCGGCCGCATCACTGCAATCTCCGGATCACGGCCGACGATATAGGTGTCGGTGTGGTGGCGGGCGTGGCTCCAACGCCAAGTCGCGGAATTCCGCATGATCATGAAAGACGCGACCTCATAGACCGCGTTGTTCATCCAGGGGGTCCGGAATGCTGTGCCGTGACTGCATTCGTGCCATCGCGAATCCGAGGCAGAGCCATAAAGAACACCATAGGCCAACCAGAACGGCACCGACCACACCGTCGGCCAAAGCGCAATGCCCGCGCCTGCGAAGACGATCATGAGTGCCACCAACAAAAGCGTGTCGCGAATTGCGGGCTGGTCCGATCGCTGCATCAGGTCCTTCATCACTTTGCGCGGCACATCCGAATGATACCATTCCGCCGTGGCAAGGCCGGTTTCGACGGCGCGCTGTCCGTCCGGCCCGAGCAGGCTGTAGTCCCGTTTCATGATTGCATCCTCCCTTTGGCCCTCATGGGCCCGTCCTTTGGTGTTCATGCATACGGCGGGATTTGGATTGCCCCTAGACAGGGACTGATATATCTCGTCAAAATACATCAAGAACTGACGAAACAATGATGGGAAAAGCATCAGAAAGGGCTGGCGATGGCACGCAGACCGACAGTAGTTGACGTCGCACAAGAGGCAGGGGTGAGCGTTGCGACCGTCGACCGCGTCCTGAACGCGCGGGAAAAAGTCCGCGAGGAAACCGCCCGCCGCGTCTATGAAGCCGCCGCGCGGATCGGCTATCACGCAGCGCCCTTGATCGCGCAGCGGCTCCATACGGATTTGCCGCAGGTGCGGATCGGTTTTGTGCTGCACAAGGAAAAGCAGGCGTTCTATCAAAACTTTAAGGCCGAGATCCAAGCCGCCGCGCGCGCCGCCACAAACATGCGGGCAAGTGCGGTCATCGAATTTGCGGCGTCCCAGTCGCCTGCGGATTTTGGTATCTTGATGCTGGGGATGCGGGGTCGCGTCGATGCGGTTGCATCCAGCGCGGTCACCCATCACGAAATCACCGATGTTGTCACCGAACTCAAGGCTGCCGGTATCCCGACATTTGCGCTTTTGAACGATTTCGCGCAGGGCGTCAGGGAATCGTATATCGGACTTAACAATTTGAAAGTAGGTCGAATTGCGGCATCTGTCATCGCGATGTCCGCGCATCGCCCGGGTAAACTGGCGGTCTTTGTCGGGGGCTATCGCTGGCATGGGCACGAACTGCGCGAAACGGGGTTTCGGTCCTATGTCCGCGAATATGCGCCCCAGTTTACGGTGCTTGATACCCTTGTGAACCTAGAAACCAGACAGCTGACATATGAGGCCACGCTGGACCTTTTGGGCAGGCATCCGGACCTGCGCGGCATCTATTGTGCAGGCGGCGGGATGGAAGGCGCGATTGCCGCCCTGCGCGAGGCCCGCCAACCCGGAGATGTGGCGTTGATCGTCAATGAGGTCACGCCGGAAAGCCGCGCGGCCCTGACGGACCGTTATGTCACAATGGCCATTGCAACTCCGCTGGGAGCGGTCTGCCGGGACGTTTTCAACTTTGCGTCCCAGACCCTCAAACAGGGAATGTCCGAAGTTTCGGGGCAGCATTTCCTGCGGCCAGAACTGGTTCTGCCCGAGTCCGTATGATGATGTAAAAACATCATTTTGGCTGAGGCCAAAACCATCATTCTTGATGGGAAAGTGACGCGGTTGATTGACGACTCGGTATCCGGTTCTGCAGGCTCTGCGGACCAATAAGAAATGCTGGGCCGAATTTTTGGCCTTGGGAGGATACCGCGAATGCTGCCAAGAGCGCTGAACCACATGACTGTGGCGCGACAGAGTTTTGCCGAGTTTCTGGCGACCTCTCGGGCCTTGGGATGTGTGGGGATCGAGGTTCGCAATGACCTGCCCCAACCGCTTTTCGATGGTATCGATCCAGTCCGCGCCGGCGAAATGGCACGGGAAAATGGGTTGCGCATTTTGGCACTGGCCGAAGTGAAGCGCTTCAATGACTGGTCGTCTGACAAAGAGGCAGAGGCGCTCGCCCTTATGAAGATCGCGGTCGCCTGCGGTGCAGAAGCCGTGTCGCTGATTCCCCGCAATGACAATCTGGGGATGGGCAACGGCGAACGGCAGGCGAATTTGCGGCTGGCACTACGGTCGCTGAAACCGATGCTCGAAGATCATAATCTTGTCGGGTTGGTGGAACCGCTGGGGTTCGAAATCTGTGCGCTGCGCTATAAATCAGAGGCCGTAGACGCGATCGAGGCGCTGGGCGCCAAGGGGCGGTTCAAACTGGTCCACGACACTTTCCATCATCACCTTGCCCAAGAGGCCGCGATTTATCCGGAACATACCGGGATGATCCATATTTCTGGTGTAGAGGACCCTTTGCTGTCGGTCAGCGAAATGGGCGACCAGCACCGTGTTCTGGTCGGCGGGCTGGACCGTTTGGGCAATGTCGCCCAGATCGCCGCGCTTGAGGCCGCGGGCTATGCCGGCCCCATTAGTTTCGAGGCATTCGCCCCTGAAACCCATGCGTTGGCCGATCCGGTCGCTGCGATCGCGCAGTCATTCGAATTCATCGATTCCGAACTGGCACAGAAAGCCGCTTAGGTTCGCGAAGACAGGGGGGCAGAGGAGATGCCCCCTTCCGGCAAAAATTACGGGCGCGCCGGACGCTCTTTTTGGGAGGAAAACCATGAAGAAAACACTTGTAGTGGCAGGTTTCGCCGCGCTGATGTCCACCACAGCAATCGCCGAAAACATCGGCGTCTCGATGGCGCTGTTTGACGACAACTTTCTGACCGTTCTGCGCAACGGGATTCAGGCCCATGCCGACGAAAACGGCATCGACGTGCAAATCGAAGACGCGCAAAATGACGTGGCCAAGCAGCTTGACCAGATCAACAACTTTATCGCCTCGGGCGTTGATGCGATCGTTGTGAACCCTGTCGATACTTCGGCAACTCAGGCGATGTCGGATGCGGCCGCAGCCGCTGGCGTTCCGCTGGTCTATGTGAACCGTCAGCCGATCAACCTCGACACGCTGCCCGACAATCAGGCGTTTGTGGCATCGAACGAAGTTGACTCGGGCACGCTCGAAACCATCGCGCTTTGCGATAACTGGGCTGCCGAAGGCAAGACCGAAGTCAACGTCTATGTCATGCAAGGTGAACTGTCGAACCAAGCCGCTGTGCAGCGGACTGCCGACATTTATGACGTGATCGCTGCTGGCAACTGCAAAGTCACTGTCAACGTGATCGACCAGCAGACCGCCAACTGGAGCCGTGATCAGGCGCAAAACCTGATGACCAACTGGCTTTCGACCAACACCCCGTTTGACGGTGTGATCGCCAACAACGACGAAATGGCAATCGGTGCCATTCAGGCGATGAAGGCCGCAGGCATCGACATGGCGTCGGTTCAGGTTGGTGGCGTGGACGCGACCCAAGACGCGCTGGCTGCGATGCAGGCGGGCGATCTGGACGTGACCGTGTTCCAAAACGCTGCTGCCCAAGGGTCGGGTTCGTTGAACGCTGCCGTTGCACTGGCCAAGGGCGAAGCTGTTGACCAGACGGTCTGGATTCCCTTCGAACTCGTGATCCCGTCGAACCTCGACGGCTACCTGTCAAAGAACTGATCTTTCTCCCAAAGGATCAAAAGCGGGGAGCGGCGCGTTTGCGTCGCTCCTTTGCGCCACGAATAAATTTGGAAGGGGGATCGCGCCATGTCGGATAGCCAGTTTGGATTAGGCGGGTTGAAATACGACCCGAAAATGAAGGCCAAGCCGCCGGAATTGAATGTATTTCTTGCACTGATGATCATCGTCGTAACCTTCGAGGTTCTGGGGCGGGTGATCTATGGCGACAGTTTCTTGTTCAACCAGCGCGCCAATGTCGACGCGATTTTTAACTGGCCGCGTCTGAACATCATTATCCTTCAGGTCTCGATCATCGGGATCATTGCCTTGGGTGTGACGCAGGTCATCATCTCGGGCGGGATCGATCTGTCTTCGGGGTCTATCGTCGGTGCCACGGCCATGATCGTGATGAGCTTTGCGCAAACCGAGCTGGTCAATGGCAACCCCAACCCCAAAGCGATTTTCGGCCCTTGGGCGATGGATCTGCCAGTGATTGTGCCGATCATGATCGGTCTTTTGTGCGGCGCCATTGCGGGGTCTATCAACGGTATTCTGATCGCCTACACCCGCATCCCACCCTTTATCGCGACCCTTGGCATGATGGTGTCGGCGCGGGGGCTGTCGAAATGGTGGTCAAACGGCAACCCTGTGTCCTTTCCGACCGAAAGTTTTGCCGCTTTGGGCAAGGGTATGTGGCCGGTTGTCTATTTCGTCGGGCTTGCCATCCTGTTCCATCTTGTCTTGCGATACACTGTCTATGGCAAACATACCTATGCCATCGGGTCTAACGAAGATGCCGCGCGCATGTCGGGTATCAACGTCGCCAAGCAAAAAGTGATGATCTATGCGATTGCGGGCATGTTGGCATCGATTGCCGCGATCGTTCTGTCATCCAAGAACCTGACCGCACAGGCGGGCATGGGGGTTATGTATGAACTCGACGCAATCGCCATGACGGTTATCGGCGGCGTGTCGCTGGCGGGGGGCAGGGGGTCGATCCTCGGGACGGTTCTGGGCGCCCTGATTTTCGGCGTCATCATATCCGGTTTCACCTTTCTCAAGCTTGATGCCTATTACCAGGAAATGGTGAAAGGCGCGATCATCGTCGGCGCGGTTGTGCTGGACCAGTGGCGGCAAAAAAGCGCTTCGGCGCGGACCTGAGGGAGACGGATCAATGACTGATATTATCCTCGAAACCCGCGACCTGACCAAACACTATGGCGGTGTGCATGCGCTGGAAGGGGCCAATTTCACCCTCCGCAAAGGCGAACATGTGGCGATCATGGGCGACAACGGGGCAGGCAAATCAACCTTTGTTCGCCAGATCACCGGTGTTGAACAGCGCACACGCGGCGACATCGTTTTTGACGGAAAGCCGGTGAATTTCGCGGGGCCACTCGACGCCCGCGAAGCAGGCATGGAAACGGTCTATCAAACGCTTGCTTTGGCCGACCATCTGGACGTGTCCGACAACCTTTTCCTTGGTCGCGAAAAGATCAAATTCAAATTCGGCCCGTTTTCCATTCTGGATTACAAGGCCATGCGCGAGGCAACCCTAGCCGCCTTGCAAAAGACCGGCGTCAAGATACCCAACATCCATAACAGCATCGAACGGATGTCCGGGGGGCAGCGTCAGTGCGTCGCCATTGCCCGCACCGCGACCTTTCATTCGAAACTGACGATCATGGATGAACCTACCGCCGCCTTGGGCGTGCAGGAAACCGCGCAGGTCGAAAACATCATCCGCACCCTGAAAGAGGCAGGCGAGCCATTGATCCTGATCAGCCATAACATGCGGCAGGTGATGGATCTTGTGGACCGCATCGTAGTGTTCCGTCGCGGGCGCATTGTCGCGAACCTGAACAAGTCGGAAACGGACGGACAGGACGTTGTCGCCTATATCACGGGTGCCAAGACCCAACCGGAATACGCCGAGGCCGCAAACCTCTAACCTAAGGTCGGGCAGGCTCTGGCCTGTGTCGCGGACCTGTGCCAGATAGCGCTATCGCCCGCCCTGAAATATAGGGCGGGCCAACCTTCAAAGCCCGATCAGGGGCCACCATTTCGAGGATATTATGACAGTCAGGTTCGGACTTTTGGGCGCGGGGCGCATCGGCAAGGTTCACGCCAAAGCCATCGGCAACGATGTGAACGCCAAACTTGTGGCCGTGGCAGATGCCATGCCGGCCGCTGCGCAAGCCATCGCCGCCGATTATGGCTGCGACATCCGCAGCATCGAGGCGATCATTTCCAGCGATGATATCGACGCGGTTGTGATCTGCACGCCGACCGACACCCATGCCGATCTGATCGAAGCGGCGGTAAAGGCCGGTAAAGCTGTGTTCTGCGAAAAGCCGATTGATCTGAACGTGCAGCGGGTCAAGGATTGCCTTGCCGTGGTCGCTGCCCACAAAGGCACGCTTATGGTCGGTTTCAACCGCCGCTTTGACCCCGATTTTATGGCCGTAAAGGCCGCCATTGACGCGGGCACCGTCGGGTCTGTCGAAATGGTCACGATTTCTTCGCGCGATCCCGGTGCGCCGCCGGTTGACTATATCGCCCGCTCGGGCGGTATTTTCCGCGATATGACGATCCACGATTTCGACATGGCCCGTTGGTTGCTCGGCGAAGAAGTTGAAACCGTGCAAGCAGCCGCCTCCGTCCTGACCGATCCGGCAATTGGTAAAGCGGGCGATTTCGACAGCGTCAATGTGATCCTGCGCACGGCATCGGGCCGTCAGGCTGTCATCACAAATTCCCGTCGCGCCACATATGGCTATGACCAGCGGATCGAGGTCTTGGGTTCCGATGGTATGGCAAGTGCGATGAACATGGCCGAAGCGAACATTGAAATCGCGAACGGTAAAGGCTTCCATCGTCCGCCGCTTTTGAACTTTTTCATGACGCGCTATGTGGCCGCCTATGCCAATGAAATCGCCGGGTTCATCACCGCAATGACCGAAAAGACAGCGACACCCACGACAGGCGAAGACGGTCTTGCCGCACTTTTGCTTGCCGAAGCCGCGCTGAAATCCGTAGCCGAAGGGCGCGCCGTGAAAGTATCCGAAATCTGATGAAAACGCTCGATGTCATCACCATCGGCCGATCGTCGGTCGACCTATACGGGGCGCAGGTCGGCGGCCGGCTCGAAGATATGGGGTCCTTCAACAAGTATATTGGTGGCTCGCCCACCAATATCGCCGCAGGGACCGCGCGGCTGGGCCTGAAATCGGCGCTGATTACCCGCGTCGGTGATGAACATATGGGCCGTTTCATTCGCGAACAATTGGTGCGTGAAGGTGTCGATGTGCGCGGGGTCAAAACTGACCCCGACCGTCTTACCGCGCTGGTGATTCTGGGCATTCGCGATCAGGAACAGTTCCCGCTGATATTCTATCGCGAAAACTGCGCCGATATGGCGCTGAGTGAAGACGACATCGACCCTGCCTTTATCAATGAGGCGCGGGCGGTGGTGGCGACGGGCACCCACCTGTCGAATGTGCAGGTGGAGGCGGCAACGCTCAAGGCTCTGCGCATCGCCCGCGACGGCGGGCTGCAAACCGCGCTCGACATCGACTACCGCCCGAACCTTTGGGGCGTGGCGGGGCATGGCGACGGCGAAAGCCGGTTTGTCGAAAGTGCGGCGGTAACGGCCAAGCTGCAATCGACGCTGCATTATTTCGACCTGATTGTCGGAACCGAGGAAGAGTTCCACATCGCAGGTGGCACCATCGATACGGTCGAGGCGTTGCGGGCGGTGCGCAAAGTATCGAATGCCACGCTCGTGTGTAAACGCGGTGCGGCAGGGGCGGTGGCATTTGTTGGCGACATTCCCGACAGTCTTGACGATGGCCAAACCGGCCCCGGGTTTCCAATCGAAGTGTTCAACGTTCTGGGCGCGGGCGACGGGTTCTTTTCGGGCCTGTTGAAAGGCTGGCTCGATGGCGAGGATTGGCCGACCGCCCTGAAATACGCCAATGTTTGCGGCGCCTTTGCAGTTAGCCGCCATGGCTGCACCCCCGCCTATCCGTCGTGGGAAGAACTGCAGTTTTTTCTCAAACGCGGCATCGTGACCAAGGCCCTGCGCAAGGATACCGAGTTGGAGCAGGTCCACTGGGCCACCAACCGCAGCGGCGACTGGTCCACCATGCGGGTCTTCGCCTTTGACCACCGGATGCAGCTGGAACAGATGGCGGGCGCAACTCCCGAAAAGATCGGCGCGTTCAAAACCCTTTGCTTGCAGGCCGCACAGGACGTGGCAGGCGGCAGGCCCGGCTATGGTATTCTCTGCGACAGCCGCCTTGGGCGCGATGCGCTGCAAAAGGCGGCGGGAACCGGCCTCTGGATCGGGCATCCCGTCGAATGGCCGGGGTCGCGGCCGCTGACACTCGAACCGGAAATCGGACCGGATTTTGGCGGGCTGAACGAATGGCCACGCGACCATGTGGTCAAGGTCTTGTGTTTTTGTCACCCCGATGACGACACTGAAACTTGGGCAAAACAGGAAGATGTGATCCTCAGGCTTTTTGCCGCAGCGCGACGTAACAACCTCGAATTCCTGCTCGAGGTGATTCCGTCCAAGGTCGCCGCGGTGGACGACATGACCACTCCGAAAATTATCCAGCGGTTCTACGACCTCGGGGTCTATCCCGACTGGTGGAAACTGGAACCGTTCAAGACGGATGCGGCTTGGGCGAATGCGGTGGCGGCCATCGAACGCAATGACCCGCATACGCGGGGCATAGTTGTCCTCGGCCTTGACGCGCCGCAGGCCGAACTCGAGGCTTCTTTTGCGCTCGCCGCCAAACAGCCCTTGGTCAAAGGCTTTGCCGTCGGCCGCACGATTTTCGGCCAGCCCGCGCGCGACTGGATGGCAGGCCGGATCACCGATGCTCAGGCCGTGGCCACAATGAAATCAAACTATGCGTCCCTTTGCGCGGTCTGGGACAATGTCCGCCCCTAACACCTTCATTTCGTCATAAATACCTTCGGGGGGAGGGGCGAAAGCCCCGGGGGGCAGATAGCCCCCCTTCCTGCCCGAACCACTAGGAGCCACCAGATGAAAACGATCAGACTGACCGCCGCACAGGCCATGGTGAAATGGCTGGCCGCGCAAAAGACACCCGCCGGCGACAGCTTTATCGCCGGTTGCTGGGCCATTTTCGGCCATGGCAATGTGGCGGGCTTGGGCGAGGCACTTTATCAGGTGCAAGACGTCCTGCCGACCTATCGCGGGCACAACGAACAGACCATGGCCCATACCGCGATCGCCTATGCCAAGCAAAACCGGCGGGACCGCGCGATGATGGTCACCTCGTCGATTGGGCCGGGGGCCACCAATATGGTCACCGCCTGTGCGCTGGCCTATGTGAACCGTCTGCCAGTGCTTTTTGTGCCGGGCGATGTCTTTGCGCATCGTGGCCCCGATCCGGTGCTGCAACAGCCCGAAAACTTTGCCGATGGCACCGTAACGGCAACCGACACCTTCCGCCCGGTTAGCCGCTATTTCGACCGGATCACCCGCCCCGAACAATTGCTGACAGCGCTGCCGCGCGCGCTGCGCACCATGACAGATCCCGCCGATTGCGGACCGGCCGTTCTGGCCTTTTGTCAGGATGTGCAGGCCGAAGCCTATGACTGGCCTGTTGCGTTCTTTGATGAAAAGGTCTGGCGCCGGCGCGAGCCACAGCCCGACCCGGTCGAGGTGGCGGCAGTGGCGGCCCTTCTGCGGGATGCGAAACATCCGGTGATCGTGGCGGGGGGCGGTGTCCTATATGGCCGGGCCGAGGCCGCCTTGGCCGCCTTTGCCGAAGCCCACCAGATACCGGTCGTCGAAACGCAAGCTGGAAAATCGAGCCTGCCTTGGGACCATCCCCTGAACCTCGGGCCTGTGGGCGTGACTGGTGCCTCGAGCGCCAATACTGCCTGCGGGCAGGCAGATGTCGTGATCGGCGTCGGTACGCGGTTCCAGGATTTCACCACTGGTTCGTGGTCGGTGTTTTCGGCCCCCGACCGCAAACTCGTTAGCCTGAATGTTCAGGCCTATGACGCGATGAAACACGGGGCAGAACCTTTGTGTTCAGACGCCAAGGCCGGGCTCGAGGCGCTTTCCAAGGCCTTGTCAGGCAAGGTGTTCGAGGCCCCGTCACCCAGCCTCAAATCCGAATGGTTCGGCAATGTGGACCCGCTGACCGACCTTCCCGGCGACGGAAACGCGCTGCCTACCGATATGCAGGTTGTCGGGGCTGTGCAGCGGACCGCGCGGCCAGACACGGTCGTGATGTGCGCAGCGGGCACCATGCCCGGTGAATTGCACAAATTGTGGAAGGCGGGCCGCCCGGGTGGTTATCACATGGAATACGGCTTTAGCTGCATGGGGTATGAAATCGCAGGGGCCATCGGCATCAAGATGGCAGAACCCGACCGCGACGTGGTCTGCTTTACCGGCGATGGCACCTATATGATGGCCAATTCCGAACTGGCGACGGCTTGTATGATGGCTGTGCCCTTTACCGTCGTGATCACCGACAATCGGGGCTATGGCTGCATCAACCGCCTGCAAATGGGCACCGGCGGGGCCGAGTTCAACAACCTGTTGGACAAGGCCTATCACGTCAATCCCTCGGCCATTGACTTTGCCGCCCACGCTGGCGCAATGGGCGCGACCGCAGTGCATGTCGGATCGGTGGCCGAACTCGAAGAACATTTGGCAAAGGCCAAATCGGCAACCAAGCCCTATGTCATCGTGATCGACACCGACCCCTATCCCAGTACCCATTTCGGTGGGTCATGGTGGGAGGTCGGCGTCCCCGAAGTATCGACCCGCGAAACCGTGCAGGCCGCGCGAGCCAATTATGAAACAAAGCGCCATTTGCAGCGCAAAGTCTGAGGACCAACATGAGTGTTAAGATCGGGATTTCCCCAATTGCGTGGCAAAACGACGACCTGCCGGATCTGACCGCCGGTTTCACCATGGAACAGGCCCTGCGCGAAAGCCGCGAAATCGGCTACACCGGTGTCGAACGGGGCCAGCGCATGCCGCATGATACCGAAGGTCTGCGCGCCTATCTGGAATCGAACGACATCGCGCTTTGCGGCGGCTGGTGTTCAGGAAATTCGCTGGTGAATGATGTCGCGGCAGAAAAGGCCGCGATCCGGCAACAAGTGGAACAGTTCGTCGCCCTGAACAGCCCCTGCATCGTCTATGCGGAATGTTCCAACACCGTGCAGGGCATGATTGACGTCCCCGTCAACAACCGACCCAAACTGACCCGCGACGAGGTGCTGGCCTACGCTGCCAAAATCTCGGAACTGGCGAAATGGACCGCCGATCAGGGCATGCCGATGGCCTATCACCACCACATGGGCTCCATCATCGAGAGCGAGGATGACGTCAACTGGTTGATGGAAGGGTCGTCGAAAGAGTTGAACCTGTGCTTTGACACTGGGCATCTGCTGTTCGGCGGCGGTGATGTGATGGCGACCCTCAAGCGTTGGGGCGACCGCGTGCACCACGTCCATTTCAAGGATATTCGCCCCGCAGTGGTCGCCGACGTTCGCGCCAATAACCGCAGCTTTTTGGATGCTGTCATTGCCGGTGCCTTTACTGTTCCGGGCGATGGCTGCATCGACTTTCTTGCGGTTGCCAAGGAACTCAAGACATTGGACTATCATGGCTGGATCGTGGTCGAGGCGGAACAGGACCCGGCCAAGGCACCGCCTTATGAATATTCGAAAAAGGGCTATCAACATATCCAACAGGTCTGCGCTGCAGCGGGCCTGACGATTGAAGGATAAGATATGAAACTTTTCGATCTCCAGCATCCGTGGTTCATTCCACTGTATCGGCGGGTGCTGGTGACCGCCTCTTGTCTGTTCTGGACCATTGTCGAATTGGTCACGGGCGGCCCTTTCTGGACGATCCTGTTCGGGGGGATGACCGCGCTTTGCGTCCATCAGTTCTTTATCGCCTTTAACCCGCGGGACCCGGACTGATGCCTGATCTTTTGCGCAAACCAACGGGAACCTCGGGCAAGGTTCACGACATCACAGCGGAAAATGCCGGTTGGGGCTATGCCGGGTTCGGGCTGTACCGCCTTGCACCTGGCGAAACCGCATCCGAGGTGACAGGCGACCGCGAAGTCATTCTTGTGCTTGTCGAAGGCAAGGCTAATCTGACCGCCGCCGGCAAGGACTGGGGCGAGATGGGCGATCGGATGAATGTCTTTGAAAAGACGCCGCCTCATGCGCTCTATGTCCCGAACGGACAGGAATGGTCGGCCGTTGCGACTACAGATTGCGTGCTCGCGGTCTGTTCGGCGCCGGGGCAGGGCACCTATCCCGCGCAGCGCCTTGGCCCCGACGGGATTGAACTGACCCCGCGTGGCAAGGGCCAGAACACCCGCTTTATCAACAACATCGCCATGGAAGGACGGGAGGTCTGCGATAGCCTTCTGGTGACCGAGGTCTTTACCCCCAACGGCAATTGGTCGTCCTATCCCAGCCATCGGCACGATGTCGATAACTATCCCGAAATCACCTATCTTGAAGAAACCTATTACCATCGGCTGAACCCGTCGCAGGGCTTTGGCATCCAGCGCGTCTATACCGAGGACGGCAGCTTGGACGAAACGATGGCAGTCAAGGATGGCGATGTGGTTCTGGTGCCAAAGGGTCATCATCCCTGCGGCGCGCCCTATGGGTACGAGATGTATTATCTAAACGTTATGGCGGGCCCGCTGCGCAAATGGCGGTTCATTCCGGACCCCGACCACAAGTGGATCATGGACCGCGACGCTTGATCCCCTTGCGTCGGTTGTCCTGACCCAAATGAAAAAGGGCCGCTGAAACAGCGGCCCTTTTCCTTGTCAGAATTCGATCCCGAAATTCAGGTCGATCCCGTAGCTGTCAAAGCCTGATGACCCAAT
>Ga0102812_10000877_pt1 | contig 21388 bp, 19 predicted proteins | sample ColrivemetaGS713_FD_79334 | JGI IMG/M metagenome (GOLD analysis project Ga0102812, IMG submission 79334) | Estuarine microbial communities from the Columbia River estuary - Flood tide ETM metaG S.713 | ecosystem: Environmental > Aquatic > Marine > Intertidal zone > Estuary | place: USA...
CGCAAACGCAGGGGTGGTGCTGGCAGAACCCTTTGTGCAGGCAGCGCTGGATCGAGCCCTGGCCAGCATCCTGGTGCCTGGGAACCAGCAACAGTGGCAACAGGCTGCGCTGGCGTATGCCCACGCGAGGGACCTGTACTCAATGCATAGCACTGGCGCTATTGCGATTGAAAACATAGTTGCCCGGCAAGTGGCGCAGCGTGCCGCCAGTACAATGGGTACCGCAAGTGAGTGACTATTACCTGCGCCGCCAGGACCCCGTGGCTGCGCCCGCCAGCGTGGCCGGGGTTAACACGCTGCTGGACTGGGCCGAAAAGCTGGCAGAGGCGGCTGCGCCGCAGGAGGTGTATCGCCACAAAGAGGGGCGTATAACCCTGCGCTTTGAGCATGAGGGTCGCGGATACTTCCTCAAACTGCACCGTGGCATTGGCTGGGGGGAAATCCTCAAGAACCTGCTGCAGGTGCGCCTGCCGGTAGTGTCGGCCAGTAATGAGTACCGGGCGGTACAAACCCTGCGCAATATCGGGGTAGATACCCTGGAGGTGGCTGCCTATGCCCGTCAGGGTGGCAATCCTGCGACCGTGAAGTCGCTGCTGGTAAGCGATGAGCTGGTGGGCACAATCAGCCTCGAGCATTACTGTGCTGATTGGGCGGTTGCATCGCCGGCTGCTGTGCTGCGCAGGCGCCTTATTCGCAGCCTCGCCGAGAGCGCGCGCAAGATGCACGATGCGGGTATCAACCATCGGGATTTTTATCTTTGCCATTTCCACCTGGACCTGGCCAGCCTTGAAACGCCTCGATTGCGCTGCTACCTGATCGATTTGCACCGCGCCCAGCTGCGTGCGCGCACGCCGCGCCGATGGCGCATCAAGGACCTGGCCGGGCTGTATTTTTCAGCGCTGGAGTGCGGTCTCAGCCGGCATGACCTGCTGCGCTTTATGCACCACTACAGCGAGGGCGGCCTGGCCGCCGCGCTCGGCCCGGAGGTGCGTTTATGGCGGCAAGTAGAGCGCAAGGCGAAAGCCCTGGAGCGCAAGGCTGAGCGCCAACGCCGCAGTGCCGGGTCGGGCGCCAGTTGGCGCATCATCCGCGGTCGGGACCGGGGCAGGGCGCTGGGATCACTGCTGGCGAATCACGAGCAGGATTTGCGGCAGTGGCTGAGCGAGCACAGCCGCCTGTTAAAGCAGGATCAGTGGAGCGAAGTGGGCCTGGTCGAGTTGCAGGGAAAGTGGTGCTTTATCAAGCTCTACCTGGCCAAGTCCCCGCTACAGCGACTTGCCTTTCGCATGCGTCGCGCCAGGGCTGTGCGCAGTTTTGATGCGGCGCAGGCGATGGCTGTAGCCGGGTTGCCGGTGCCTGGGCCCAGGGCTTGTCTGGCGCTAAACGGTGCTATGGTGCTGCTAACCGAGGGCATGCCCAATGGCCGGGATTTGCGCGCCCTGTGGTTGGCCGAACCCGCTGCTGCCGATGCTGCGCAATGGCTGGCGGCGGCCGCGGAATTGCTCGCCCGTATGCACCGAGCCGGATTCGCTCACGGTGACTGCAAGTGGAGTAACCTGCTGTGGTCCGGGGGCCAGTTTTACCTGGTGGACCTGGAGGCGGTGCAGCAGCTAACTCCCCTGACAGGAAAACCTGCCGGGCTCCACCCCAGGCAGGCCAGCGACCTGGCCCGGTTCACCATTGATGCGGAGGAGTTGGCGCTGGCACCGGATCTGTATCAATTGTTCCTGGAGCGTTACCTGGCCTGCACCGGGCTTGCCCGCGAGTCGCTGCTGCTGCAGCTGCTGCCATTGGTGGAGCGGACCCGCGCCCGGCACCGGCGCAAATACGCTATCGACATGCCCGGGCTGGTCTAGAAAAGGACGCCTAGGGGCTGGCCTTGGCATCCAGCCGGCGCATTGCCCAGCGGTATGCTTCCACAGCCAGCAGCTTGGTCTCCACACTGGAAAGCTCGCGCATTTGCTGTCGCCACTCGCAAAAAAACCGCATCCTGTCGGTCTTGCCCAGTTCGTCGAGGCCCAGCATATTCAGCTGCATCAGGTTTTTCAGCAACAGTTTCCCTGGCGGGGGGCTGTATTGCACCGTGCGTTCATTATCGATCAGGGTGAAGTGAAAACGATCGGCCCGCAGGTCCGCGAGAATATTGCCAGGGCGCAGGTCGCCGTGGACAAAGCCGGCGGCATGTACCCGGCCAATGCAGGTGCCCAGCGCGTGCAGTAACTGCCTGCGCAGCGACAATTGCGCTGCGCTGCGTTCACCCAGAGTTACCCGCAGCCAATGGCTGAGGTCATCTCCGGGTACGGCGCTGGAGAACAGGTATTCGCTGCCGCCGGGTAATTTCCCCCAGCACAGGCTGACGGGCGCATCGATACCGGCGCGCAACATAGCCTCGCTGTTTTCCCGGGCACGGGTGGCGCGGCTCCCGCGCACCAGCGCTTTTACTGATTCCGCAGGGCTGCGGGGGAGGAACTGCTTGAAGAAAATCTGCTGCTCCCGGTTGCAGGCAACGCGGGCAAAGGCGGAACTCTGTACCATTTCCCAGCCAGCGGGCAGCTCGCGATCAGCCAGTTGCAGGGCGCACTGGTGAAGCTCCTGTTGCTGCTCTTCACTAAGTATGATGGCGGTCGACCTCCGGCGTGTCTCCTGCAAGCGCCCCGCTACTTGCCAGACTGCAAACTTTACCAGATTGAGCGCCGTCAGGGGCGGCCTCTAAAGTAGGCATCAGCGCTGGGGAAGGTTAAGATAGCGGCCCTGACGGGCAGGAGACACGCAGGCAGGCCTGGTTTTGTCGGCCGGGCCGCGCCAAGGAGATGAATTGAAGCCAACAGTGATCGTGGTCGGCGCCGGCGGGCAACTGGGCCAGGAGCTGGTTCGCAGTGCCGGTTCAGCGGTGAAATGTATTGCCCAGTCCCGGATGCAACTGGATATCAGCGACCCCGCGCAGCTGGTCGCCAAGCTGGGCGCGCTGGCACCGCAGGTGGTTATCAACGCTGCGGCCTATACCGCGGTTGACGCCGCCGAGTCCGATGTCGAAGCCGCCTGGCGCGGCAACAGTGAGGGGCCGGCCCATCTGGCCCAGGCCTGCGCGGAATTGGGCGCCAGGCTGATCCATGTCTCCACTGACTTTGTGTTCGACGGTGAGTCGCCGCATCCCTATCTTCCCGACGCCCCCACCAATCCACTCGGCGAATACGGTCGCAGCAAACTGGCAGGGGAGCAGGCAGTGCGCCAGGCGCTGCCCACAGCCCTGATAATGCGCACCGGCTGGGTCTACTCGCGCTATGGCAATAACTTTGTGAAAACCATGCTGCGCCTGATGGCAGAGCGCGACGAGCTGGCGGTGGTAGCAGACCAGGTGGGTACACCGACCTGGGGGCGGGGCCTGGCCGAGTCGCTTTGGGCCGCTGCAGTGCGACCGAATTTATCCGGTACCTACCACTGGAGCGATGCGGGGGTGTGCAGCTGGTACGATTTTGCGATGGCTATTTGCGAGGAGGCCCTTAGCCTCGGCCTGCTGACGCGTTCGCCAACAATAAGACCGATTCCGGCAGTTGATTACCCTACCCCGGCCCAGCGCCCGGCCTACAGTGTGCTGGACAAGACCAGCAGCTGGCGCGACCTCGAACTGGAGGGCGTGCACTGGCGACAGCAGCTGCGCAGCATGCTGGCAGATCTAAAGGAGTTTCAGGATGAGTAAATCCCTATTGGTGACCGGGGCTGCAGGTTTTATCGGTGCGAATTTCGTGCACTACTGGAGTGAGCATCACCCGCAAGATCGCCTGGTCGCCTACGACGCCCTCACCTACGCCGGCAACCTGGCCAACCTGGATTGTGTGCAGGGCAGGGACAATTTCAGCTTTGTCCATGCGGACATCTGCGACTATCCCAAAGTGCTCGAGGTGTTGCGCGAACACGCGGTGGACACCCTGGTGCATTTCGCTGCCGAGAGCCACGTTGACCGCTCGATCACCGGTCCCGATGCATTTATTGAAACCAATATCGTCGGTACCCACTGCCTGCTGAAGGCGGCCCGGGAGGTCTGGTTGCAAGGCGGCACTGCACTGCCCCACCGCTTTCACCACGTCTCCACTGACGAGGTGTACGGCTCCCTCAGCCCTACCGCACCGGGCTTTCACGAGGAGCAGAAATACGAGCCGAACTCACCCTACTCAGCCAGCAAGGCCGCCTCGGATCACCTGGTGCGCGCCTACCACCACACCTACGGCCTGCAGGTCACCACCAGCAACTGCTCAAACAATTATGGCCCCTTCCACTTCCCGGAAAAGCTGATTCCCCTGTGCATCACCAATATCCTGCGCGGCCTGCCCCTGCCGGTTTACGGCGATGGCAGCAATATTCGCGACTGGCTGTATGTTGAGGACCATTGCCGGGGTATCGAGCTGGTGTTGCAAAACGGTGTGGTCGGGGAGACTTATAATATCGGCGGCAATAATGAGTGGAGCAATCTGGCCATTGTGCATTTGCTGTGCGATCGCATGGATGCCCAGTTTGCCGCCAATCCCTCGCTTGCCGGGCGTTTTCCGGCGGCCCCTGGCGCTTCCGGGCGCAGCGCTCGGGACCTGATCAGTTTTGTTGAGGATCGAGCCGGGCATGACTGGCGCTATGCCATCGATGCCGGGCGCATCACCGCCGAGCTGGGTTATGTTCCCAATGAGAGTTTCGAGACCGGGCTGGAGCGGACGCTGGACTGGTTTATCAACAACGAATCCTGGTGGACTCCGCTGCTAGGACGGTAGTTTTTTGGTAGCGCTGCCGTTGCCGAGTCGCGCCTGTGGGTACCCCCTTTCAGGACACGCTACAAGCACATCCATGTGCGCTCGGGATCGGCCATCCATGGCCTCACACGGTCCTGAAAGGGGGTACCCACAGACACGCCTCTACCTACTGTAAATCAATCAAACAGCGGAATATCACCCCAGGCTGAGCCGGAGGCATCCTTGCCTGACAGCTGCGGCTGTTCACCGGCCGGGATAGGCCAGTCGATGTCGACGGTGGGATCATCCCAGGCCAGGGAGATCTCGCTGGGGGGATGGTAGAGGTCGGTGCATTTGTACTGGAAGTCGGCGTAATCGGAGGTCACGTAGAAGCCGTGGGCAAAGCCCGGTGGAATCCACAGCATCAGGTGATTGTCGGCGCTGAGGGTTTCACCGTACCACTGGCCCAGAGTGGGAGAGGAGCGGCGCAGGTCCACCACCACGTCAAACACCGAGCCGGAGGTGACCCGGACCAGTTTGCCCTGGGTGTGTTCGGTCTGGTAATGCATGCCGCGCAGGATGCCCCGGGCTGAGCGACTGTGGTTGTCCTGCACAAAATTGAGGTCGAACCCCGCATCCCTGAAGGTCTGCGCATTCCAGTTTTCCAGGAAGAAGCCGCGTTGGTCGCCGAATACCTGTGGGTGTAGCAGGTAAACATCGGCCAGGGGGGTTGGCTCAAACTTCATCGAATACCACCCCGTCTTCATCCAGCAACTTCTGCAGGTAGGCGCCGTAACCACTTTTTTCCAGCGGCGCGGCCAGCGCCAGTAACTGCTCGGCGCTGATATAGCCCATGCGATAGGCAACCTCTTCCGGGCAGGCGATCTTGAGGCCCTGGCGCTCTTCCACGACCCGGATGAAATTGGCCGCATCCAGCAGCGAGTTGTGGGTGCCGGTATCCAGCCAGGCGGTGCCGCGGCTCATCACTTCGACGCGCAGGTCGCCGCGCTCCAGATAGGCCTTGTTGACGTCGGTAATTTCCAGCTCGCCCCGTTGTGAGGGGCGGATGTCACGGGCGATATCCACGACATCGTTATCGTAGAAGTACAGGCCGGTGACCGCGTAGTGGGAGCGCGGTTTGGCGGGTTTCTCCTCAATGTCCCGGGCTACCCCCTTGGCATCGAAACTCACAACGCCATAGCGTTCAGGATCCTGCACATAATAGGCAAATACCGAGGCGCCAGTATCGCGACTGGCCGCACTCTTGAGCTTTTTGGTGAAGCCGCCACCGTAGAAAATATTGTCCCCCAGTACCAGGCTGGCGGGGGACTTGCCAATAAAATCCCGACCCAGGATAAATGCCTGGGCCAGGCCATCGGGGCTGGGCTGAACCGTGTAGCTGATATTAATGCCCCACTGGGCGCCATCACCCAACAGCTCGCTGAACGCAAGTTGGTCCCGGGGCGTGGTGATAACCAGGATATCGCGGATCCCGGCCAGCATCAGGGTTGCCAGCGGATAGTAGATCATCGGCTTGTCGTATATGGGCATTAACTGCTTGCTGACGGTGCTGGTCAGGGGGTGGAGACGGGTGCCGGACCCGCCTGCGAGAATGATGCCCTTGTAAGGGTTGGCGGTCATAAGCTGCGGCTCAAGTGGTCAAAGGCGCGATTATACCGTCAAAGCCTCTCCGGTTACGACCGCGAGCGGGATTTGCAAATTCACTCTACGATCTAAAGGGGGTGGATTTTTGAGTGGGGGCTGATTAAAATCTGACCCCTTTTACCCACTTGCCGCGCCAGTTTGCCCATCCGCCCGCACGCCAAGCGCAGGCACTGAGCCTTCGCACTTCACGCCATACCTCAGGGGAAGCCGTTATCAGGCAGCTTGAAACAGCACCGGTCGATTCGCAATCATCCCATGGGGGTGGCGCACTGGCAGCCTCGGTAAGCCCCGATCGCCCCCTGCGCATCGCCCTGCTGGGTTATCGCAGCCAGCCCTTTGCGGGTGGCCAGGGCGTTTACCTGCGCTACCTGAGCAAGGCGCTGGCGGATGCAGGGCACAAGGTGGATGTGATCTCCGGGCCGCCCTATCCCGACCTGGACTCCCGGGTGCGCCTGATCCAGTTGCCCAGCCTGGACCTGTTCGAGAACGGCCTCACCTCACTGCGCCCCCGTCACCTGAAATCCCTGACCAATATCATCGAGTGGGCCAGTAAACTCACCGGTGGTTTTGCCGAGCCCTATACCTTTGGGCGGCGGGCAGTGGCCTATCTGGGGCAACATGGCCATGAGTACGACCTGATTCACGACAACCAGAGCCTGAGCTATGGCATGCTCCAGCTGCAGGACATGGGGCTGCCTCTGGTGACTACCGTGCACCACCCGATTACCAGCGATTTGAGGATTGCCTTGAATGCGGCTCGCAACTGGTATGAGCGCCTGCTGATCCGGCGTTGGCACTCTTTCCTGTCCATGCAGAAAAAAGTCGTCAGGCAGCTGCACAATATTGTCACGGTATCGGATTGTTCACGACAGGATATTGCCCGGGATTTCGGCTTGCAGCCGGCTGGCATCGCCCTGGTTCACAACGGCATCGACACCGAGACGTTTTGCCCCCGACCTGAGGTGGCGCGCAATCCACTGCGTTTGATGGCCACTTGCTCGGCCGACGCACCGCTGAAAGGGCTGCGCTACCTGTTGCGGGCCTATGCCCGTTTGCTGGAACAGTATCCCGGGCTGGAATTACTGGTTGTGAGCCGTCCGCAACCCGGCGGCAAGACCGAGCAGTTGGTCAAGCGCCTGGGAATTGCCGACCAGGTTCGTTTTGTCAGTGGTATCACCACGCAGCAGATGGTGGATTACTATGCCGAGGCAGCGATCGCAGTGGTGCCCTCGGTGTATGAGGGTTTTGGCCTGCCTGCCGGCGAGGCCATGGCCTGTGGCCTGCCGGTAGTGTCCACTGACGGCGGCGCCCTGCCGGAAGTCGTGGGTGACGCCGGGGTGATTGTTCCGGCCCGGAATGTCGACGCCCTGGTCGATGCAATTGACGCCCTGTTGCAGGATCCCCGGCGCAGGGAAGAGCTGGGCAACGAGGGCCGGCAGCGCATTCTTGAACAATTTTGCTGGGACGTGTGCGCCCGGCAGATGGTTGCTTACTACCGGCAGGTGCTCGATCATGCAAACGGTTGATTTCGGGCACTTTCCCCTGCACCCCGGTGATGTGGTTCTGGACCTGGGCTGCGGTGAGGGTCGCCACGTCATCTCAGCCTATGTTGAGGCAGACGTGCACTCAGTGGGGGTGGACCTTTCGCTGGAAGACCTGGGCACTACCCTGGACAAATTCCTGCCGTTTGCCGAGCCGGATAATCAGGCCAAGTCGTTTGGCCTGTCTGCCGCCAGTGCGCTGGCGCTGCCCTTTGCCGACAACAGCTTTGACAAGATTATTTGCAGCGAAGTGCTTGAACACATTCCTGACTACACCGCTGCCCTGCGCGAGATAGAGCGGGTGCTCAAGCCTGGCGGCTTGTTCTGTGCCAGTGTCCCACGCCGTTGGCCAGAGCAGGTCTGCTGGGCTCTCAGCAATGAATACCATGAGGTGCCGGGCGGGCATCTGCGCATTTTTCGCTCCCGGCAATTGCGCGACGAGATAGAACGGCTGGGCTTCAGCCATTACTATCGTCACTGGGCCCATGCCCTGCACGCGCCGTTCTGGTGGCTCAAATGCCTGTTCTGGGAAAAGCGGGACAGCAATTGGCTGGTCAGGCAATACCATCGCCTGCTGGTTTGGGACATTATCGAACAACCTGCCCTGACCCGGGGTCTGGAAAAAATGATGAATCCTGTGATGGGCAAGAGCGTAGTGATGTATTTTCGCAAGGAGCTCGCAGCATGAGCGGTCTGTACCTGAGCCGGGGACTGTTTCCCGAGGAGTTTCTGCGGCCAACGGTGGACTTTATTCTCGCCACCCAGCTCCCCAGTGGCGAAATTCCCTGGTTTGAGGGTGGCTATGCCGACCCCTGGGACCATGTTGAATCGGCGATGGGGCTGTCCATCGGCGGTGAGCTGAAGGCCGCCGAGCGCGCCTACCAGTGGCTGGCGCGCATGCAGCTGGAGGACGGCAGTTGGTGGGCCTCTTACCGCGGCGATGAAATAGATAACTGCGAGCGGCGCGAGAGCAACTTTGTGGCTTACATTGCCGCCGGTGTCTGGCATCACTACCTGGTCAGCGGCGACAACGATTTTCTCAAGGAGATGTGGCCGGTAGTCGATAAGGCGATTGCGTTCGTGCTGTCGCTGCAGACGGAACACGGTGAAATCCACTGGGCCGTGGATGCCCAGGGCAAACCCAAGGGCGATGCCCTGGTAACGGGTTGCAGTTCGATTTACAAGAGCCTGGAATGCGCCTGCAACATCGCTATTACAGTGGGTGAAGATCGTCGCCACTGGCGCCAGGCACGCAGAGCGCTGGGGCATGCCCTGCGCCACAAGCCTGAGCGCTTCGATCGCACCTGGGCCAGTAAATCCCGCTACTCCATGGACTGGTTTTACCCGGTACTGGCCGGCGTTTATACCGGTAAGGAAGCCCGGGCCAGGCTGGCCTCGCGCTGGGATGAATTTGTGGAAGACAAACTGGGTTGTCGCTGCGAGAAGCAGGAGCCCTGGGTCACAATCGCGGAATCCTGTGAGCTGGTGATGGCGCTACTGGCGGCCGGTGACCATGCCCGCGCGGTGGAGGTTTACAGCTGGCTGCACCAGTGGCGGACCAGTGACGGTTCCTACTGGACGGGCTACCAGCTGGTTGAAGATCTGCTGTGGCCCGACGAAAAGCCCACCTGGACGGCCGGCGCGATCCTGCTGGCGGCGGATGCGCTCACCGGTCATACCGGTGCTGCCGAGTTGTTTACCCGGGTACGCTTACTGGATGATGATCAGGCCAGCGGCCACGCGCGCCGTGTACTGGCGGATTAGTAGCGCTGCTTGCAAATTCTTCGCAACTTTCGCACCTTTCGCAACTAAAGCCTTCGCAACACGCCCAGGCTGTTGACCTGGCCGATACGGGTAAACAGTCCTGAAGCCAGGGCCATCCGGTAAATTGCGTAGGGTGCCTGGCCGCCCTTATGGGCATCGGCAAACAGGTCGTGAATCGCCAGTATCCCACCACGTTGCACATGGCCTGCCCAGCAGCGGTAATCGGTCAGCGCTGCCTCAAGACTGTGGCCTCCGTCGATGAATACCATGGCCAGTGGTGTTTGCCAGTGCCGGGCAGCAGTTTCCGAGCCCGCCACAATGGGCACCACCACATCATCCAGGCCTGCCGCATGGATATTGCGACGAAACTCCCGAAAGCTGTCCATAATGCCCTCGCTGGCATCGTACAGCTGCGGATCGTGGAAAAACTCGCCCAACTGGTGTTCTTCGGAACCCCGGTGATGGTCCAGAGCGAATACCGTACTGCCGTTGCGCTGGCAGGCTAGACCCAGGTAAATCGTCGACTTGCCGCAGTAGCTGCCGATTTCCAGCACCGGACCGCTGGCGCTCACAGCAAGGGCATGCTGGTACAGCGCCTGTGCTTCGTCATCGGCGAGAAAGCCTTTGATCTGGTCGATACCGGCAGGTAAATCGGGGATCATGGTGTGCCACTCGCAAGTTGCAAAAAGGCTGGGCAAATTAGCGGTTTTGCCCCTTGCTGGCAAGCCCGCCCTGGTAGGTCTAACGCACAGTTGCCCATGCTATGATTCCTGCCAGCGCGGTTAACGCGCCGTTGGTGAATGAAAGAGGCGATGATGAAACTGGATATGCCACGCTTCGACCAGGCCCGGGTGATGGTGCTTGGCGATATCATGCTGGATCGCTATTGGGAGGGAGACACCTCGCGCATTTCCCCGGAAGCACCTGTGCCGGTGGTCAAAGTCGAGCAGATTACCGATCGTCCCGGGGGCGCGGGCAACGTCGCGCTGAACATAGCCGCACTCGGTTCAGGTGCCCAATTGCTTGGTTATACTGGCGATGACGAAATGGCCGATGCACTGCAGGATATGCTTGTCGGTGCCGGCGTGGCCTGCACCTTCAGCCGACGCAAAGGCTGCGCTACCACCACTAAACTCAGGGTGCTCAGCCGTCACCAGCAACTGATCCGCCTGGATTTTGAGCAACCCCAATCGGCAGTCCCCGCCATTGGCCTGGCCGATCAGGTGCGTACTCCACTGGCGGGCTGTAATGTACTGATCCTGTCGGACTACGCCAAGGGCGGCCTGCCCGACCCGGAGGCACTTATAGCCCTGGCTCGCGCCCAGGGTATCCCCATCCTGGTAGACCCCAAGGGCGGCGACTTCAGCCGCTACCGGGGCGCCACCTTGCTGACCCCCAACCTGAAAGAGCTCGAAGCGGTGACAGGCCCCTGTGAGACAGAGCAGGAATTGGTGTCCAGCGCCAATAAGCTCATGTCAGAGCTGGATTTACAGGCACTTCTGGTGACCCGCGGTGAGCAGGGCATGACCCTGTTACGACCGGGCCTGGAAGAGCTTCACATGCCAGCCCGCGCCCGGGAAGTGTTTGATGTTACCGGGGCCGGTGACACGGTGATGGCTGTGTTGGCCGCTGCCGTGGGTGCCGGGGCAGAGCTGCCACAGGCAGTGGCGCTGGCCAACATTGCCGCCGGTATCGTGGTTGGCAAACTCGGTACTGCCACGGTCAGCGCCCCGGAGTTGCGGCGCGCGGTGCAGCTCGACCAGGGCGCTGAACGCGGTGTCCTGAGTCTGGAGCAATTGCAAATCGCCGTCGCCGATGCCCATAGCCACGGCGAGCGGGTGGTATTTACCAATGGCTGTTTCGACATAATCCACGCCGGGCATGTGTCCTACCTGGAGCAGTCCCGGCAACTGGGGGATCGCCTGATCGTGGCGGTTAACAGCGATGAGTCGGTACGTCGCCTCAAGGGCAGGGGCCGCCCGATCAATCCGGCGGACCGGCGTATGGCGGTGCTCGCAGGTCTGGTGGCGGTGGACTGGGTACTGTGCTTTGACCAGGATACGCCCTGTGATCTGCTTGAAACCCTGCGGCCGGATGTGCTGGTCAAGGGTGGTGACTACGCGGGCAAGGAGCAGGTGGTGGGCTGGGAGATCGTCGAGGCCTACGGTGGTGAGGTGCGGTTGCTGGACTTTGTGGAGGATGTTTCGACTACGGCGATTGTTGAGCGGATTCGGGGTGAGTGATGGCTCGTGGAAACAGGGGCTTTTTGGTTCGAGCTGACCATCCGCCGCGGCCACGCCCGCCGCTCGGCTACTAGCTAGCCCCAATCGCCCGCCGAGCCGCCACAACATTAGCCTCAAGATGCGCCAGATCGATCGTGCCGATCACCGCGGCGCTTGTGGCAGCCTGGCCAAACACCAGGTCCATGCTGGCCTGCACCGGATCTTCTACTGACGGATCCAGGTGGCCACTCGCCAGCGGTTTTTTGATGAGTGTGCCAACACCCCGTTGCAAGCAGGCATCGAGAACCGCCTGCTCAGCGCGTGTTTCCAGGTTGTAGGTGAGCATTACCACATCGCATAGCTGCGCGGCGGCAATGCCCCCCGTCACTGTTTTGGTGGACATGCCGAAGGCCCTGATCATTCCTTCGAGCTTGAGCTCAGCCAGGGTTTCCAGGCTGCCGCTTTGTCCGATGATGTCCATGTCATTGCCGTCGGAGTGAACCAGTACGATATCGAGCCGGTCGGTGGCCAGGCGGCGCAGGCTGCGCTGTACCGAGGCGCGGGTATGGGCGGGGGAAAAGTCGAAGTGGGAACTGCCCGCGCCAAACTCCTCGCCGACCTTGGTGCACAGCAGCCAGTGTTCGCGTTGCCCGGCCAGCAGTTTGCCCAGCCTTTGCTCGCTGTCACCGTAGGCCGGGGCGGTATCGAGCAGATTGATGCCCAGCTCCCTGGCCCGCTCCAGCAATGCGCTGGCGCTGGTATCATCAGGTAGCTCGAACGCCTGTGGATATTTTACCGCCTGGTTGCGCCCCAGCTTTACGGTGCCCAGCCCCAGTGCGCTGACTTCGAGGCCGGACTTGCCCAATGGTCGCAGCCAGTTAATCGCATCTTCCATCATTGAAACAGGGTATCCCAACAGGGGGTAGCAAGCGGCGGGTGACCGAGCTGTGACAGCGGTTCCAGGTCTGTTTTATTGCCAGGCAGGATGTTGTCGGCCCGCAGCAGCTGTTCGACACTGTCGGCCAGGTCCGGGCACAGGGTGAGTTTGGTGGGCCAGGCGACGAGGGCGTTGTCGACACCCTCGACCCTGCCTACGAATGCGCTGTCGGGACGGCGCAGCGCTCCTGCCTGTAAAGGCTCGGCGCGGTCCAGTCGCAGGCTGTGCCATTGGCTGCGCCCGAAATCCAGCCAGGGGAATAATTGCGCCAATTCGGTTTGCGCCCGCTCGACCAGTCGCTGGGGCTCTTCGTCCGCGCCACTGGTGGCGAGGTCTCCACCGAGATACCACACGGGCTCGCCGGTGCTGCAGTGATGGCTGGATATGGTCAGCCGCGGGGAAGAATTGTTACCCAGGCAGTGGCCATAGAAGGGCTCGGGGTAGTGGTGTTTTACCAGTACCTGCTGGAGGGGCCGACGTTGCATTCGCGGCGCGGCGGCATCCAGCGCAGCCATCAGCTCCTCGTTGCCAGCGCCTGCGCAGAGCAACAGGCGCCCGGGGATTACCCGGCCAGCGGGCAGCACCAGCGTGGCCTGCCCGCGGTCGCATTGCAGCCTCGCCGTCGCCCAGTCAATCTGGAAAATCGCTTCGCGCTGACGTTCGGCCAGGGTAGCAACCAGCGAGGGAACATCAATCACCAGGTCGGCCAATCGGTACACCTGGCCCTTGAATTGCGGAGACTGCAGGGCCGCGGGGTAATCCGGGAGTATGAGCTTCTCCACCTTGCCGCGTAACAATTTGCTGGCAAACAAAGAGGTCAGTCGTGACTGCAATCCGCCCGCAGACCACAGGTAAAAACCCTCGCTCAGTACCCGGCAGCCGCGCAGATCCACTTTGCCCTCTCCCTGCAGGCAGGCGCGCCAGTGAGCGGGCATCGCGGAGACGGTTTCTGAACCGGTGTTCCAGGCTCCGGACAGGGCATACTTCACCCCGCCGTGGATCATGCCCTGCGAACTGATGGTCTGGTCGCTGCCCAGCGCTTTATGTTCAAACAGGACGGCGTTGTAGCCGCGATCGCGCAGTTGGTTTAGCGTCCACAGGCCGGCGATGCCGCCGCCGATGATTGCGATATCCGTGTGCAATAGCTGCCCGCCCATGGCGCTGATCCGGTGGAGGAAAGGGCAAGTATAGCCCGAATACCGGGCAGGGTAAGTTGCCAGCCGGGGCGGCGCTGGCGGGGGCAGCGGGCTGGCGTTATGCTGGCCTGCCCTGCTGTTCGTTGTCGGAGACTGCATGCGCTTGCTATACAGCGCCCTGTTTTACTGCCTGCTGCCCTTCATTGTGCTGCGCATGTTATGGCGTTCCCGTGGCGCCCCCGACTACCGCCGGCGCCTGGGCGAACGGTTTGGCCTGTTTTCGCCGCGGGTTGGGCTGGATCAGCCGGCGATCTGGGTGCACGCGGTGTCGGTGGGTGAAATACTGGCGGCAGTGGCACTGATTGAGCAGCTGTTGCGCGAGCTTCCCGGCCGCCCTCTGGTGGTCACCACCACCACGCCCACCGGCTCGGACCGGGTGCGGGCACTGTTTGGCGAACGGGTGTTCCATGTCTATGCGCCCTGGGATACGCCCGGCGCAGTGCGCCGTTTTCTGCGTCGCACCCGGCCGCAACTGTTGTTGCTGATGGAAACCGAGTTGTGGCCCAATATGCTGCATTACAGCCACGCCGGCGGTTGCCGGATCCTTTTGGCCAATGCCCGCATGTCCGGGCGCTCGGCTCGCGGCTATGCCCGGGTGGAAAAGCTGACCCGGGCGATGCTGGGCAAGCTGGACACGGTTGCCTGCCAGAGTGCGGCAGATGCTGATCGCTTTGTCGAGCTGGGTCTGGCACCGCGAGCCCTGCAGGTCACTGGTAGTATCAAGTTCGATATCGAGTTGGCAAGCGAGTTGCGGGAGCGGGCGCAGCTGCTGCGCGCCGGTCTGGCGATGCGGTTGCGACCGGTCGTGCTCGCTGCCAGTACCCATCGCGGTGAGGAGGAGCAAATCCTGGCAGCTTTTGCATTGTTGCGGCAGCAATTTAGTGATTGCCTGCTGGTGCTGGTGCCGCGACATCCTGAGCGCTTTGAAGAGGTTAACAGCTTATGTGCCAGTGCTGGCTGGCAGGTGGTGAGGCGCTCTGCGGGGATCAATCCGCAAGCCGAGGATGACATAGTGCTGGGAGACACCGTGGGTGAACTCCTGCTGCTGTATGGCGCTGCAACGGTGGCAGTGGTCGGCGGCAGTCTGGTGGATCATGGCGGCCACAATGTACTGGAGCCTGCCGCCTGGGGGGTTCCGGTGGTGACCGGCCCGCACATGGAAAATTTCACCGCCATCGCCGACTCGCTGGTCGCGGCCGGGGCGATGATCCGCCTGGACGATACTGCCCGATTGGGTGCCTGTCTGGTGGAATTACTGGGTCAGCCCGAGCGTTGCCGGCAGATGGGCAGCGCCGGACGGCAGGTGGTAGCTGATAATCGCGGTGCCAGCCAGCGCCTGTTGGCGCTGGTGCAGGACTTATTGGTGGGTCGCTGAAATGGGCGCTGATATGACCCGGGATTCCCGCAGGTCACCCGCTCACTTGGTGGCAGTGCTGGCCGCTACCGGTGGAGGCGGCACCAGGTTGGAGTCCAGCCGGATAACATCTTCCGGGCTTAGCAGGCCGGCCTGCTGCTTCAGACGCAGCATGTTGATGATGTAATCGTAGCGACTGTTGGAATAATCCCGCTGGGCTATGAACAGTGTGTTCTGGGCGTTCAGTACATCCACGACGTTGCGGGTGCCGACCTCGTATCCCGCCTGGGTGGCATCCAGTGCGCTCTGGGAAGACACAATACTCTTTTTACGCGCGTCAATCCGGGCCACATCGCTGATGACGGTCATGTGCAGGGAGCGGGCGGTGGTGACGGTATTGCGGGTCAGGTTGATTCGATTTTCCCTGGAGGCATTGAACTCCTGGGCAGCCTTGCGACGATTGGAGCTGATCGCACCGCCGCTATACAGGGGCAGATCAACCCGGATCGTCCAGGTCTCTTCCTGAATACTGTTATCCGGCGATGTCTCAAAGCCGGTAGCTGGCCTGCTGGTAAAATTGCCATTGGTGCTGTAATCAGAGTAATCATAGGCACCGCTTACCGTGGGCGCATGCTCCATCTTGTTGGCCTTGGCGTTCTGGCGAGCGGCCTCTTCACCGTAGCGGGCTGCCTGCAGGGTGAAATTATTCTCCAGGGCGAAATCCACCCAGGCGGCACGATCAATGGGCTCCGGCAGTTTCGGTGCAAACTCTTCCGTCAGCACGTTGAGGTTGCCGGGATACTGCCCGGTCAGCACTGACAGTCGTTCGAGTGCCACCGAGACATTGTTTTCATCGACGATGCGGTTGACCCGGGACAAATCGTACGCGGCCTGGGCCTCGTAGACATCGGTAATCGCGATCAGGCCCACTTCAAAGCGCTGCTGGCTCTGTTCCAGCTGGCGCTCGAACGCCCGTTCCTGGGCAAGCGAAGCGGAGAGGTTGTCCTGCGCCCGCAACACCAGCAGGTAGGCCTCCACGGTGCGTACAATCAGGTCTTGCTGGTTGCCGGCGAAGGTGGCCTCGGCCTGCTTGCTCAGTTCTTTGCCGGTCTGGAAGTTGAACCAGGCGGACAGGTTGAACAGGGCCTGTTGCAGGGATACCGTGTACCCGTCTACGTCGATATCGGTATTGGACGAGCTCTTGATAACCGGGTTGGAAGGATTGGAGAAGTCCAGGGTATTGGCTTTCCGGTCGGTATCAAGGTTCCTGTAAGAGTAGTTGCTGTTGATTTGTGGCAGCAGCGCGGCGCGCCCCAGGTTTTCCGATTCCTTCTTGGCCAGGTATTCGGCCTGCTGGGCCTTTAATTGGGCATCGTTTTCCAGCGCCAACTCGTAAATGTCACGCAGTGACTCTGCCTGCAGAAGTGATGACCCGGTCAGGATAGCCAGGGCCAGCAAGGCGGCTACGGTGCGTCTCATTCAGTATTCCCCTGATTTTTCAGTTGATAATAACGCGGGCAATAGTAGCAGCTTGGAGGCCGGCTTGCATTTAATCAAGCTGAACACAAAAGCTGTATTTTGGCGGTCGTATCTGCCACTCGAGGTGATACACTTGCCAGCAATACGGGGTTTGTTTCCAAATATCAGGGAAAACGATGCAGTGTGCACCGTAAACAACAGACCTGAAGCGACAATCGCAGAGCAAAATGGATGCCTAGGGCAAAATGAAGGTACAAAGGGCTAACAGGAAATCGTTCAAGTTGGATCTCGCTGGCCTGCATGCCATTTGTGAAGCCAATTATGCTCGAATGTTGCGGCTGTTCCCGGGCTATGAAAACACCAATAGCAGGGAATTCATGGTCGGTGAGGCCCGCGTCCGACTCGAGGTGATTGAACGCTGCCGTTACACCACCATTTTTCACCTTTACCAGCAGCAGTCTGAGGCCCGCTGGCTAGGCCGGCTGCGGGTTGAAGTGCGTGCCTATCACGATGCCGGCATGCTGGAAGTGGGTATGTTCCAGTCTCACCAGGCGGTTGCGGCCCGCTATCAATACCCGAATGAGCGAATGTACCAGCAGGACGAGAAGTCACAGCAGAATCGCTTCCTGGCAGATTGGCTCGAGCATTGCCTCCAAAATGGCCGCAGCACGGCTGCAGATGCCCGCACAGCCAGCGGGCGTTATTGAGTTTCAGCGTCAGTTATGCCCGGACTACTGCACCATATCGACCACCCCGGCGGCCCGGTTCGCATTATCCAGCTGACCGATACGCACCTGGGTAAGCATCCGGGCACCACCCTGTTGGATATGGACACCGACCATTCACTGCAGGCGGTAATAGACCTGGTCAAGCGGGAACGAGGCACGCCTGACCTGCTGCTGGCTACCGGGGATTTGTCAGACATGGGCGCACTCGAAGCCTACCAGCGGCTGCAGACGTATTTTGCCCAACTGGATACCCGCTGTTTCTGGTTGCCGGGCAATCACGATGACCAGGGGGGGATAACTGCGGTGATCGATCCCGCTGATCTGTGCCCTGAAGTCCGGGTGGCCGGCTGGCAGATTATTATGCTGGACTCCCAGGTTCCCGGGGAAGTGGGGGGAGAGCTGGGTGCAGCAGAGCTGGCCAGGCTGGAACAAGCGCTTGCCGCAGGCGAACTGGAGGGACTGTACAGCCTCGTTTGCCTGCATCACCAGCCGGTGGCCATTGGCTGTGAGTGGCTGGATGAGCAAATGGTAGCGGATGCTGAGGATTTTTTTGCGATACTCGATCGCCACCCCGGGGTCAGGGGCGTATTGTGGGGGCATGTGCACCAGCAGGTTGAGCGGGAGCGCAATGGGGTAACACTGATGGCTTCACCGTCGACCTGTGTCCAGTTTGCCCCCGGCAGTGCCGGTTTCAAAGCTGACAAGTTGTCCCCGGGATACCGTTGGTTGGAACTGCGCGAGGATGGCAGTCTTGGCACCGGTGTGTCGCGGGTTGAAGGCGTGTCATTCACGGTGGACCTGGACTCCGGGGGCTACCTGTAACAAGCAAGAATTCGTTTTCGGCCCGCGCCTGACGGGACGTTTTTTCACTAGCTACTGCCACAAGACAAAGCACAAAAATGAGTCAATATACCGCTGAAGATATCGAAGTCCTGACCGGACTCGAGCCCGTGCGCAAGCGTCCGGGCATGTACACCGATACAACCCGCCCCAACCACCTGGCACAGGAAGTGATCGACAATAGTGTCGATGAAGCCCTGGCCGGGCACGCCGATCGAATTGATGTCATTTTGCACGGCAATGGCTCTGTCACGGTCAGTGACAATGGCAGGGGTATGCCGGTGGATGTCCATCCTGAGCAAGGCAAGCCGGGAGTGGAGGTCATCCTTTGCACGCTTCACGCCGGGGGTAAGTTTTCCAACAAGAACTACCAGTTCAGTGGCGGTTTGCACGGGGTTGGCGTGTCAGTGGTAAATGCCCTGTCCAGCGCCCTGGAGATACTGATTCGTCGCGACGGGCAAGTGCATCGTATGACCTTTGCCGGCGGCGACAAGAAAACGGATCTGGAGGTGATCGACAGCTGCGGCAAGCGCAATACCGGTACGGCTATCACGTTTACGCCCGATGGGAAGTATTTTGATTCGGTGAATTTTTCAGTCTCTCGCCTGCGCCATGTGCTGCGCGCCAAGGCGGTGCTGTGTCCGGGCCTGCGAGTCACCTTCAAGGACGAGAAGAAGAACGAAACCGACGAGTGGTACTACGAGGATGGTCTGGCCGATTATCTCGCCGACGCCACCATCGACTACCCGGTCATTCCGGAAAAACCTTTTATCGGCAGTTTCAGCGGCAGCAATGAGGGCGTGGAGTGGGCGGTGCAATGGCTGCCGGAGGGCGGCGAAGTCATTGCCGAGTCCTATGTGAACCTTATTCCCACCGCTCAGGGCGGCACCCATGTTAATGGCCTGCGCACTGGCCTGCTGGAAGCGATGCGGGATTTTTGCGAACTGCGCAGCCTGCTGCCTCGCGGAGTAAAGCTCGCCCCGGATGATATCTGGGATCGCTGCTGTTTCATTCTGTCGTCCAAGCTTGAAGACCCCCAGTTTTCTGGCCAGACCAAGGAGCGCCTGTCTTCCCGCGAAGCCGCCGCGTTTGTCTCCGGGGTGGCCCGGGATGCCTTCAGCCTGTGGCTTAACCAGCACACCCAAGCGGCAGAGCAGCTCGCGGAATTGTGTATCAACAATGCCCAGAGCCGCATGCGTACCGCGAAAAAAGTGACCCGTAAAAAAATTACGGCCGGCCCCGCACTGCCGGGCAAGCTGGCTGACTGTTCCGGGGAAGATCCCGCGCGCGGCGAGCTGTTTCTGGTGGAGGGAGACTCCGCCGGCGGCTCTGCAAAACAGGCCAGGGATCGACAGTTTCAGGCCATCCTCCCGCTGCGCGGAAAAATTCTCAATACCTGGGAAGTGGACTCCCAGGAGATCCTGGCCTCCCAGGAGGTACATAATATCTCCGTGGCTATCGGTATGGATCCGGCCAGCGACGACCTGTCGGGCCTGCGTTACCACAAGGTCTGTATCCTGGCGGACGCAGACTCCGACGGCCTGCACATTGCCACCCTGATTTGCGCCTTGTTCGTGCGCCATTTCCGCCCGCTGGTGGCTGCCGGTCACGTGTTTGTAGCCATGCCGCCGCTGTACCGTATTGATATTGGCAAAGACGTTTACTACGCCCTGGACGAGGCGGAGAAACAGGGAGTGCTGGACCGAATTGAGGCGGAGAAGAAAAAGGGCAAGGTCAACGTGCAACGCTTCAAGGGCCTGGGTGAAATGAACCCACTGCAATTGCGCGAAACCACGATGGCTCCGGATACCCGGCGGCTGGTGCGCCTGACGCTGGATGCGGGGGACGGCACCAACCAGATGCTGGATATGTTGCTGGCCAAGAAACGGGCGGGAGACCGCAAGGCCTGGCTGGAAGAGAAAGGTGACCTGGCCGAGATAGTGGCCTGAGGCCCGGCCGTCGCGTCGCGGTTGGGAAGTGTTGATTGGCGGGCTATCGTGCGCTGCCAGAGCAGTGATCGGCATTGTTGCCGGGGAGTGAAGTCATGAATCAAAACAGTCTATGGATGCGCCTGTTAACCGCTGTTGTTCTGCTGGTAGTTGCCTGTGGCGCGTCGGCGCAGTGGGAACTTGATGCGGCCAGGTCCAGGGTCAACTTTGTCTCGATAAAGAACACCAGCGTCGCCGAGGTGCACAGCTTCACCAAACTGGTGGGTTATATCGGCAGTGACGGCAAGGTGCAGCTGGCCATCGATCTGGATAGCGTGGAAACCATGATCCCGATACGTAATGAGCGTATGCGGGAGCTGTTATTCACTACCGCCGACTTTCCCAGCGCAAATGTCAGCGCTGTGGTTGACCCGGTTATTATCGCCGCGGCTGCCCAGGGCGGCACGGTGACTACCGAGCTGGGCATTACCCTGTCATTGCACGGTATCGAACAGCAGCTGACCATTCCGGTGGTGGTCGTAGGTGAAGGGGACGGCTTGCTGCAGGTATTCACTGCGCAGCCGGTGCTGCTCAACGCAGCCGACTTCGGGCTCGCCGCGGGTGTCGCTGCCTTGCAGCAAGTGGCCGGGCTTCAATCCATCAGCACCGCGGTGCCGGTAACTGTACACCTGGTCTTTCGCGCCGGCAGTTAACCGAAGGCAGGGAGGACTCCCTGCCATGTGCGCGATAATCCCCGGTCAGGGCTGGGCCAGATTCTGGTACAGCTGCTGGTAGCCCTTGTTATTGGGAGCGATAGAGATCAGGGTCCTGGCATAGTTGCGGGCCTGCTCCAGCTCCCCCAGTTCAGCGCTGTAGTTGGTCAGCGCTACCAATACTTCCTCATCCCTGGGCAGTAGTCTTTGCAGGGCCTGCAATTGGTTGATGGCCTTGCGCGGCTGCCCCAGGTCATGCAGGGCGATGGCATAGACAAAGCGGTGGCGAGCACCGTCGGTTTCCAG
>Ga0102812_10000878_pt1 | contig 21352 bp, 20 predicted proteins | sample ColrivemetaGS713_FD_79334 | JGI IMG/M metagenome (GOLD analysis project Ga0102812, IMG submission 79334) | Estuarine microbial communities from the Columbia River estuary - Flood tide ETM metaG S.713 | ecosystem: Environmental > Aquatic > Marine > Intertidal zone > Estuary | place: USA...
ATGCTTGTATAGTTCAATTAAGTGAATAAGATCTTTTAAAATAATGACAGAAGCTTTAAAAATAAAAGTTACCATAGCAGGAAGAGTATATCCTATAAAAGTTAATAATGCCAATGAAGAAGAAGGTATGAGGAAAGCGGCAAAAAAAATTAACGATTTGGTTACTAAATTTGAAAAGAATTATTCTGTAAGTGATAAACAAGATGTTTTGGCAATGTGCGCATTACAATTTGCTTCACTTTCAGAAATTAATGCCATTACTAAAGAAATTGATTTAAATGAAGCAACAGAAAAATTAAATAAATTAAGTGTTATAATTGATGAACACTTAGCAAAATAAGTTCTTTAAAATTTAATTAATAATACTGCCTACATTAGTTATGTTTGTTAAACTCAACATTAAGTCTTTATAAAGGATGAGTCTTAATTGTTAGAGCAAGCCGTCTAGAACGGATCCTCGATCAATTTGTTAGTCCTAAACTTGTTTATAAGGAGTTTACAAAACCGCCTCTAATGTAGGTTTTTTTATATATATACATTTCAAAATTATGGAAGATTACATAGTACCAATAATTATTGGTATAGTTATAGGGTTAACAATAGGGTATATAATTGCAAAAGTTTTAGAAAAAGCAAAGGCTACACAAATTATAAAAAATACCAAAAAAGAAGCTTTAGCAATTATAAAAGAAGCTAAGATTGAAGCCGAAATTATTAAAAAAGATAAAATTCTACAAGCAAAAGAGAAATTTATAGAGCTAAAATCGGAACATGAAAAAGTAATTATTGGTCGTGATAAAAAAATTGCAGATGCCGAAAAACGTACAAGAGATAAAGAATCTCAAGTTTCACAAGAGTTAGATAAAGCAAAAAAAATTAATAATGAAGTTGAAACTAAAATTTTAGATTACGACAGTAAGATTGAATATTTAGAAAGAAGAACTGAAGAAATTGATAAATTGCATAAAAAACAAGTTGAAAATTTAGAAGTTATTTCAGGTTTATCAGCAGATGATGCTAAAAAAGAATTAGTGACTTCTTTAAAAGAAGAAGCTAAATCTGATGCAATGGCTTTTATTCAAGAAACTATTGAAGAGTCAAAATTAACAGCACAACAAGAAGCTAGAAAAGTTATTTTAAATACTATTCAGCGTGTTGGAGTAGAACAAACAGTTGAAAATTGTGTGTCCGTTTTTAATATTGAATCGGATGATGTAAAAGGTAGAATTATAGGTAGAGAAGGACGTAATATACGTGCTTTAGAAGCTGAAACTGGTGTTGAAATTATAGTTGATGATACTCCAGAAGCAATTATACTATCTTGTTTTGATCCTGTTAGAAGAGAAATAGCACGTTTATCTTTACATAATTTAGTAACTGATGGTAGAATTCATCCTGCTCGTATTGAAGAAATTGTAAAGAAAACTGAAAAACAAATTCAACAAGAGATTATTGAAATAGGGAAACGAACAGTAATTGATTTAGGTATTCATGGTTTACATCCTGAATTGATAAAAACTATTGGGCGTATGAAATATCGTTCATCTTATGGACAGAACTTATTACAACACTCGCGTGAAGTAGCTAACCTTTGTGGTATTATGGCTGCAGAATTAGGATTAAATGCAAAATTAGCTAAAAGAGCTGGTTTGTTGCATGATATCGGAAAAGTTCCTGAAACAGAAAGTGAACTACCACACGCATTGTTAGGTATGCAATGGGCTGAAAAATATAATGAAAATGCAGAAGTTTGTAATGCAATTGGAGCACATCATGATGAAATTGAAATGAAATATTTAATTTCACCTATTGTTCAAGTTTGTGATGCAATTTCAGGAGCAAGACCTGGTGCAAGAAGACAAGTTTTAGATTCTTATATTCAAAGACTAAAAGACTTAGAAGATATTGCATTTGGCTTTACTGGAGTACAAAAAGCTTATGCAATTCAGGCAGGTAGAGAGCTACGTGTAATTGTGGAAAGTGAAAAAGTAAGCGACTCTAAAGCAGGTGAGCTTTCTTTTAGTATCTCTCAAAAAATTCAAAATGATATGACCTACCCAGGTCAGGTTCGTGTTACAGTTATTAGAGAAACAAGAGCCGTAAATATTGCAAAATAAACATCATATTTCATAAAGTTGTATGGTTTAGGAGTTATAACTCCTAAACCATTTTTTTTGTCAAACTGAGCCTGTCGAAGTTTAGATTTTTTGAATTAAAAAGCCTTCGACAAGCTCAGGCTGACAATTAGGGAAGTAAATTTACTTCAAGTTAAAAAACTAGCTATAAGCCTTTAATTATTTTCTTGGATGATAGGAATTCATCACTTGTTTTAAAAAGCTTTTATCTAAGTGCATATAAATTTCAGTAGTTGTAATACTTTCATGACCTAACATTTGTTGGATGGCTCTTAAATCGGCTCCTCGTTCCAATAAATGTGTGGCAAAAGAATGCCTGAAAGTATGTGGACTTATTTTCTTTTTTATTCCTGCCTTAACAGTTAAATTTTTTATAATAGTAAAAATCATAACTCTGGTTAAATTTTTACCTCTTCTATTTAAAAAAACATAATCCTCAAATCCTTTTGAAATTGTAATATGAGTTCTAATGTTATTTATATACAAAAGAATAAATTTTTGAGTATGAATATTTATAGGGACAAAACGTTGTTTATTTCCTTTTCCAATGACTTGAATAAAACCTTCATCAAAAAATAAATTGGAAATTTTTAAATTAATTAGTTCAGAAACACGCAATCCGCAGCTATAGAGGGTCTCCAAAATTGTCCTATTTCTCTCTCCTTGTGGTTCACTTAAATCAATTACACTAACTAATAGGTCAATTTCTTCTATAGCTAAAGTGTCTGGTAACTTTCGACCAATTTTTGGCATTTCAATTAAATCTATTGGGTTTTCTTTCCTGTATTCTTCAAAAACCAAGTAGTTGAAAAAATTGCGAAGCCCTGAAATAAGACGCGCTTGAGAACGAGCATTTATTAATTTTGAAGTAGTGTAAATAAATTCCTGAATTTCGTCTTGTTTAATTGCAATAGGTGAAATTGTTATTTCATTTTCTTCTAAATACTTTATTAATTTTTTTATATCTCTTGAATAACTATCAATCGTGTTAATTGATAACCCTTTTTCTATTTTTAAGTAATACTGATAATTTTGTAATATAGGGTTCCATTTCATTTAGTAAATATAGTAATTTAATCATTTTTATATTTAAATTAATAAGCACAGTAAATAATTTTACTCATTTGTTAATTATATGTGCCTGTTTTTGAACATGTTCATTGTATTTAAATTATTTGTACCTTTAATATATATTAACCAATAAATTAATTAATTATGAAAAAATTATTTTTAGGAATTGTTTCCATATTTTTTATGGTAGGTGTTAACGCTCAGACTTTTGGGTTAAAAGCAGGTGTAGATTTTGCAACAGCAAAGGCTAAATTTGAGGGTTTAACGGTAAGTTCTGATGAAACAGGGTTTTATATTGGAGCTTTTACTGATTTAAATGTTTCTGAATCTTTTGATGTAAGAGCCGAAGTAAACTATGTGAGCATTGAAGATTTAGACCAAATTCAAATACCAGTTTTAGCAAATTTTGGTATAGCGGAAGGATTTGGGTTATTAGTTGGTCCAAGTTTTGGTTTTTTATTAGATTCCGAAGAAGGAATGAAATCATTTAATTTTGGAGTGGATTTCGGTCTTTCATATGATATTACTGAAAATTTCTTAATTGAGGCCAGATATGATTTAGGGTTGTCAAATTTAGCAGAAGATAATGAATTTGATGCTTCTCTTAAATTAAGCGGAATACAAGTTGGAATTGGTTATAGATTTTAATTTAACTTCAATAAATACTATTTAAAAGGAAGCAAATTGCTTCCTTTTTTTATGTAAAAAAAATTAATACTTTTGATATATGAAAATACTTATATTAAATGGCCCTAATTTAAACTTGCTTGGTAGGAGAGAACCGGCAGTTTACGGAAATTTATCTTTTGAAGATTTTTTTAATACTTTAAAAAAGAAATATGCTGATGTGGAGTTGCATTATTACCAAAGTAATGTTGAAGGGGAAATTATAAATAAATTACATGAAGTAGGATTTAGTTTTGATGGTATTATTTTAAATGCAGGAGCTTATACGCATACCTCCATTGCTATTGGGGATGCTGTAAAAGGTATTGAAACTCCAGTAATTGAAGTGCACATTTCAAATGTTCATGCACGTGAAGATTTTCGTCATATTTCATTTATTGCACCTAATACAAAAGGCGTTATTGCTGGTTTTGGGTTGCAAAGTTATGAGTTGGCTTTAGAAAGTTTTTTCTAATCAAAAATTTTCAAAAACTACCAAACCAAATAAGGCAAAATCATATTTTACTGGGGCATTTTTGCCCATTTTCCTTAAATAAATATCTAATTCTAAAAGTGTTTTAGCAGCATTTTGTTTTATGTTTTATATCCCTAATTTACGATCCGCATTTCCTTAATATGCATTTAATGGATATTTTAAGTCTATTTGTAGTGGATTAATTATTATTTTAATGCTCACCTGCTTTTTAAAGAAATGAACTATAAGCAAAAAACTCAGACCTTAACGTCTGAGTTTTTAAAAATTTATAAATTACATTTTTTAAGATATAACCTTTACTTTAATAGGCATTGTATAAATTTCGTCTTTAGAGCCTGGATTTTCAAGTTTTTTATAATTTACATTTTTACGAATATAATCTTTAATATCCGCTCTTGTTGAATCTACATTTAGCACTATAATTTCTCCATTGGCATTAAAAGTAAAAGAAAAATTAACCTTAAAATCACTTTCTGCTATAAATTTTGCATCATCAAATAAGTTTACAATTTGATTTCTAATTTCTGTATTTGCTTTTTCTAAATTTTCTGAAGCAAATAAATTCGTCATACTAAATAAAAGGGCTACTGCTACTAATTTTAATTTTCTCATAATTTTAGTTTTTATATGTTTGTAAAAATTTAATTTAATTAATATTCATATCTTCTTAGGTTGTTCCATTGAACTCTTCTTGTGTAGGTAACAGTTAATGGTAATAATCTTTTTTTATCTGACTGATTCAATATAATCATTGTTTTCATACTTATAATTTTATATTGTTTAACTTACATTGTTATTTCTTAGACAAATATATAATTTATTGTGATGTGCACAATGCGAAAAATAGCTATTAACAAATTTTTAACTATATATTCATTAAAAAGGTAATTATAATAGTAATAAATCAAAAAATAATTAAATATAGAAATAAAATTACAGATAATATAAATTTATGAGCTATTGATTCAATCTATTAAAATTTTAAAATATTGGCAGTTAAATACAGTTACTGATGATTATAGGTACTTGAAAACCTTAATTTTAAGAATTTTTCAGAGCTGGAATGAGCTATGCTTCATAGTGGATATAATTTATCAAAGTAGAATTGCAAGATTGTTTAATAAAAATGTTAATTAATGAAACATTTTTAAATGAAAGGTATAAAAGGGCTTATACAATTTTATTGGAAAAAAAATTAAAATTTTTCAAATACTCCCAATCCAAATAATGCAAAATCATATTTTACAGGATCATTTTTATCCATTTTTCTTAGAGCAGTATCCAATTCTAACAAAGCTTTAGCATCATTTTGTTTTCTATTAAGTAAGCCTAATTTTCTTGCAACATTTCCTGAATGCACATCTAAAGGACAAGAGAGTTGAGAAGGAGAAAGATTTTTCCAAATTCCAAAATCTACACCAGTATTGTCATTTCTAACCATCCAGCGTAAAAACATATTGATTCTTTTTGAAGCTGAACCCTTTAATGGGTCAGAAACATGTTTTGTTGTTCTTTGTAAATGAGGTATTTCAAAAAATATTTTGTTTAATTGATGTATTGCTGGTTGTAAGGATTCTTTGGCTGCATACCTATTAAAAATTTTTTCCAACCCACCTTTGTTTTTGTAAATGTTTTGAAGACTTGTTATGAAAAACTTTAGATCATCTGCATTAAAAGTTCTATGAACAAATTCTTCCATTTTCTCTAAATGATGCTCTTTATGATTCATTACAAAATCATACGGAGAATTACCCATAAGCTCCATCATTTTAGTTGCATTTTTTATTATCATTTTCCTATTTCCCCATGCAATGATGGAAGTAAGAAAACCTGCTATTTCAATGTCTTCTTTTAATTTAAATAAATGTGGAATTTGAATAGGATCACTTTCAATAAATTTTGGGTTATTGTATTGTATCACTTTTTCATTTAAAAATTCTTTAAGTTCTATTTTATCCAAACTTTTTCAATATTTAATCTGAAATTTAAGCTTCTTTTTTTAATGTTCCCTTTAGCAATAAATAAACCTAAATATTTGCCTAAATGATAAAAAGAAAAAGTAAGAAATATTATTGTTATCATAAATATATAGTTCGATTTAAATACAAACATTGTGTTAAAAATCTCTTCTCTGCTTAAAGATTGGAGAATGTGAAAAGGAAAGTAGAAATATTCCTTTAAGCTAACTTTAAAATTTTCAAAACCAAATGTAATATATATTAATGAAAAAATATTCCAAGCAGTTAATGCGCTAAAATATTTAAAAAAGTTTGAATGTGATTTTAAATATTTTTTACAGATTGATTTTAAAGATATAGATTCTAAATTATTTGCTTGATAGCAAATTTCTGAATCAATTTTGTTGCTGTATTTACGACTGTTGAAGAAACTATCAACCATTAAATAGAATAAGTACTTTATAAATTTCACCTAACGTTTAAATGTTTTTCTATTGTTTTAATAATTTCCGAATGTTTTTCTTCAAAGTTAAACCAATGAATATTTGGATCTTTTTTGTTCCATGTTACTTGTCTTTTTGCAAAACGGCGTGTATTTTTTTTAATTTCTTCAATAGCAAACTCTAATGAAAAGTCACCATCCAAATATGAAAATAATTCACGGTAACCAACAGTTTGTAAAGCATTTAAATTTTTATAATCATTTAATTTTTTGGCTTCCTTTAGTAATCCGTTTTGAAACATAATAGCAACTCGTTCATTAATACGCTGGTACATTAAAACCCTATCTGCAGTTAGCCCTATTTTTATAACTTTGAAATTACGGGGTTTTTTTTCTTTATTTTTAAATGAAGAATACGGTAGTCCCGTTCCTACACAAATTTCTAATGCCCTAATTAAACGATGTGGATTATCAATTTCTATAGTATTATAACTTTCAAAATCTAATTCCTTTAATTTATTTTGTAATGCTTCAAGTTTTCCTTCTTCTAATTGTTTGTTAAATTCTAATCGAATATTTGCATCAACTTCAGGAAAATAATCCAAACCATCAATTACAGCATTTGCATATAATCCGCTTCCTCCAACCATAATAACAACATTATTTTTATTGAATAATTCATCTAACTTAGATAAAGCATCTTTTTCAAAATCACCAACACTATAATCTTCAAAAATTGATAGGTTTTGGATAAAATGATGTTTTACGGCAGCTAATTCTTCAATTGATGGAACTGCAGTGCCAATATTCATTTCTTTATAAAACTGACGCGAGTCACAAGAAATTATTTCTGTTTTAAAATGTTTAGCTAAGTCTATACTCAGTGCAGTTTTTCCAATAGCTGTTGCCCCAACTATAGAAATTAAATAGTTATTCATAGTTTAATTTTTCACCACAATTACTGCAATATTTTGAATTATCAAGATGCTTGTCTGAAGCACAATGTGAACAATGTTGTGTATTTGTATGTGGTAATTGATCTACTTTTGTCATTTCTGAAGTAACAATACCTGTGGGTACTGCAATTATTCCATAACCTAAAATCATAACAATACTAGCAATAAATTGCCCTAATGGAGAATGTGGTGATATATCTCCATATCCAACTGTTGTTAATGTAACAATTGCCCAATACATACTATATGGGATACTTGTAAAACCATTTTTAGGGCCTTCAACTAAATACATTATTGTGCCTAAAATTATTGTAAGAACCAAAACAGAAAGTAAAAAAACAGCTATTTTGGTTCTGCTTGATCTTAATGCGGTGGTTAAAGTTTTGGAAGCTCCTAAATAACGCGCTAATTTTAAAATTCGAAAAACTCTTAATAAACGTAAAGCCCTCAATGCAACTAATGCATGTGTGCCAACAAATATTAGTGATATGTATTTTGGAATTGTTGCTAATAAATCTATAATTCCATAAAAACTAAAAATATATGAGGATGGTTTTTTAATTGTAATAACTCTAACTATATATTCAATTGTGAATAAAATTGTAATAACCCACTCTGCAATATTTAAAAAATTATGATAATTTCTGTCAAAACTTACAATACTTTCAAGCATTACTAATACAATACTTACAATAATTGTTAGTATCAATATTATATCAAACCATTTTCCTTCTTTTGTGTCAGCTTCATAAATAATATCATGAAGTTTAGTTTTCCAGTTTTCTTTATTAAAGTAAGTTTTCAAGGCGTTTGAATTTGTAATAATCTAAATTATAAAAATAATTTTAATTATTTAGTTGACTTTCTATTAGTGTAGCTTAAATTTTAAAACCGTATTAATTTTTCTACGTTATTTTTTTGAAGATATTTTTTAATTATAAATCTATTCTCAATTGAATTTTCCATAGGTGAAATTAAAGTTCTTAGAATTTCTAATTGATTAATTTGATATTCTAAGTTCACAAAACAAAAGCCTTTAAATTGATTGTTTTCAATTAACAATACTGATTTTTCACCAAGGCTCCTGCCTTTATCTATAACTAATAAGTTTTCATTGCTAAATTTTACTTCTGTAAAAGGTTCTTTTTTTGAAAAATTAAACTGAGGTTTGTTCAATTTAATTTCTTCTTGATACTTTAATTGAGCAATTAAATCGGTTCCTGTTTCTTCATAAGAAACAGATACAACAGTATTTTGAATAATAGTAGCCTTTTTAGAGGTTCTTAAAAATAACTGATTTACCGCTTTTTTAATATTAAGACCTTTGCCAATATACAAGATGTTACTTGAGCAGTTGTGCACATAAAATAGGCCTATTTTTGATGGTAATTCATCTAAAATATTCAATAATTTAGGCGCTAATTTTTTACTAGTATCTATTTTAATTGCTTTTTTAACAATTTCTTTGTCATTATCTTTATTTAAAAGTAATTTAAACAGCTGAACTGTAGCAATTGCATCTCCTTCAGCTCTATGGCGACTAGAAACTGGTATGCCAAGTGCGCGGCAAAGTCTTCCTAATTTATAGGAGGTTTGACCTGGAATTAATTTTTGACTTAATTCAACGGTACACAATGTTTTTCTATCAAATTCAAATCCTAATCGTCTAAATTCTGTTGATAAAATTCTATTGTCAAAATTTGCATTATGGGCAACCAAAACACAATCTGTTGTAATTTCAACAATACGTTTAGCTACTTCAAAAAACTTGGGTGCATTTTTAAGCATTCCACTATTAATACCAGTAAGATTTACAACAAAAGGCTGAATTTCTCTCTCAGGATTAATTAAACTTATAAACTGATCAACAATTTGGTGTCCATCAAATTTATAAATAGCTATTTCAGTAATCCCTTCTTCGTTGAATTTACCTCCAGTTGTTTCTATGTCTAATATTGCGTACAAAAAAATTTAAATATAGTTTCTTTCTCCAAAAATTGAACTTCCTACTCTAATCATATTACTTCCTTCTTCAATGGCAATTTTATAATCACCACTCATACCCATTGATAGTATAGAAGGAGTAAAGTTAGTTAATTCATAATTTTTGGTTGAATTTAAGTATTTTTTTAATATCCTAAACTCATTTTTTACAATAGTTTCATCATTTGTAAAGCTAGCCATTCCCATAAACCCTTTAATATGAATATGAGTTAATTTTTTAAATTCATCTGATTCTAATAATTTATTTGAATCTTCAATAGATAAACCAAATTTAGTTTCTTCGGTAGCGATTTTAATTTGTAATAAGCAATCTATTATTCTATTGTTTTTTATAGCTTGCTTATTAATTTCTTCTAATTTTTTTAAACCATCAACTCCATGTATTAAACTAACAAAAGGAGCCATATATTTTACTTTATTACTTTGTAAATGTCCAATCATATGCCATTCAATATCTTTTGGAAGAACTTCATGTTTTTCAACCATTTCTTGGATTTTATTTTCTCCAAAAATTCTTTGGCCAGCATTATATGCCTCTAAAATTGCAGAATCGGGTTTGGTTTTTGAAACTGCAATTAAAGAAACATTTTTTGGAATTGAGTTTAAAATTGAATGTATATTACTTTTTATACTCACTAAACTTATTTTATTTTATTAATGACTAAGCCTGAACGTAATTTTGGTTCAAACCAAGTTACTTTAGGAGGCATAATATTTCCAGTATCTGCAATGTTCATTAATTGATGCATGCTTACAGGAAACATTGCAAAAGCAACTGCCATTTCGCCGCTATCAACGCGTTTACTTAATTCACCTAAACCTCTAATACCTCCAACAAACTCAATACGAGTATCGGTTCTTAAATCTTTAATATTTAGAATTGGTTCTAGAATGTATTTTGATAAAACACTTACATCTAAACTACCAATAGGATCGTTATCATTAAAAGTGCCCTCTTTAGCTGTTAAACCAACCCATTTTCCATTCACATACATAGACAAATCATGTAATTTTGATGGTTTTACTATGGCTTCACTAATTTCATTAATAATGAAATTTTCTCCAACTTTAGCAATAAAATCTTCAGCACTTAAACCATTTAAATCTTTTACAACACGGTTATAATCAATAATTTGAAGTTGATTATCTGGGAAATGTACCGCCATAAAGAAATTATAATCTTCATTACCAGTATGATTTGGATTTTTCTTACTGAATTCTTCGCTCATTCCAGCCGCTGCAGCAGTTCTGTGATGGCCATCAGCTACATACGTAAAAGGAACTTTTTCTTTAAAAAGTTGTTCTATTTTTTTATTAATTGAAGCATTATTAATTACCCAAAAATGATGTCCAAAGCCATCTTCAGCTGTAAAATCATATTCAGGAGTATTATTTGTTGTAATATCTGAAACAATTTGATCAATTTCAGGAACTGCTCTATATGTAAAAAATACAGGTTCAATATTAGCTTCAAGAATTCTGGAAAGTACTTTACGATCTTCCTCTTTATCTGGACGAGTTAATTCATGTTTTTTAATTATTCCATCAACATAATCTTGACATGATGCTGCACCAACAATTCCATATTGAGTTTTGTTGTTCATTGTTTGTGCGTAAATGTAATATTTAGCTTCTGTATCTTGTATTAAATAGCCTTTTTCTTGAAAAGCATCAAAGTTAGATTTTGCATGTAAATACACTTTTTTGTCGTGAGAATCTGTATTTTTATCAAATTCAATTTCTGCACGTGTAATACGTAATAAAGATGCTTTTTTGCCTTCAGCCATCTTTGCAGCTTCTTCAGAATTCATTACATCATAAGGTAAACAAGCTACTTCTTCTATAATATTTGTTGGTGGACGAAGTCCTTTAAATGGTTTTATTATTGCCATAGGATTTAAATTTATTATTCAATATTTTAATTTCAAAGTTACACTTTTTGGTTTTTTTAAAAACTAAAAAGACCGTTAAATTAACAGTCTTTTTAAATATATATTTAAAATAAAACTATTTTAAAATTTCAATAATTTGTTGTGCTAATTCTGTTCCAATTCTATCTTGTGCTTCTGCAGTTGCAGCACCAATATGAGGAGTTAAAGATAGGTTAGCATTCATTAGTAATTGAATTTCTGGTGTTGGTTCTTTTTCGTAAACATCTAATGCAGCACCTGCAATTTTACCAGATTCAATTGCTTTTACTAAAGCAACTTCATCAATAACACCCCCACGAGCAGCATTTATTACAAATGCACCATCTTTCATTAATTCAAACTCTTTTGTAGAAATCACATATTCTTTTTGTGCAGGAACGTGTAAAGTTATAAAATCAGCTTGCTTTAAAACTTCTTCTTTTGAAATAGTATTCACATTAAAGAATAATGCTTGGCCATCAAAAAATTCTACTTCTAAATTTACTGCATCAATAAAAGGATCAAAAGCAATAACTTTCATTCCTAAACCTAACGCTATTTTTGCAGTAGCTTGTCCGATTCTTCCAAATCCTAAAACACCTAATGTTTTTCCTTTTAATTCAATACCTTTTCCGTAACTCTTTTTAAAAGCTCCAAATTTAGTATCACCTTCTAATGGCATATTTCTGTTAGATTCGTGTAAAAAGCGAACTAACCCAAAAAGATGTGCAAAAACCAATTCACCAACTGAATGAGAAGATGCTGCAGGTGTATTTATTACTTTTAAACCTTTTTCACGTGCATATTCAACATCAATATTGTCCATTCCAACACCACCACGTCCAATAATTTTTAAAGAAGGACAATTGTCAATAATATCTTTTCTAACTTTTGTAGCGCTTCTAACAAGTAAAACAACAATGTTGTTTGTATTTATATAATTTACCAACTGATCTTGTGCAACAGATGTTAAATCAACTTCAAATCCATTTAACCCTAAAGCAGCGATACCACTTTTGGCTAATCCGTCGTTTGCTAATACTTTCATTTTTAGTTTTTTAATTATGATAATTGTTTTTCAAGATCTTGCATAGCATCAACTAATACTTGTACACTTTCAATAGGCATCGCATTGTAAATACTTGCTCTATAACCACCAACAGAACGATGTCCTTTTATTCCACTGATACCAGCTGCATTCCATAATTTATCAAATGCCTCTTTGTCATCTTCATTGGTTAGGTTAAAAGTAACATTCATTAATGAACGATCTTCTTTTTCAGCAAATCCTTTAAAGTGAGGATTTCTATCAATTTCAGCGTATAGAATAGCTGCTTTTGCTTCATTTAATTTTTCAATTTCTGCAATTCCACCTAAACTTTTCATCCATTCTAAAGTTAACATAGAAACATATACTGGAAATACTGCAGGTGTATTAAACATACTATCTGCATTTAAATGAGATTGGTAATCTAACATTGCAGGAATAACACGACCAGTTTTACCTAAAATTTCATCTTTAATAACAACTAATGTTGTACCAGCAGGACCCATATTTTTTTGAGCGCCAGCGTAGATTAAATCAAATTTAGTAAAATCTAAAACTCTAGAAAAAATATCAGAACTCATATCACAAACTAATAAACTATTAGTTTGTGGGAATTCTTTTATTTGAGTTCCATAAATAGTGTTATTTGATGTGCAGTGTACATAATCAACATCAGTAGGGACTGTGTAATTTTTAGGAATATAGTTGTAAACTTTATCTTTAGATGAAGCAATTACTTCAACATTTCCTAATAATTTAGCTTCTTTTATTGCTTTAGCAGCCCAAACACCAGTATCTAAATATGCTGCTTTTCCACCTTCTTTTAAAAGATTATAAGGAGCCATTAAAAACTCTAGGCTTGCACCACCTTGTAAAAATAATACGGAATAACCTTCTGGTAAGTTTAGTAATTCTTTAACTAAATTACGTGTTTTTTCCATGACGTCAACAAAGTCTTTACCTCTGTGTGAGACTTCAATTAATGATAAACCCAAGCCATTGAAATCAATAATGGCTTCAGCTGATTTTTTTAAAACTTCTTGAGGTAAAATACATGGACCTGCGCTAAAATTATGTTTTTTCATTTTTTTAAAATATGAATTAGATTCTTACGCAAATTTCGTAAAAAAAAGAGAAAGAACACCCTTATTTTTTATAAAAAAACTAATTTAATTTTAATATAAATTGAATTGTATCTACGTTATCTGCATAATTCCACAATTTCGGATGCTGAGTTTGGCCAAATTTTACGAAATCTACAACGTTTTCGTTACTCACAACACACTGAATACTTGATTTTTCGGCATCCAATTTTTTTAGTAAAACTTCAAAATCATCATAATATTCATAAAACACTGTAGCTATTGGAGATGAGTAACTTGTGTCTTCCTTTAACATTACAAAACCATTTTCTAAAACATTGAACAAACTCATTATAAAAACAGCTTTATTATAGTCGTAATTGTTCTCATATTTTTTATAATTTATAATGTTATTGAACTTATAAAGCGCATTGAAAAGTAAGTCGAAATTATAATCTTTTGGAACAAATAATTTTGAAACACTTCTGCAGCCTAAACCAAAATATTGAAAAATATCTTCACCCAATAATTCCAACTCTTCTTTTGTTTCCTTTCCTGATAAAATTGCTACTGAATTCCTATTTTGACGAATAATTGAAGGGTATTTACCAAAATAATGATCAAAATAACGTGCTGTATTATTACTTCCTGTTGCAATAACAGCATCAAAATCTGTTAGTTTACCTTCAGTAAATTGTATTTTATTTTTAAAAGCAGCATTTGTGTATTCTAAAAATTTTGCGATTAATGGTAAAAAATGCTTATCGTTTGAAGATTGTTTAACTATAGTGTTATGACCACTTATTAAAACGGCTAAAAAATCATGGAAACCAACCAATGGAATATTTCCAGCCATTACTATAGCAATATTTTTAGGTTTCAAATCTTCATTGAAAATGTATTTTGAAGTCCATAGCTGTAAATTATCTTCACTTAAAGCTACGCTCCAACTTTCAAAAGCCTTTAAAACATTTTCTTTTGTAAACCAACCATTAAACTCAACAGCTCTTTCAATTTGCATTTTAAAGGCATCAAAAAATAAGGTGTTTATTTCTGAATTATCTACTTTCTCAATTTTAGTAGTTGTAAATTGTTTCAAAAATATTCCTAGTTTGCTAAAGGCATCTATCCGTTGCTTTAAATTCATTGAAAATATTTTTAGAATTAAAATTTTATATTTGCACAAAAATAATCTAAATAATAGTATGGCAATAAAAATAACAGATGAATGTATTAATTGTGGAGCTTGTGAGCCTGAATGTCCAAACAATGCTATTTATGAAGCTTCGGAAGAGTGGAAATATTCGGACGGAACTTCACTATCAGGAAATTTGGTTTTACCAAACGGAAACTCAGTAAATGCAGATGAATCTATTGAACCAGTTAGTGATGAATATTATTTTATTGTAACTGATAAATGTACTGAATGTATAGGATTTCATGACGAACCACAATGTGCCGCTGTTTGCCCAATAGATTGTTGTGTGCCAGATGAAGAAAATGAAGAGACAGCAGAAGTATTATTAGCGAAGCAACAATTTCTGCATAAAGAATAATTATATCGAAAATACTTAAAATCCCAAAAATTTATTTTTTGGGATTTTTTATTTCTACATTGTATACGTGCAAAAAAATCACGTACTTCAACATATCTTTAAAAGGTATTATTTAATGAAAACACGTAGAAATTTTATAAAGCTTACCGCTTTAGGAAGTGCAGCTATATTCACAAGTTCTTGTTTAACTTCAGAAAAGAAAAATGTTACGGTTAGTAAACTTCAAAAAGATATTAAAAAACCAATAGTTATATCTACTTGGAATCATGGATTGGAAGCCAATGAAGCATCTTGGAAAATTTTATCAAAAGGAGGAACAGCTTTAGATGCTGTTGAAGCCGGTGTGAAAATTACAGAATCAGACCCAAATAATACAAGTGTAGGATTAGGTGGTTTACCCGATAGAGATGGAAAAGTAACTTTAGATGCTTGCATTATGGATCACGAAAATAATTGTGGAGCTGTTGCCTGTTTGCAAGATATTGAAAACCCTATTTCAGTAGCGCGAAAAGTGATGGAAGAAACGCAACACGTGATGTTGGTAGGTGAAGGAGCAAAACAATTTGCATTGGAAAAAGGTTTTAAAGAAACCAATTTACTAACAGAAAAGTCAAAAGAAGCTTGGGAAAAATGGAAGGAAGAATCAAAATACCAACCAGTTATTAATAGTGAAAATCATGATACCATTGGTTTATTGGCTTTAGATGAAAACGGAAATTTATCGGGTGCTTGTACTACAAGTGGGATGGCTTATAAATTACATGGCAGAGTAGGAGATTCACCTATTATTGGCGCAGGTTTATTTGTTGATAATGAAGTTGGTGCGGCTTGTGCAACAGGTATGGGCGAGGCTGTAATTAGAATTGCAGGAAGTGCCATTGTTGTTGAGTTAATGCGTAATGGAATGTCTCCAACTGACGCGTGTAAAGAAGCTGTAGATAGAGTTGTAAAAAAACATAAAGATTTAACAAACCTCCAAGTTGGTTTTTTGGCCTTAAATAAATATGGAGAAGCGGGAGGATATAGTGTTTATGCGGGTTTTAACTATGCAATGCATACTGCTACACAAAATGAAATGATTGACGCAAAATATAATAGAGAATGGTAAAAAAAGTTGCACTTATAATAATAATGCTAGTGCTAATTTCTTGTAAAACCAATATTGAATTTAGAAAAGATGTTGCTTCATTTTTAATTCCAAAACCATTAGAGTTATCTCAAACAGAAGGGTTTTTTAATATTGATAAAAATATTAAAATTGCAACTAATGAAAACTTAATAAATGAAGCTACATATCTTCAGAAACTTATAGACAGTTCTTCTAATTTTAGACCTACTATAGTTAATGACTATGATATTTCACAGCTTCAAAATGTAATTTTATTACAAGAAGATTCGAAATTTAACGGACAGTTAAGTTCAAAAGAAGGTTATAGTATTATTATCTCTAAATTTAAAATTGAAATTAAAGGAAATTCTTCTGAAGGAGTCATGAGAGGAATTCAAACTTTAAGACAATTATTTGTAGCGGATTTTCATAAAAACCTAAAACGCGATGCGTGGCAAGTACCATTAATTTCAATTAAAGATACTCCAAAATTTAAGCATCGAGGATTGTTGTTTGATAGTGGAAGACATTTTTTTGAAGTAGCTATTGTAAAAAAATATATTGATTTATTGGCTTTGTATAAGATGAATGTTTTTCACTGGCATTTAACAGAAGATCAAGGTTGGAGAATTGCTATTGAGAAATACCCAAAATTGACTGAAATAGGTGCATTTAGAACTCAAAAAGACAGCACTAATTATGGTGGTTTTTACACTAAAGAGCAAGTAAAGGAAATTGTTGCTTACGCTACCGAAAGACATATTACAGTAATTCCTGAAATAGAATTACCGGGGCATTCATTAGCCGCATTGGCTTCATATCCAGAACTTTCTTGCACTGGAAACACTGTTGAAGTTACTAATGAATGGGGTGTGTTTAAAGAAATTTATTGCGCTGGAAATGAAGAAACATTTACTTTTTTAGAAGATGTATTAACTGAAGTTATGGAGTTATTTCCTTCAGAATATATTCATATTGGAGGTGATGAAGCACCAAAATTAAGATGGGAAGCTTGTTCTAAATGTCAGAAAAGAATAAAAGATGAAAATTTGGCTGATGAACACGAATTACAAAGCTATTTTATACAACGTATTGAAAAATTTCTTCATAAAAATAATCGGAAAATAATTGGTTGGGATGAAATTTTAGAAGGTGGTTTATCACCAACTGCAACAGTTCAAAGTTGGAGAGGTGAAAACGGAGGAATTGTAGCTGCTAATAACAATCAATATGCAATTATGTCGCCAACGTCACATTGTTATTTTGATTATGGAATTGAAACAATTGATTTAGAAAAAGTATATAATTTCAATCCAATTCCAGCAGAATTAGCATCAGAAAAACATCAATTTATTATTGGTAGTGAGTGTAATTTATGGAGTGAGCATATACCTAATGAAGAGAATTTAGATTCAAAAGTATTTCCAAGAATATTTGCAATGAGTGAGGTACTTTGGACTTACCCAAAAGATAGAAATTTTCTAGAATTTTATAATAGAGTTCAAAATCAGTATGGTATATTGGAGGCTCTTCACGTTAATTATGGTTTAGAGTTTATACCAGTAAGTTTAAAAAGTACTTTAAAAGATGATAAAGTTCAAATTGAAGTAGTTACAAAGCATAAAGATTTTAAAACGACTTACCGTTGGAATTGTGAAGATTGTGATACCATATTTGTTGAAACACCTTCCGTAATTTCATTAGATAAATCAGCAGTGTTAGAAATTGAAACTTTGAAAAATGGTAATAAATATGGAGCTAATTTATTGCAAAGTTTTAAATTACACAAAGCTATAAATAGCGAAGTTAAGCAAGAATATCTATATAACGAGATGTATAAGGCATCAGGTGCAAAGGGCTTGTTAGATGGTAAAATTGGTTCTGAAAATATAAGAGATGGCAATTGGCAAGGGTTTTTTGGAACTGATATAGATTGTGTTATTGATTTAGGGAAAGAAATTGATATAACAGAGATAGGCGCTAATTTTTTACATAAACAATTATCATGGATTTTAACTCCAAAAGAAGTTGTTTTTCAAACTTCGGTTGATGGTATTACGTGGAAAGAATGGGGAACTGTAGTATCTAAAGTTTATCCTAAAAATAAAGAAACAATCTTAGAAACATTTTCAAAAGAAAATTCTCCTGAAACTGTTCGATACGTGAAGTTATTTGTTAAAAATTTAGATCAGTTACCAGAATGGCATGAATTTTATAAAGGGAAATCTTGGCTATTTATTGATGAAATATTTGTGAACTAATGAACTTTGAAATTTGTACAGATAGTGTTGAAGGTGCTATAATGGCTGAAAAGTATGGAATAAAACGTATTGAGTTATGCTCCGCATTATCAGTAGGTGGTTTAACTCCAAGTATTGGTTTAATTCAACAATGTGTTAAAAATTCAACGATTGAAGTGCATGTGATGATACGGCATAAAGAAGGCGGGTTTTGTTATTCAGAAATGGATATTACGTTAATGAAAGTTGATATTAAAAAAGCTAAAAAAGCAGGTGCAAAAGGCGTTGTTTTTGGTATTTTAAATTCAGCTCATGAAGTTTCAAATTTGAATATAGAATTGGTTGGTTTTGCAAAGTCTTTAGATTTAGAAGTAACGTTTCATAGAGCATTTGATTTTGTTTCAAACTACCAACAAGCTATAGAAAAATTAATAGCGATGAAGGTAGATAGGTTGTTAACGTCAGGATTACAAACAACTGCAGAGAAAGGATTAGCTACAATTACGGAGTTGCAAACTAACTATGGAAAACAAATTCAAATTATGGCAGGAAGTGGAATCAACGCTTCAAATGTTTTGAAAATTGCCAATTCGGGTATCAATAATATCCATTTTACAGCACGAAAATCAACTCAAAATATAACTAAATTAGGAATGGGAGAATTAATGATTGTAGATGAAGATAAAATTAATAATATTGTAAAGCTGTTTTAATGAATAGACTACTAATAATTGTATTTCTTATGATCTCCTTTATTTCTTGTTCTGAAAAAGAACCTGCAACATCTTTTTTATTAAATTCAAATTGGGAGTTTGCAAAACAAGGCGATGCTACTTTTTATAAAGCAACGGTTCCAGGAGTTGTGCATACCGATTTATTGGCAAATCATTTAATTGAAGATCCTTTTTGGGAAACCAATGAATTAAAATTACAATGGATAGAAACTGAAAATTGGAATTATAAAACAATTATAAATATAACTAAAGAACAGCTTTTTCAGGAAAATATAGAACTGGAATTTGAAGGGTTAGATACGTACGCAACAGTTTTTTTAAATGGAGAAAAAATAATTGAGGCAACCAATATGTTTCGAACTTGGAAAGCTGATATTAAAAAAATTATCAAAGTAGGAGAAAACCAATTAGAAGTGAAGTTTGTTTCTCCTCTAAATTTTAATCGTGAAAAAGTTGAAAATTACCCATATAAATTACCTTCAGGAAATGAAACTGTTGATTTTAAGGTAAGCTCGTTTACACGCAAAGCAGCGTATCAATTTGGTTGGGATTTTGGGCCTCGTTTTGTAACTTCAGGCATCTGGAAAAACGTAAAAATGAATACTTGGAATACTGCGAGAATCAGAGATTTTTTTGTTCAGACGGATTCAATTAGTAACAATAAAGCTTATTTAACGGCAATTATAGACGTTGAAGGAACTGAACCTGATAATTTGGAATTGTTCATAAACCTAAAAGATAAGAAAGAGATAAAGAGACTGAACACTATTTCTGTTAAAAATAAAAAGGGTACTCAAACAATTCAACAAAAAATTGAAATTGAAAACCCTAATTTATGGTGGCCAAACGGAATGGGAAAACCAAACTTGTATGGATTTTCAATTGAATTAAAAAATGGAAATCAATTACTTGATACTAAAACAGCTGAATTTGGAATAAGAACTGTTGAATTAATTCAAGAAAAAGATACGATTGGAACTTCTTTTTACTTCAAAATTAATGGTAAATCTTTGTTTATGAAAGGTGCAAATTATATTCCTCAAGATGTTTTTTTACCTCGAGTTACTGATAGAGCTTATCATAAAATTATTGAAAAAGTTGTGAAAGCAAATATGAATATGTTACGTGTTTGGGGTGGTGGAATTTATGAAAAAGACATTTTTTATGAGCTATGTGATAAAAACGGAATTTTAATTTGGCAAGATTTTATGTTCGCAGGAAGTTTATATCCAAACAATGCTGAATTTTTAAAGAATGTTGAACAAGAAATTAAGGAAAATGTATACCGTCTTAAAAAGCATCCTAGTATTGCTTTATGGTGTGGTAATAATGAAATAGAAGTTGCTTGGAAAAATTGGGGTTGGCAACAGCAATTTGCTTATACAAAAAAAGATTCTATTGAAATTTGGGATTCCTATACATATTTATTTAATGATTTGATTCCGAAAACGCTGAAAGAATTAGATTCAAAAGCGAATTATGTGAGTACTTCTCCTTTAAGCAATTGGGGAACTTCAGAAAATTTTAACCATAGCAGTATGCATTATTGGGGTGTTTGGCACGGAAAAGAACCATTTAAAAATTATAAATCGAATGTTGGTCGTTTTATGGTTGAATATGGTTTTCAATCATTTCCATCAATGAAAACAATAAAAAGATTTGCTTCAGATTCTAGCTTTTCATTCGACTCAGAGACAATGAAGAATAGACAAAAAAGTTATATTGGCAATGGTTTAATATCCAAACATATAGATACTTGGTTTAATAAACCAACTTCTTTTGAGGACTTTGTTTTAAAAAGTCAGAAAACCCAAACAATTGCGTTGCAAACAGCTATTCAAAGTCACAGACAACAATCTCCTTATTGTATGGGAACGCTATTTTGGCAATTAAACGATTGTTGGCCAGGACCTTCTTGGAGTATTATAGATTATTATGGTCAAGAA
>Ga0102812_10000879_pt1 | contig 21351 bp, 21 predicted proteins | sample ColrivemetaGS713_FD_79334 | JGI IMG/M metagenome (GOLD analysis project Ga0102812, IMG submission 79334) | Estuarine microbial communities from the Columbia River estuary - Flood tide ETM metaG S.713 | ecosystem: Environmental > Aquatic > Marine > Intertidal zone > Estuary | place: USA...
CCCGGGGGTGAATGGCCGCAGGCCAGAGGGGGCAGCGCCTCCTCCCCCTTTTCTACCCCCGCGTCGCGATGATCAGTTCGAGCCGCTTCACCGCGCGGATCACACGGGCTGCCTGCATTTCATTCAGAAAATACAGCTTGAACATCCCGATGATCACAATCGACACGGCCGCCAGAATGCCATGGCGGACGACATCGACAATCTCGGTCGCAAAAAAGAACCGATAGGCCGAGGTCACCGCAAGAACCGCAAAGACCAATAGCGCAATCGAGGTCAGCCAATTAACCCAAGCATCCGGCCCGCGAAACTGGCCGAAAAACTGCCCGAAAAACCCCGGCTCCGGCACTTCGGCCATCAGGCTGCGATCTTCAGAGGACAGGGCCTCGTCAATCATCTGGTCAAGTTTTTCCATCTTCAGTCTCCTTCCAAAACGCCGCGCAGTTTTGCGCGGGCATGCATCAAACGGGTTTTGACGGTGCCTTGCGGCAGGTCCAACACCTGCGCCACTTCGGCAATCGTCATGTCTTCTAGGTAAAACAGCGACAGCGTCGTGCGATGATCGGCGGATAGGCCAGAAATCGCTTTGTGCAATCGGGCATCGTCTGCCGATGGACCGGGCGACGGGTCGGTCGTAATATCCTGTTCTGCCGCCCAATCGGCCGCCAAAATCCTGTCTTGTTGCCGCTTCCGGATCACCCGCGACACCCTTCGCGTCACGATCCGCAAGGCAAAGGCCCGAAAGGCCGCTTCATCCCGAAGAGAATGAAGACTCCGCAGGATTTCGACCCAAGCCGCCTGAACCACATCGCGCGCAAGGTCTGCATCCCCCGTCAACCGCCGCGCATGTGACAACAGCCCCGGACCGACCAGCCGGGCCAGCCGATCCAACGCGCTGCGGTCCCCTGCCATGGCCGAAGCTACAAGATAGGCCTCGAACGCCTGTCTTTTCCGGATTTGGTCGGTTTTATGTGCCATCATACAGGTAAGGTGCGCCTTGATCCTCGAATGGTTCAAACGCTTTTAATATTATTTTCAGGACTTGGGCTCTTGGCTGATCCAGATCTTAAGATTTCCTTTGCTTTCTCAAAACAATATCACTGCGTGGTTGGGGGCTTTTCGATCTAGGGAAAGCCAAATGGAATTTTCGTCACTTCCCCCGTTCGGGCGCAGGCAGATCCCCGTCGCCGCACCTGTAGTGCCTATACAGGCGATTCATCAAAAATCAGGCGAACCGTCAGACCCGTCAGAGCGAACCGTCATCCCGCCCCCCACGAATCCGATAAACGGATTAATGGTTCAGGCCGCAGCACCGGGCGATATCACCGCAACACCCGACAATACTTCGGCCAGCCAGCGCAGCTTGAAACCCTATGGAATCGCGATGTTGCCGGACCCGAAACCCGATTCCTAATCGCTTCTGTCATTCTCGCTTTGCCTCGGTTTTCGCCAGAAAACCGATGTTTAACGTGTCATTTTGAGGAAATGGCCCGCTTTCCACCTTGGCCGCCTTGGCGTATAAGCCCTAGGATAAGCAGCTTTCCCATGCGGAAGGCAGGCATACCAGTATTAGGCAAACAGGCCGAGGAAACAGATGAGCAACAAGACCAGTCACGACAGCGATGTGAGCTTTATCAAGGCGCTGGCCGAACTTTTGCGGGCGAATGACCTGACAGAGCTTCAGGTCAAACGCGACTATGGCGAAAACGACAGCCTGAATGTCCGTGTCAGCCGGCAAACCCAAGTCGTGACACAGGTTAGCATGCCCGCCGCCGCACCGGCAGCGATGGCGGCCCCTGCGGCGGCAGCCCCTGCTGCTGTGGCTGCTGCGTCTGATGATCCCTCGTCGCACCCCGGCGCTGTTAACTCGCCCATGGTCGGGACTTGCTATCTGTCGCCCGAACCGGGTGCGGCTGCCTTTGCGCCGGTCGGATCGACCGTCAAGGAAGGCGATACCATCCTGATCATCGAAGCGATGAAAACGATGAACCAGATCCCCGCACCGCGGTCTGGCACGATCAAGCGTATTCTGGTCGAAGACGGGTCGCCCGTCGAATACGGCGCGCCCCTGATGATTATCGAATAAGGGGCACCCCATGTTCGACAAAATCCTTATTGCGAACCGAGGCGAGATCGCCCTACGGGTCGTCCGTGCCTGCCGCGAAATGGGCATCAAATCGGTCGCAGTCCATTCGACCGCCGATTCCGATGCAATGCATGTCCGTATGGCGGACGAGGCCGTTTGCATTGGCCCGAACCCGTCCTCTGCGTCCTATCTGTCGTTTCCGGCAATCATCTCGGCCTGTGAAATCACAGGCGCGCAGGCGATCCACCCCGGTTATGGCTTTTTGTCTGAAAACGCCGCCTTTGTGCAGGCGGTTGAAGACCACGGCCTGACCTTTATCGGCCCGACCGCAGAACATATCCGCATCATGGGCGACAAGATTACCGCCAAGGAAACCGCCAAGAATTTGGGGATTCCGGTGGTGCCCGGTTCAGATGGTGGCGTTGCCACGTTGGAAGACGCCCGCCGGATTGCAGCCGAAATCGGCTATCCCGTCATCATTAAGGCAACCGCTGGCGGCGGTGGCCGCGGCATGAAGGTTGCGCGTTCGGCCAAGGAAATCGACGTAGCCTTTGGTTCGGCCCGTTCCGAAGCCAAAGCCGCCTTTGGCAATGACGAAGTCTATATGGAGAAATACCTGACGACGCCGCGCCACATCGAAATTCAGGTCTTTGGCGATGGCAAAGGCAACGCGGTGCATCTGGGTGAACGTGATTGTTCGTTGCAGCGCCGCCACCAGAAGGTCTTTGAAGAGGCCCCCGGCCCCAGCATCAAGCCCGAAGAACGCGCACGCATCGGCAAGATCTGCGCGGATGCGGTCGCCAAGATCAACTATATCGGCGCGGGCACGGTCGAATTCCTTTACGAGAACGGCGAGTTTTATTTCATCGAAATGAACACCCGCCTGCAGGTCGAACACCCCGTCACCGAAGGCATCTTTGGACAAGACCTCGTGCGCGAACAAATCCGTGTGGCGTCAGGTTTGCCCATGTCCTTTACCCAAGACGATTTGGTGATCAACGGCCACGCGATCGAGGTTCGGATCAACGCAGAAAAGCTCCCCAGCTTTTCTCCCTGCCCCGGCCGTATTTCGCAATACCACGCCCCCGGTGGTCTGGGTGTGCGGATGGATTCGGCGCTATATGACGGCTATCGGATCCCGCCCTATTACGACAGCTTGATCGGCAAGCTGATCGTGCACGGCCGCGACCGCCCCGAGGCTCTGGCGCGGCTCAAGCGCGCCTTGGGTGAACTGATTGTAGATGGCGTCGATACCACCATCCCGCTGTTCCACGCCCTGCTGGAAGAGGAAGCGGTGCAAACCGGAGAATATAACATCCACTGGCTGGAACACTGGCTGGAAACCCATTTGAACTAACACATCGCCCGCGTCTGGAAATCCAAGGCGCGGGCGATCCTGCCGTTCCGAACCAAAAGGTTTCGACAGTGCAGACTGAACCCTCTCCCCCTCTCACGCCGGATCTGCTTCTGCGCGGATATGCCATGGGAATTTTCCCGATGGCCGAACATCGCGACGATCCAGAGATTTTCTGGGTCGATCCGCGCAGGCGCGGCATTCTGCCCATCGGGGGATTCCATATCTCGCGGTCCTTGGCGCGGGTGATGCGCCGCGGCGGGTATCAGATAAGGTTCGACACTGATTTTGCTGGCGTCATCGACGGTTGCGCCGACCGACCCGAAACATGGATCAGCGCACCGATCCGCGCGCTTTATCTTGATCTGTTCGAGGGCGGCTATGGCCATTCTGCCGAAGTCTGGATTGATGGCGCGCTTGTGGGTGGCGTTTATGGGATCGCGCTTGGCGGGGCGTTTTTCGGGGAAAGCATGTTCAGCCGGAGCCCCAACGCATCGAAACTGGCGCTAGCCTATTTGATGGACCGCTTGGCGATTGGTGGTTTCACCCTGTTCGATACACAGTTCATCACCGACCATCTGGCGACTTTGGGTGCGCAGGAAATACCCCGTGCCGAATATCACGATAGGCTGGCCAAAGCACTGGAACTAAAGGCAGACTTCAACCGCCAGCAGGCGGTCCCAACGGCTCAGGACGTGATACAGCGCAGCATCCAGACGTCATAACGCGGATGGTCCATCGCGTTCAATGCAGGCGCTTTGGCGATCATCCAGCCCTGAAAAACAGGTATGGGATTATCCTGATAGGTGATCGTCAGTTCGCCAAATGCATCGCCCAAGGGATTGGCAACCGGATAGCGGCATTCGCCCATTGTCACCTTGAGGTGCCCGAGTTCCTGAGTCTGCCCGACCTGAAGGGTTAGATCGGTGATAGCCCCGGTGATCTTGTCCAGAACGCGCACTTCGCCGGCGGTTGCATTTGCGGTTTCCTCGGCCCCGGCAACACTTGCCACTGCGAGGGACACGGCCAGCACTACAGAACGTATCATTGCGACGCCCCTGCGCTATCCCCACCGCCGCCAGAGGCGAATTTGACCAAGAGCTGGATGATCGAAACCGCCCCTTGAGTATCAAGGATTTCGGCGTCCGCCGCGTAATTGTCAAAGGACCCGCCCGGCAGAAGTTCAACAAAATTGCCGCCCAGCAGCCCTTCGGACGCGATCACAGCGGTGCTGTCATCTGGGACCGGGATACCGTTGCGAAGCGACAAGACCGTATCGGCGCGAAAGGTTTCGGCGTTCAGATCAAGGGCAGTTACGGTTCCAACCTTGACCCCGACCATACGCACATCGGTGCCCACGGTAATGCCTTCAGCGGACCGGAATGAGGCGCGCAAATCATAGGTTTCGCCGCCGCTGGCATAGCCAGTCGCCTTGCCGGCATAGGCCAGAAACCCGATTGCAACGGCCAAAACCGCTGCACCCATGATCACTTCACTTCGGCTCTCAGCCATTTTGCGCCCCTATTGCCGAAATTATTCGGGCTGCCATGCCTCGTAGTCGCGGCGCGGTGCGGGCGCGGGGCGACGGATCGACCCGATCGGCGCATAGGCCGCCGGAGTGCCGGTCAGGTTTTCCTGATGAGGCTTTTCCCATGACTTATGGGCAAGCGGCTTTTCACTCGGGATATCGTCAAAGGTCCGGTGCAGCCAGCCGTGCCAATTTGAATCGATCCGGCTTGCCTCGACCTCGCCATTGAAAATCACCCAACGGCGGGCGTCATCTTTGGTGTGGTAATAGATATTCCCTTGGGAATCCTCGCCGACCTTGACGCCCTTGCGCCAAGTCCAAAGGCGGGTGTTCAGGGTCTGCCCGTTCCACCAGGTGAAAATGCTGCCGATTGATTTGAGAAGGCCCATGTGACAACTCCATTCGCTTGGCGCCTTCATGCACCACCTTGCGGCAAAGGTCCAGTCGAGACGGACATGAAGGGCGGATTCCGCCGCTGACCCGCAAAACGAAAACGGGCCCCAAAGGGCCCGCCGACGTTTAGTTTATTTTCTAGATCAAGCCGAGGCAGTTGTTGCCTTTTTGCCCTCTTCCACATGGATCATCAGCGGCTTGGCACCGGGGCCAACGGCCTCTTCGTTGACGACGACTTCGGAAACCGAATCCATCCCGGGGAGTTCGAACATGGTATCAAGAAGGATGTCTTCCATGATCGACCGAAGCCCGCGCGCACCTGTTTTGCGTTCGATCGCACGTTTGGCAATTGCCTTGAGCGCGTCATCGGTAAAGGTCAGCTTGGTGTCCTCAATCTCGAACAAGCGCTGGTATTGTTTGACCAGCGCGTTCTTGGGCTGGGTCAGGATGGTGATCAGCGCGTCTTCGTCCAGATCGGTAAGGGTCGCGATTACCGGCAAGCGGCCCACGAATTCGGGGATCAGGCCGAATTTCAGCAGGTCCTCTGGCTCCAGTTCCTTGAACACTTCGCCAACGCCGCGGGTTTCCACGTCGCGGACTTCGGCGCCAAAACCGATACCCGACCCTTTGCCGCGCTGATTGATGATCTTGTCCAGACCAGCAAAGGCCCCACCGCAGATGAACAGGATATTGGTGGTGTCCACCTGAAGGAATTCCTGCTGCGGATGCTTGCGCCCGCCCTGCGGCGGAACAGAGGCAACAGTGCCTTCCATGATCTTCAGCAGCGCTTGCTGCACACCTTCGCCGGACACATCGCGGGTGATCGACGGATTGTCCGACTTGCGCGTGATCTTGTCGACCTCGTCGATATAGACGATGCCGCGCTGGGCGCGTTCAACATTGTATTCCGAGGCTTGGAGCAGCTTGAGGATGATGTTTTCCACATCCTCGCCCACATAACCGGCTTCGGTCAGCGTGGTCGCGTCCGCCATGGTAAACGGCACGTCAAGAATACGGGCCAGCGTCTGCGCCAAAAGCGTCTTGCCGCAGCCCGTCGGGCCGATCAGCAGAATATTCGATTTCGCCAGTTCGATGTCCGACTTCGACGAATGGTGCAGGCGTTTATAGTGGTTGTGCACCGCCACAGCCAAGACGCGCTTGGCATGTTCCTGACCAATGACATAGTCATCCAGAACCGCCGCAATATCGCGCGGCGTGGGCACGCCTTCGGTCGATTTGAGCCCCGAAGATTTGGTTTCCTCGCGGATGATGTCCATGCAAAGTTCGACGCATTCATCACAGATGAACACGGTCGGTCCGGCAATTAGCTTTCGGACTTCATGCTGGCTCTTGCCGCAAAAGCTGCAGTAAAGTGTATTTTTGCTGTCGCTTCCGGTCGTATTCGCCATTTCGGTCCCCTTGGCGCTTGGCCTTCAATTATTCGCGTCGGACTGCCCTGTTCGTTCAAGACTAGGACAGCCCGTCTGGGTCTACAACGCCAAAATGGCCGAATTAGGACCCTAAATTTATTCCTCGGTGGTCGGACGACGTTCGAGGATTTCGTCGATATGGCCCCAGTCCTTGGCCTCTTGCGGGGACATAAAGTTGTCCCGCTCGAGCGCCTTTTCGACCACATCCAGCGGCTGGCCGGTGTGTTTGACGTAAAGGCCATAAAGCTGTTCGCGGATCTTTTGGGTTTCGCGGGCGTGGATCATGATATCCGTCGCCTGCCCCTGATACCCGCCCGACGGCTGGTGGACCATGATGCGGGCGTTGGGCAGCGCGAAACGCATCCCTTTTTCGCCTGCCATCGACAGAACCGACCCCATCGAGGCCGCCTGCCCCACCACAAGGGTCGAGACCTTGGGCCGGATGTATTGCATGGTGTCATAAATCGACAGACCCGCGGTCACGACACCGCCGGGGCTGTTGATATACATGCTGATCTCTTTCTTCGGGTTTTCCGATTCAAGAAACAGCAACTGCGCAACGATCAGTTGCGCCATTCCGTCATGCACCGGACCATTCAGAAAGATGATCCGTTCTTTGAGCAGACGCGAGAAAATGTCATAGGCGCGTTCGCCACGGGCGGTCTGTTCGACAACCATCGGCACGAGGTTCATGTAGGTCTCGATCGGGTCTCTCATCTTTTCTTCCCTGTCTGCTGGGGGACGCGCACGTCTGTAAACGATAATTCCTGCCAGAGTCTTATTCGTCCGGACAGGGGGCTTCAAGGGCAGTCAGACCATTGACAGACTGTTAGCCTGAACTTACCGTAAGTCATGGCTTACACAATGACAATAGCAGCCCTGTCGGACCCGACCCGCCGTGCCATCGTGGAAAACCTGCGGCATGGTCCGATGCCTGTCGGGCGTTTGGCCTGTGGGCTGCCTGTCAGCCGGCCAGCGGTATCGCAACATCTAAAAGTCTTGGCCAAGGCAGGCATTGTCGAAGCGGTATCGAAAGGCGCCGAGCGGCATTATTATCTGTCGCCAAATGGTTTCGAGGCGTTACGGGGTTACCTGGACCTTCTCTGGGGGGATGCGCTGACCTGCTTTGCAGCGGCAGCGTCGGATTTAGCCGAAAAGGATCGAACATGACCGCTGTCAGGAAATCCGTAAATGTCCCTCTTCCCCCGCAAGAGGCCTTCGACCTCTTCACAATGGGGATCGATGGTTGGTGGCCCAAGGAACGCCACAGCCTGTCCGCGCGCGAAGGCAGGCCGGCCCAGCGGATGCAGATCGATCTGCGCAAGGGCGGAGAGTTGACAGAGACAAACGCCGATGGCGAAAACACCCGTCTTGGGACGGTGGTGCGCTTTGAAGCTGGAAAATCACTGACGATCCTTTGGGAAATGGACCGTGACGGGGGCGAGGTGACCGTTGCCTTCACGCCCTCAGACACTGGCACCAAGGTTGAGCTAACCCATCAGAAAATCCAAATGGTGTCCGCGATCTATCACGGCCCGATCTGGCAAGCGACGCTGGGCTGTTTCCTCAGCAAGGCCGCGCTGCGGATACCCGTCTAAGCATCGTTTACGGTTCGCGCATCGCTTCACGCCCGCGATAAAGCGGCTTCGTGAGATATTGCAGAACTGTTTTTTGCCCAGTGTTCATTTCGACCACGGCCTGCATCCCCGGCCGGATCGCCATGCTGCGCTGACGGTCGGTCAGATTAGCCAGATCGACTGAGAGCGTGACTTTGTAATGCGGGGCGATTTCAGGGCGACGTTCGTCTTTGAACGTGTCGGCGGAAATGAATTGAACCTGCCCGCTGAGCGACCCGTAGATTGTATAGTCATAGGCCGACAGCTTGATCGTCGCGGTCTGGCCGGGCTGCACGGGGGCGATGTCTTCGGGTTTGACTTGTGCCTCGATGAACAACTGGTCGTCCATCGGGATGATCTGGAAAATCTCTTCGCCGGGGCGGATGACACCGCCGATCGTGGTCACGCCCAGATTATTGACGATGCCATGCATGGGGCTGGTGATCGTGGTCCGGCCAAGTTGGTCCAGCGCGAACCGGAGGTCCTGTTTCAGCTTGCCTAGCTTTTGAAGCGTATCCGAATAGGCCGCCGCACGGTCCAACTCGGTGCCTGTGATAATCTCGTTCAGCTTTGATTCCGCATCCTGATTGGCCTTGCGGGCGCGGGTGACTTCGAACAGCGCAACGATCTCGCGCCGATACATGTCCTCCATCGATGCCAGTTCGCGTTGGGTCTGTTCCAGAACGCCGCGCGCGCCTTCGACCTTGCTGCGATAATCGGCCTGACGGGCCACCAAGAGCGCAAGTTCTGAGGCAACGATATCGGGATGGGTCTGGGCGATCGCGACGGGAACCTCAAAATCCATCTGCCCCGCGATCTCGGCCTCGAGCCGCAGACGGCGCACTTCGCCCGAATATATCTGTTCCTGCAGATCATCGACCGAGGTCTGGAACTGGGTCCCGCGCAGCCGCGCCAGAACCTGACCGGGTTGGACCTCGTCGCCTTCGGACACCAGCAATTCAGCCAGAATGCCGCCTTCTAGATTCTGGATAATCTGCGGACGCGAGGCAGAGACCACCTCGCCCTGCGCGCGGACGATTTCATCGATCCAAGCAAATTTGGCCCAACCCAGAAAAACGATGACCGTCACGCCCACCAGCCAGATCGTCAGGCTGGAGGATTTCATCGATCCATTGATTTCTGCGTCAACTGTCGCCATCAGCTTGCCGCCTTTCGATTTCTCAGATGGGACAGAACTTCGTCCCGCGGCCCATCCACGGCCAGTTTGCCGTTCTGCAGAATAATCGTGCGGCTGGTCAGGGCGAGGATTGGAACGCGGTGCGTTGCAATGATCGCGGTCCGTCCCTTAAGCCATGTTTCCAAACGGCTGACCAATGTCGCCTCGAGCGTCTGGTCCAGCGCAGCGGTCGGTTCGTCCAAAAGACAGATCGCAGGGTCCTGCAGCCACAGGCGCGCCCAGCCGATAGATTGGCGCTGACCGATCGACAGGCCTTCGCCCGCGTCACGGATCGGCAAATCCAAACCTTGGGCATGGCCACGCACAAATTGGCCCAGACCTGCGAAATCCAGCGCCTTGAGCAGGCGTTCGTCGTCGCGTTCCAGCAGGGTCAGGTTCAGGTTGTCGCGCAGCGTGCCGGCGAAGAGTTTGACCTCTTGGCTCAGGTAGCCAACGCTGCGGCGCAGATCGCGCGGCATGATCTGGGACATTTCGACCCCGTCAATCATGATCCGGCCAGAGGTCGGTGCATAAAGCCCCGACAGCACCTTGAGCATCGTCGATTTACCCGACCCGTTCGACCCCAAAACCGCGATCTGTTGGCCGGGTTCGATGACCAGACCGGCGATATCGACGACCCGGGCGCCGTCTTCATCGTATTTGAAAACCAGATCCTTGAGTTCATACCGGCCGCGGATCTTTTCGCGGCGCAGATAGGTGCGATCTTCGTCCACTTCTTGCGGGGCGAGCGCGACCTTGTCCAAAGCTTCCAGCGCGGCTTTGACATTCGACCAACGGGCAAGTGTCGCGGCAAGCTGGGTCAGCGGCCCAAGGGTCCGGCTAGTCAGGATGCCCACTGCAATGATCGTGCCAACGGTGAATTCACCCATGAACACCATAAAGGTGCCGGTCACGACCGAGGCGACATAGGTGGCTTGCTGAACGCCTTGGCTCCAGTAGGTCAAGGTCGTCGCGAGTTTCCGCTGTTCACTGGTGGCTAGCGACGACAGCGCGGTCAATTCACCCCAAACGCGGCGGAACCGTTCTTCGCCCCGCTGGGCTTTGATGGTGTCGGCTTCATAGATAACCTCGTGCAACAGACGCGACGATTTCGCGCTGGCGCCTTGAGTTGCTTGCGTCAGCGCGATCATGCGGCGCTGCAGGAAGAAGGAGGGCAAAACCATCAGCAACCCGCCGATGAACAACACCCAGACCACATTCTGGCCGATCGACGCCACAAGGGCGAGGAAAAGCACGATAAAGGGCAGGTCGGTCAAGGTTCCGATGGTTGCGGCGGTAAAGAATTCCCGGACCGAGCTGAACTCGCGCACAGCAGAATACAGCGTCGAGGGCGAATGCCCGCTGCCAGACCGCATCCCAAGAATACGATCCATCAGCAATGCCTGGACTTCCATCTCGATCTTGCGCCCTGCCCCGTCCATCAGACGCGCGCGGGCGATCCGCAAAAAAGCCTCGAGCAACATGGCAAGACCCGCGCCGATGGCCAGAACCCAAAGGGTCGCAATCGATTGGTGCGGGATCACACGGTCATAGACCTGCAAACTAAACAGCGCGACCGCCACCGCCAAAAGGTTGGCGACGAAAGACCCCAGCGCCACTTCGAGGATATGGCGGCGGAATTTCAGCAACTCGCCCCAGAACCAATGCGGTTGTTTGGCCTTGTCGGTATGACGGCGGGTGATTTCCTGAACGTCGACCTCGGCCTTGAGGATGCGACCGGTGAAGAAGGGCTTGAATTCTTCGACATCGACATCGGCCTGATTGTCGGGACAGGTCGTGTCATAGATCGTGATGGTGCCGCCTGACTGTTCGAGCACCAAAAGAACCTGACCAGATGTCATTTCGACCAATGCGGGCCATTTCGAAGGGCGCGGCTCGCTCAGGGTCGCGGTCGAACATACCAGCCCGACCTCTTTCAGCGCGACCGCGATGTCGGACAGAGTGATTTTTTCGCCTTCCACCTCGGCCAGTCGTTCGAGCACGTCCATACGAACGATATCGACACCCAAAAGACCGGCATAGGTTGCGGCCAGATCGGCGCGGCTTACGGCGCGATGGTTGAATTTGTTTTCGGTCACGCCAGCGGGCGCCGCCGATTCATCTGCGACAGGCTCTGCAACGGGATCTTCTATTTGGGTTTCAGTGGAAACACGGCGGATCACGCCACCGCGCGTTGCGTTGATATCAAATGCCAGAACAGGGCCGCTCATATCCGCTCTCCGTCAACCAATGCGCCCATGATGGCCGCAATCTTCAACTCGATCCTTGCAATGTCATACTGGATGACAACCGCTTCACGCTCGGTCCGGATCTTGGTCTCGAACACACCGACGACCTCGGGGACCGACCGCGTCCCTTCTTTGAGCTGGGCTGCAAAGATTTCGTAATTCTGAGCCGCTTGATCTGCCAAAAGCCGTGCCTCGGACTGGCGGCGGGTCAGGCTGGCAAGCTGGGAATTCAAACCACTTAGCGACCGGTTCACGTCTTCGCGGACCTGACCGGTGCGGGCAGCAGCGCCAGCCTCTTCGGCCTCGATTGCGGCAAGGGATGCACCCGTGCCAAACCCGAACCCGTTCGGGGCAGCAAGGCGCAGACCGATGTCATTACCTTCGCCGGTGATCGTGCCGCTGGCGGTCAATCCGGGCAAGAAACCCGCCCGCGCAGCTTTGGCAGCCGCAATAGACCGGTTCGCTTCGGCTTGGGATTTCAAGACCGCAAGCGGCGTCGCGGTGGGCGACGGCGCGGGCACAGTAGACAGACCAGTCAAACCGGCCAAAGGTTCGGATGACATGGTGGAAAGCTCGTCCATCGCAGCAACTGCTGCCTCGGTGTCGGCGGCAAGATCGGCGCGCATCTGGTTCAGCTTTTGCTGGACGACCATCAGATCGGCACGGTTGGACACGCCGCCCTTGACGCGTTCCTGCATGACGTATTCGAAATGCTCCATCCGCTCCATCGCGGCCTGATTGACCTCGGCGCGGGCGCGGTGGGCTTCGGCAGTCAGATAGAGGTCGAGCGCCTGCATGACACGGTCGTTGCTGTCACGCGCCAATGCTACCGCGGCGACCTCGACATCGGCTTTGGCAAAATCGCGTTCGGCCCGTTTGCGACCGTTGTCATAGATGACCTGTTCGACAAAAAGACCCGCCACAACAGCGCCAAGCGACGACAAGCTGACAGAGGGGCCAAGGGTGGGCAGCCAGTTCATGGATTGGGCTTCGGCGCGCAGGCGTGCCGCACGCAAATCAGCCTCGGCCGCGCGGGAATTCGCGCCCATGACCGAAGTCGCGACACGGGCAAAAGGACCATCGCGCAGAACGCTCTGGCGATTGAGGAGCCCGTTGATAATTTCGGATTGGGACCCGTCCTCCATCTCGGCGGACATGACCGATGGAGTGAACTGATCAGCGCCATCGGCATTGCCGCCGAGGAAATTGAAAGGACTACGGGTTGCCATATCGGGGGCCAGGCAACCGGACAGGACTATTGTCGCAGCGAGTGCTGCAAATTTTTGCACCTTATTGCCCAACTTGTACACGCTTTACCCCGATTGACCTGAACGTCTGGTCGTCAGAGGGGCCGGTTTGTCCGGCCCTCTCCCCTGTTTTGTCGTGCCAGCCTAGATCACGACGTTGATGTCCTCGTTGATGATAACTGTTCCATCGTCGCCAAGGCTGTAGATGTCATAAGTCTGGCCATCGATGACGGATGTTCCAACAGACTGGGCACCGATCATGGTCACGGTGTCGTCGACACCGCCGTGGATGGTCAGAGTGTTGGTGCTATCAGACAGCCCAACCAGATCTGCCTCGGTGAGGGTCAGCGTGGCGTCTTCTGCAAAGTTCAGATCGACCGAGCCGATGTTGAACCCGTCCAGACCCGGATTGTGCAGATCAACCGCATTGCTGCCCGGTGCGCCCTGATCGTAGATAAAGAGCGTGCCAGACTGGTTTCCGGATGCATCCGTCGAGCTGATGACTAGCGTTGATCCGTTCGGAACGGGCGCGTCAAAGTCGAGATCGACCTCGTGGTATTTGGAATCCACCGTCGGATCGAACCCGACCTCGGTCACCTCCCCTGTCGACGACAGGCGGAATACTTCGAGCGAGGTATCATCATCGCTGACCCCGATCGAGCGGAGACCGGTGGTGCCCCTGTCGATCGACGTGATCTCGGGCGCGTCAGGCGCCACGGTATCGACGATAAAGGTATCGGTGATCGACTTGGTGTTGCCCACCGCGTCGGTCGCCGCGATCGTCACATTCGCGGTATATTCACCCGCAGGGATTTCCCCTGCGCTGAAATCGACTGACCAGTTGCCCAAGGCGTCGACAGTCGCCACATGGCTGACGCCAGCCATCGTCACCACGACCGAAGACCCAATCTCAACGGTGCCGGTCAGGGTGATCCCGTCGGCGGCCTCGGCCGCATTAACGCGGTCATCCCGTTCAACCGGCCCGTCTGCGGTCAAGTTGTTTACAATGGTGTCGATGTGGATCTGGTCGGTGATCGTCTTGGTGTTGCCTGCGATATCAGTGGCTTTGGCGGTGATCGTCGCGTCATATTCACCGCTTGCGATTTGGGCCGCGCTAAAGGTAACCGACCATGTGCCATTGCTGCCGGCAGTCGTCACCTTGTTGACGCCACCCATGGTGACAACCACGAACGACCCCGGCTCGACCGTGCCGCTGATGACAACGCCATCGGCGGCTTCGGCCTTGCTCACGATATCGTCGCCTTCGACCGGATTGGTCGAAAACGCAAAGTTGTCGACCTGCGTATCGATATGGACGCTGTCGGTGACCAGTTTGTGGTTCCCTGCGGCGTCGGTGATCGAGGCGGTGATGGGCGCATCATAGGTGCCCGCCGGAATTTCCGAGGTCAAGAAGGTAGAGGACCAAGTTCCGTTCTGCGACGCGACAACCTGATGGCTGACGCCACCAAGGGTCACGGTTACCGTCAGACCGGGGGTCGCGGTGCCGGAAATGACCACGCCATCGGCGGCTTCGACCGCGTTGACGACATCGTCAACCTCGATCGGATAAGGCGACAGGGCAAGATCGCCGGCGACGGTATCGACCAGAACGCTTTCGGTCATGCTCGTGGTGTTGCCAGCCGCATCGGTGGCGTTGACCACCATCTGCGTTGTGTATTCGCCAGCCGGAAGGCTCCCTGCCGGATAGGTCACGGTCCAAGAACCGTTCGACGCGACCGAGGCATTCAGCGTAACGCCACCCAAGGTGACAACGACGCTCGAACCCGCTTCGACGGTGCCGGTGATCGTGATCGGGCTGCCATATTCGTCGAAATTGACCACACCATCGCCGCCAACGGCACCGCTGGTCACGGTCAGATTATTGACGAACGTATCGATGTTGATCGTGCCCGAGACTGTCTGAGTGTTTCCAGCCGCATCCGTCGAGGTCGCGGTAACAGGGGCATCGAGCTCACCCGTGGGCACCTGCGCCGCAGTCCAGGTCGCCGACCAGGTTCCATTCGATCCGGCAACAACCGTTTGGCTGACACCCGCAAGGGTGACGACAACGGTCGCGCCAGCCTCGGCGGTGCCGGTCAGGGTGACGCCATCGCTTGCCTCGGCCCCGTTCACGGTTCCATCGGTTTCGACATTCGCAGTGTTGATCGACAGGCTGTTTTCGGTGTCGATATGGATCGTGCCAGTCGCCGATGCAGTGTTTCCTGCAAGGTCAGTCGACACAGCCGTAACAGTCGCATCATAGGTCCCTGTCGGGATTTCCGAGGCCGCGAAAGTCGCTGACCAAGCGCCATCAGCGCCTGCGGTAACTGTATGGCTTGCTGATCCGATCGTCACCACGACCGAAGCACCGGCTTCGGCATATCCGGTGACGGTCGTTCCAGCGGCATGTTCGGCAGCATTCACAGTGCCGTCACCCGCAACCAATCCGGTCGCCATGACGATATCTGTCATTGTATCGACAACAACCGTGCCCGAGGTGGTGACAGTGTTACCATAAGCGTCAGTCGCGGTAACGCTGACATCAAGGTCATATTCGCCCGGCGCCACAGATGGGATTGTGACCGACCAGCTCCCGCCGGTGACGGTCGCATCATAATCCACGCCCGCAACCGTGACGACGACGGTGGACCCCGCCTCGACCGTGCCGGTCAGAACCACACCATCAGAAGCCTCTGCCGCGTTGACGATGCCGTCAGCTTCAACAGTTGCCGTGACCAATGACACCGAGGCTTCGGTGTCGAAGATGACCGTTTCGGTCGTCGTTACTGTGCTGGTGCCATTCGAAATTTCGACAACCGCATCCGTGGTATAAGTGCCATCAGGAACCGAACCGGGCGGAAAGACGACTTCCCAATTCCCGTCGGTGTCAACTGTGGTGGTCTGGGTAACCCCTTCGACCGTGACAGTCACGGTCGCTCCAACAGTACCGGTGCCGCCGATTTCAACGCCATCGGCATAGTCATCAGCATTGACCACATCGCCATTCCCAGCGCCGTGGGTCACGTCGACCACAAGCGTCGAACCACCGCCGCCGCCGCCACCAATGATGACGCCGCCACCGATGACAGCTGCCGCTGCGGCTGCGCCGCCAAGACCAATGCCGCCAAGACCACCCAAGAGCGGGGTGAACAACATCCCTGCCTGATCGTCCGCAGGCACATAGGCATCATAGCTGGCCAGTTGGACCTCGGACCCGCGCACGAAGTAGAGATCGTCTTCGGGGCTCCATTTGCCGAAATTCTCGTAGGCGGTGTAGTTCGGCCAATAGGCGCCATCCTGACCCGCAGTCAGTTCAACTTCGTCCAATTGACCATTGGAAGAGATGAAAAGCTGGTTTTCAGGGATACCGTCGGGGGTAAAGAACCCCTCGATCAGGATAACTTCGCCATTTACAAGAGTGACAAGCAAGGCCTGTCCCTGACGGCTGTATCCTTGGATTTGCGCCCGCGTCAGATTCAGCGAAACTTGCTGATCAACACCGACAATTACAGAACTCGCACCGTTTGCGCCAACAGCGCCATGCTGGATATTGCCCGCAGAATCGCGAACAACGAAATCAATCGCTGACATACTACCTACTCCGCCTCATACAGCGCCCACTCTTTATGGTTCGGCGCATTATTCTTAAGGACACAATATATAGAACGAATCACAATTTCTAGAGGGAAAATTTCAAGGGAATCATCAGCTTCCGCAATCAATCAGTGCGTGTTCTCGTCAACACCACGTTGATCGCCGCCCCGAGGAGCACAAGATAGGCGCTAATATAGAACCACATCAGAAGGGCCACTACCGCACCGAGCGAACCATATATCTCGTTGTAGCGACCAAAGTTCGTCAGGTAGGCCGAAAAGGCCACCGAAGCGGCAAACCATGTCACCAAAGTAAACATTTGCCCTGTTGAAAAGAGGCCGATACGGTCCCCGTGATTGGGCGCGTAGCGATATAAAATCCCCAATCCCAACACCAAAAGGCCCAGCGCTGCAAACCATCGAACGGCCTCGCCCACCCAACCAGGCGACAGTTCCGGCGGCAAAAGCGCGATGATGGCTGGGGCGACCACCACCAGCAAAAGCGCCGTCAGCGCCATCCCGATCAGACTGAAAGTCATGAGCAAAGTTGCCGCCAGATGCCAGACGCCACCCCGCATCGGTGCACCAAAGATTGCGTTGATCCCGCGGATCAAGGCCCCGACCCCGGCCCGCGCAGACCAAAGCGCAATCAGGATCGACAGCCCTGTCGTCCAACCCAATGTGCCGCGCCCCGCGGCCAAAAGGGTCCTGATCTGGGTATCGAACAGGGTATAGGCCTGCGGCGGGATCACATCGCGCCACATGACCAACTGATCCTCCACGACATGCGGGTCAGCGACCAGCCCGAAAATTGAAATCACGGCAGCGACCGCTGGAAACACTGACAAGAGCGCATAAAACGCCACGCCCGCCGAAATCAGGTCGAGGTCGTTGTCCTGCATGACATCTTGCGCCCGCGCCCAGACCTGCCGAAGTCGATTTCGCACATTTGCCCCCACGGGTTGCGTCACGCTGATCTTGCGCCTGAGCGACCCAATTGCAAGTCCGCCGCTTGATTTTCGTTGCAATCGGTTGCAAGAAACGTTGCAAAGGCAAAGGAACCTCAATGGCAAAGACCCTGCGTGATGTCGCCGAACTGGCCGGTGTTTCCCGTTCCGCCGTCAGCCGGACCTTTACCGAAGGGGCATCGGTTTCGGCGGCAACACGGGCAAAGGTCCTGCGGGCCGCCAAAGCGCTTGGATATCAACCGAATGCTCTGGCATCCGGTTTGACCACAGGGCGGACCAAGCTGGTCGGGTTGATCGCGAACAATTTCCATAACCCGTTTTACCTGCAGGTCTTTGATCTCTTCACTCGGGGGTTACAGGAACGCGGGCTGCGCCCCCTGCTCGTCAATCTTTCGGGGGAACAGGACCCAGGGCAGTCTCTCCGGATGTTGCGGCAATATTCCGTCGATGCGGCGATCGTGGTGTCATCAACGCTGCCCACATCTTTTGCCGCGGCCTATCGCGATGCGGGCGTGCCTGTCTTGCACTGCTTTGCGCGGGCATCGGACCAACCGGACGTTCATGTGGTGGGCATCAACAATGTAGCGGCAGGACGACTGGCGGCAGAAACCCTCGCCGCACGCGGCTATCGGACAGTCGGGTTTCTGGGCGGCCCCGCCAACGCAACCTCGACACAGGACAGGCGGGACGGGTTTATCGCCGGATGTCAGGCGCTGGGACTAAAGGCATCGCTGGCCTATGCGGCAAACTACAGTTTCGAAGCAGGCCGCAACGCGATGACCCAACTGCTCGGGTCGCCTCTCGCGCAGGCCTATTTCTGTGGCGATGACGTCATTTCGATCGGCGCCCTTTCGGCCCTGCGGGACGCGGGCAAAAACGTTCCGGGGGACATTGGCCTTCTTGGCGTGAACGACATGGAAATGGCGGGATGGAACGGGATTGACCTGACTACGATCCGCCAACCGATCAAAGAGATCGTGACGGCCTCGCTCGACCAGGTGGGCAGCATGTTGAACGACCCAACCCGCGCGCCCGAGGCAAGGCTATTCGCCTGTTCGGTGATCGAGCGGGCGACATTGCTGCCGCCCGTTCAAACCTAGCGGAACATCGGCGGCCGCGCATCCACCCATTGGCCATCGGCCTTGGCGCTGGCAACAGCGGCATGCACAGCCGCCATAGACCGCAAACCATCAACCGCCTTGGGATAAAGATTGGACGCAGGGTCGGGCGCACGGCCAGCCTTGGTCGCTTTAATGACCTCAGCCAAATCACTGTAGATATTCGCAAAAGCGAGAGGCATCCCTTCGGCATGGCCCATGGTGACGCGGCTTGCGCGATCGGCTTCGGGCGAAAGCCCGGCCTCACCGCGTTCAATGATCTGGTTGCGGCCGGCGACCGGGGTCCAGACCAGCTGGTTCGGTTGTTCCTGCGCCCAGCGCAACCCGCCTTTGGACCCAAAGACCTGAATAGCCAGACCGTGCATCCGCCCGACAGCCACAGAAGAGGTCCAAAGCCGCCCGACAGCCCCACCGTCGAACCGCAGATTGACCATGGCGTCATCTTCCAGAACGCGGCCTTCTACAGTTGCAGCAAAATCTGAAGAAAGCTTTGTAAGCTCTTGTCCAATCACAAAACTTGCCATGTGCAACGCATGAATTCCGCAGTCCGCAAACTGCGCTGAAACACCGGCTTGCGCCGGATCATACCGCCAACGCACCCGCGGATTGTCCATATCGGCGGCATTGGCGTGATGCCCGTGGGCGAATTCCGCAACCACAACGCGGATATCCCCCAGATCGCCACGGGCCACCATGGCGCGCATGTGGCGAACCAAAGAATATCCAGAATATCCGTAGTTTACGGCGCAAAGCTGACCTGTTTTCTGCGCGATTTTGACGATCTCTTCGCCCTCTTCGACGGTCATGGTCATCGGCTTTTCACAAAGCACATGGAACCCGGCCTCGAGGAAGGATTTCGTGATTTCGAAATGCGTCGCATTCGGTGTGGCAACGGTGACCAGATCGCACCGATCCGGGCGATTGCGCTCGCCCGCCAACATTTCCTTCCAGTCACCGTAGGCGCGGTCAGATGCAACACCTAACCGCTGGGCATATTCGCGGCCACGTTCAGGAACGTGGTCCAACGCACCGGCAACAAACGAAAAATAACCATCTACAGCTGCACCAAGCCGGTGCGCTGGCCCAATCTGGCTGCCTTCTCCGCCGCCAATCATTCCCCAGTTTAGTTTGCTCATGATGTTCCTCAGAAATCCTTGATGTCTTGCCAGATACGCGTCTTGTGGGACGCCCGCGCTGCGGCAATGACGCGGTTGACTTCGTGCCCTTCGCGGAACGTCGGCCAGACCGCTGTTCCGGTTTCGATTGCTGTCAGGAAATCCCGAGCCTCGATAATGATCTGATCGTTATATCCTGTGCCATGCCCCGGCCCCTGACAGAACGGCAGGTAATCAGGATGTGCCGGACCCGTCAGGATCTTGCGGAACCCGCGCTGTGCCTCGGGCCCTTCAGCAAGGTAAAGCTGGATCGAATTCTGATCTTCGCCATCAAACCGAATTGTCCCCTTGGTCCCCGAAATTTCATAGATATAGCCCATCTTGCGACCGTGAAAGGCACGGCTGAAAAACAAGTGGCCCGGCACCCCGCTTTCGAACCTAACGAGCATTTGCGCCTGATCGTCATTCTTGACTGTAACACCACCCCGAACAGGCGTCACCGTCTGCAAATCGGCCATGACACTCGCGAACGGGCCGATCAGCGCGCGCGCTGCGTTGATCATATGGGGCGACAGATCGCCCAGACATCCGGCCGCGTCGGTTTCGGTCCGCCAATTGGCGGGCAGGTCGGGATCGGCAAAGAAATCCTCGGTGTGTTCGCCGCGAAAATAGACCACATCCCCGATGGTGCCATCGGCAACCAGGGCCCGCGCGTATTGCGATGCGGGCGTCCGGATGTAGTTAAAGCCGACCATATTGGCGACCCCTGCCCGATCCGCCGCCGCGACCATCGCCGCGCTATCGTCAAGCGACGCGCCCAGCGGTTTTTCACACAAGACCGGCTTGCCCAGCGCAAAGGCGGCTTCGGCGATTTCGCGGTGCATGTCTTGGGTCGCCGCGATCACCACGGCCTCGACCGCGGGGTCGTTGACCAGTTCCTGCCAATTGCGGGCGGCGCGCCGAAACCCATAAGCCGCGCGGTATTTTTCACCCGATGCAGGCGTGGACCCTGCGACCATTTCCAGCCGCGGTCGGAGGGATGTGTTGAACACCGCACCCACCGCAGACATGGCGATGGCATGCGCCTTGCCCATATAGCCGCCACCAACGATGCCGATTCCGATTTCGGTCATGGCGCCCCTCCACACTATTGCAACCGGTTGCAAAATGCTTATCGTGTCGGGGAAAGCCGCGTCAATGGGGGAATCTGGGTTTGACTGCCTTTCTGACAAAACTAACGGGCGGCAAGGTGCTGGTGATGGGGCGTGCTGGGATGGATCTGTATCCCGACCCACCGGGCACCAAGACTGCGGACGCCACACGTTTTGTTGCAGGCCTGGGTGGCTCTGCCGGGAATATCGCAGCAGCCCGTTCACGAGCAGGAACCGGGACAGCCCTAATCACTTGTGTATCCGACGACCCCATCGGCCGGTTCACGCGGTCCCAACTGGCGCTCTATGGGATCGATGCAACCTATGTC
>Ga0102812_10000882_pt1 | contig 21321 bp, 20 predicted proteins | sample ColrivemetaGS713_FD_79334 | JGI IMG/M metagenome (GOLD analysis project Ga0102812, IMG submission 79334) | Estuarine microbial communities from the Columbia River estuary - Flood tide ETM metaG S.713 | ecosystem: Environmental > Aquatic > Marine > Intertidal zone > Estuary | place: USA...
AAAACGCCGGCTCGCCGGCGTTTTCTTTCATGCCATTTACGGTGGCGGCGGCCAAGCCGTTTATAATCTCAGGCAAGATCCTGAAGGAATTCCCTATGCGTGTTTCTCTGATGGCAGTGGTCCTGCTGGCGACGGCCTGTAGCAGCGGTGAAAACGGCCCAGGAAAAGAAGGCGGCCCGCCGGCCACGGTGACCGTAGTCACGGTCGTTCCGCAGTCCTGGAGCGACCGCATCCAGGCCATCGGCACGGCCAAGGCCCGTGATTCGGTGGTCATCGCCGCCAAACAGTCCGAGCGCATCGCAGCCGTCCGTTTTGAAAGCGGCCAGCGGGTTTCCAAAGGACAGGTGCTGGTCGAACTGGATGCCGGTACGGTCAAAGCCGAACTGGCCGAAGCGCAGGTCAATCTCAACGATCTGAACGCACAGGTCGCGCGTCTGCAGAATTTGCAGAGTCGGCAACTGGTCGCCAAGAGCCAGCTCGATACCGTGATTGCTTCCCGCAACGCGGCAAAGGCGCGGGCACAGGCGGCACAGGAGCGTCTGAATGACCGCATCATCCGTGCGCCGTTCAGCGGTGTTCTGGGCCTGCGCCAAGTCAGTCAGGGCCAATATGTCGCCGCCGGCGCGGTGATGGTCAATCTGGATGACCTCGATCATCTGTGGGTGGATTTCCCAGTTCCGGAAAGCCTGCTGCCGCAGCTGAAAACCGGAATGGTCCTAGAACTGCAGGCCGATGCCGCTCCCGGACAGATTCTACCGGCCCGTGTCGCGGGCATCGACTCCCGCGTGGATGTCGCGACCCGCGCCATCATGGTCCGCGGCGCCATCGATAATGCTGCCGGTCTGGTCCGCCCCGGCATGCTGATGCGCGTTGCCCTGCAGCAGGATGCCGTGCAGGCCTTGGTGATTCCCGAGCTGGCCGTGCAGCAAATCGGTAACCGCACCTTCGTATATGTGGTGGGCGCCGACGGCACTGCCCAAAGCCGTGATGTCCGCATCGGCAGCCGCCATGACGGCAAGGCCGAGGTGATTGAAGGCCTGAAGTCCGGCGAGAAGATGGTGCTTGAGGGCACCTCGAAACTGCGCGACGGCCAGAAGCTGAAAGTGGTTCCGGCCGCACCATGATCCTCTCCGATATTTCGATCAAACGCCCGGTTTTCGCCGCCGTCATCAGCCTGATGCTGGTGACCGTCGGTCTCATTGCTTTCACCCGTCTGCCCCTGCGCGAATTGCCGAATATCGATCCGCCGGTGGTATCCATTGATGTGAATTATCCCGGAGCCGCTGCCGGCGTGGTGGAGACGCGGGTGACCCAGGTGCTGGAAGATGCGGTTGCCGGCATCGAAGGCGTCGACTTGGTCACCAGTTCATCCCGCAACGGCCGCGCCTCGGTCAACCTCGAGTTCACCCTCGAACGCGATATCGAGTCCGCCGCCAATGACGTGCGCGATGCGGTCAGCCGGGTTGCCGACCGGTTGCCGGAAGAAACCGATGCGCCACAGGTAGCCAAAGTGGAAGCCGATGCGGAAGTGATCATCTGGATCCGCGTCATCCAGCACGGCGCCGATTCATTGGCGCTTACCGACTACGCCGACCGCTATCTGGTCGACCGTTTTTCCAGTATCCCCGGCGTGGCCCAGGTACGTTTATCTGGCGGACAGCGCTATGCCATGCGGGTCTGGCTGAACGATGAGGCATTGGCGGCGCGCGGCCTGACCGTGGCCGATGTCGAAAATGCGCTGCGCCGTGAAAATCTTGAATTGCCGGCCGGCCGGCTGGAATCGTATGACCGCGATTTCCTGTTGCGCGTCAACCGCGGCTTCGACTCGCCGGTAGCTTTCGAAAAACTGGTGCTGAAAACGCTACCGGATGGGCAAAGCATCCTGCTCGCGGATGTCGCGCGCATCGCCCGCGAATCGGCTGACCGCCGCGCCTGGTTCCGCGGCAACGGCGAGCCGCAACTCGCGCTCGGTATCGTGAAAACATCCACCGCCAATTCGCTGCAGGTTTCGCGCGATGTCCGTGCCGAAATCGACCGAATCAATCCGGGATTGCCGAAAGGCATGAGCATGGGCATCAACTTCGATACCACAGTGTTCATCGATGCAGCGGTCGAAAAGGTCTACAGCACCCTGTTCGAAGCCATCGCACTGGTTTTGCTGGTGATCTGGATGTTCCTCGGCAGCATCCGCGCCTCGCTGATACCGGCGGTGACGGTACCGGTCTGCCTGATGGCGGCCTTCATCGCACTCTGGCTGTTCGGGTATTCCATCAATCTGCTGACTCTGCTAGCGCTGGTGCTGTGCATCGGCCTAGTGGTCGATGATGCGATCGTGGTGCTGGAGAACGCCCAGCGCCGCATCGATGCCGGCGAACCGCCGATGTTGGGCGCATTCCGCGGTACCCGTCAGGTCGCGTTTGCCGTGATTGCCACCACCGCTGTGCTGGTCGCGGTATTCCTGCCGATGGCGTTTATCGAAGGAAACAACGGCCGCCTTTTCCGCGAATTGGCGGTGACTATGGCCAGCGCTATCTCCATTTCGGCCGTCGTCGCTTTGACCCTTACCCCGATGATGTGTTCTTTGATCCTGAAACCCCACAAGGTCGGCGCTACCGGTTTCGAGGCGCGGATCAACAGATTTCTCGAGCGCGTGAGCCAGAACTACGCCGACAGACTGCAGGCGCTTCTGCCGAAACGCAACATCATCGGCATCGCCATGCTCGCCATTTTCGGTGCCAGTGCCGTGTTCTACATGCTGGTACCGAAGGAATTGGCTCCGGCGGAAGACCGCGGCGTATTCTTCGTCTCGGTCAATGGTCCCGAGGGGGCAGGCTTTGATTACACCGTCAAGCAGATGGAGCAGGTGCAGGCTCAGCTCATGGCTTTGCGCGAGAAAAGCCAATCCATCGACCGCATCAATGCGGTGGTGCCCGGCGGTTTCGGGCCGAGTGAGGAAATGCATACCGGTCGCGCGACCGTGCTTCTGAAGCCGTGGAAGGACCGGGACATGGACACCACGGCGGTGGTCGAGGAAACCCGCAAGCTGCTGTCCAAAATCCCCGGCGTACAGGCCCGTCCACAACAGCCGACCGGTCTGGTGCGCGGCCGTGGCCAGCCGGTGCAGATGGTTCTGCAGGGCTCGGATTACAACGAACTGGTGCAGTGGCGCGACCGTCTGCTCAAGCGCATGGAAGAAAATCCGAACCTGACCGGTCCGGATTCGGATTACAAGGAAACCCGGCCGCAGCTGCGCCTCGATATCAACCGCGAGCGCGCGGCGGCGCTTGGCGTGTCCAATCAGGAAGTCGGACGCACCCTGGAAAGTCTACTCGGCTCACGCCGTGTCGGCACCTATATCGAGAACGGCGAGGAATACGACGTGATCGTCCAGGCTGCTGCCGAGCAGCGCCGATCACCCTCGGATCTGCTTGCCATCCATGTACGCACCGGCGGCGGTCAGCTGGTTCCGCTTGCTTCCGTCCTCGATGTGCATGAATTGGCAGAGCCCGGCAGTTTCAACCGCTTCAACCGCCTCCGTGCCATCACCGTATCGGCCGGTCTGAAACCGGAAGCCAATCTGGGCAAGGAGCTGGATTGGCTACGTAAGGTCGCAAAGGATGAATTGCCCGGCACCGTGCAGATCGACTTCAAAGGCGACTCGCGGGAGTATCTGCAGTCCGGACAGGCGGTGATGATCACCTTCGCACTGGCCCTGTTGGTGGTGTATCTGGTGCTGGCGGCGCAATTCGAAAGTCTGATCCACCCCTTGGTCATTCTGCTGACCGTACCCATGGCGGTTTTCGGTGCCTTGCTCGGACTATGGGTGATGGGTGGCAGTCTCAATCTGTTCAGTCAGGTCGGCATCATCATGCTGATCGGCCTCGCGGCCAAGAACGGCATCCTGATCGTCGAATTCGCCAACCAGCGCCGCGATGCCGGTTTGGGTCTCGATGCGGCCATCATCGAGGCGGCTTCGGTACGCCTGCGTCCGATTCTAATGACCTCGATCGCTACGGCGGCCGGTGCCTTGCCGCTGATGCTGGGCAGTGGCCCGGGATCCGGGTCGCGGCAGGCCATCGGTATCGTCGTGGTGTTCGGCGTCCTGTGCGCCACGGTGCTGACGCTGTTCATCGTGCCGGTCATGTACCGTTGGCTGGCGCCGTATACACAGTCGCCGGAGCAACGTGCCCGTGATTTAAGCCGGCAGGAAGCCGCAATGCCGGATGCCGAAAGCGCTTTGCATTGACCACCGCGATTCATGGCGATCAGGGGTAATTCATGACCGACCCGAAAGACAAACACCCGCTATACCGCGGTCCCGGCCAAGGCCGGGAGGAAGCCCGCGGCCCACGTCCGCCACGCCGCGATGTTCCGCAGCCGCAGAGTGAGTCTCAGCGCGCCGAACGCACCGGACCGCGTCAACCCCGGCCTGATGCCGAGGCGCTGCAGGATGCGATGCGTCCGGCCAAACCCAGGGAATTCCGTGTCTACGGATTTAATGCTTGTCTGGCCGCCTTCAAAGCGCGGCCGGAAGACATCCGCAAGCTCTGGCTGCTGTCGTCGCGCATTCCCAAGCTGCAGGAATTGCTGGCGTTCTGCGTCAAGAACCGCATCGGCTACAACGTGGTGGAAAACGAAGATCTCGAGAAACTCACCGGCAGCGCTCATCACGAAGGCATCTGTCTGGCGCTGCTGCCGAAACCGGAATTGAATCTTTCCCAGTGCCTGATAAGCGCGCCAGCCGGTGCTTGCCTGCTGCTTTGGTTGGACGGTGTCGGCAATCCACACAATCTCGGCGCCATCATGCGCTCGGCCGCGCATTTCGGTGTCCAAGCCATTCTGTTGCCCAAAACCTCTGTGCTCAGCCACTCCGGTGCTGCCGCGCGTGTGGCCGAGGGCGGTGCAGAGCATGTGCCGCTGATTCGACTCGGACGGACCGATAACGCCATTGCCCAACTGGCCTCGGCCGGGTTCACGCTGGTCAGCACCGTAGTACGGGGCGGCGACGATGTGTTCCGGTCGGTGTTGCCCGCGCGCTGCGTTCTGGTGATGGGTGCCGAGCAGACCGGCGTTGATTCCGAGCTGATCGCCGCGAGCCGTTTGCGCGTGGAAGTACCGGGTACCGGGCAGGTTGAAAGCCTCAATGTCTCGGCTGCGGCCGCGGTACTGCTGGCGGAATGGCGCCGTCAGAAAGGCGCCAGCTGATTCAGTTTCCCGCTTTCGGTGGCTCCGGGCGGACGTCCATCTTGCTTTCCGCAGCCAGATACGCCAGAACGGCGTAGGCCGCGACTTGCTGATCCAGATCCTGCGCATTGATCTTGTCGAGCGTGTCATTGGCGGTGTGGTGGTAGTCGAAATAATCACTGCCGTCCTGCTGCAGCTCAACCCAGGGCAGACCGTATGGAACACTCGGGCTGATGTCCGGCCCGGGCCCGCCGCCTTCCGCCGGACTGATTCCCAAGGGTTGCAGGACCTTGGCGATTTCCGTAATCAACGGCCGTGACTCCGCACTAACGCCGGCATGCAGGGCATAAATGCGGCCTGCACCGAAATCGCTTTCCGCGCCAAGCTGGTGTTTATCCATCACGCCTTTCATCGCTTCCGCATAGGCTTTTCCACCGAGCAGTCCTTGTTCCTCGTTGGCAAAGGCAATCACGCGGATGGTTCGCTTCGGGGCCTGCTTGAGGTCGCCGATAGCGGCGCCCGCGGCCATGGTGATGGCGACCCCGGCACCGTCATCGATGGCGCCCGTACCCAGGTCCCAGGAATCCAGATGGCCGCCGATGACGACCACTTCGTCCGATTTGCTGCGCCCAGTAATTTCTCCGATGACGTTGAATTCGGTTTTGCTACCGGTGAATCCCGCCTGGATATTCATTTCCACGGTCACCGGTTTTCCGCGCCGGAGCATATTCGCCAGAAGGTCGGCATCCGGAATCGACAGTGCCGCTGCTGGAATCCGGGCCACACCGTCCTCGTATTTCATCATTCCGGTATGTGGCAGGCGGTCGGAATCGGTACCGACCGAACGGATCAGCAGAGCGACGGCACCCTTGCGAGCGGCTTCCGAGGCGCCGGTACGGCGGACATTGCTGACCGGGCCGTAACCGCTGCCGTCCTTCGCGCGTTTCATTTTCTGATTCACGAACGCGATTTTTCCTGACAATGCGCCGTCAGGAACGGCCTTCAGGGCATCGAGATCGGCGAATTCGATCACGTCCGCGCGCAGATCGCCGGGCGTGCTTTCGCTGCCGCCAAGTGCGGTCAACACCAGACGCTGCAGGTAGGGGCTGATGACGCTTGCCGATTCCGAGCGGCGTTGCCAGACGGGAAAGGTGACCGGCTGCAACCAAACCTTGTCGTATCCCAGCGCCTTGAATTTCGCCTGCGCCCAGACGGTGGCGCGGTCATAGGCTTCGCTGCCCCCCATGCGCGGGCCGATTTCGGTGGTCAGGGATTCGACTATGGCATAGGCCTGCGAGCCGCGCATCGAGGAATCGCGCAGGCCCTCGGCGGTACGGATTGCTTTGCCGTCCAGTCCGGACTCAGCGGAAGCGCCCAATGCGGTGAATGCGAACAGTGCCGCCGTCAGGTATGTGCGCATGTCAGGCTCCTTGCTTTTTAAGGGCATCGCGGATTTCAGTCAGCAGTTTGACCTCCTCGCTGGGTTCGACCGGTACCGGTGCTTCCGGCTGCTGGCGACGGATGCGGTTGATGGCCTTGATCGCCAGGAAAATCACGAACGCTATGATGGTGAAGTCGACGATGGTCTGGATGAATGCGCCGTAATTGAGCAGAATGGCCGGCATGGTTTCCTTGCCGTCTGCACCAATGGTAGCCGGCCGCAGTATGGCGGAAAGGCTTTTGAAATCAGTGCTACTGATGAGGACAGAAACCGAAGGCATGATCAGGTCATTGACCAGAGAGGTCACGATTTTACCGAAGGCTCCACCGATGACCACACCGACCGCTAGGTCGATGACATTGCCGCGCAGGGCGAATTCCTTGAATTCCGAAATGATACTCATGATGCTTACTCCCTTTAGATGATTAGACGATAGTGCCTTGCAATTCCGTTACGCCCTGCAGGACGGCATGAAAACGGTCGCCTTTCTGTAGGGCTGCCACGCCCGAGGGGGTGCCCATGAACACGAGGTCGCCGGGTCGCAGGATGTAAAGTTCGGAAAGGGCCAGCAAGACATCGGTGACCGAAAAAATCATGTCGCTCAGACGGGCCGTCTGTCGCAGCGTACCGTTGACATGAAGGCTCAGCACCGTATCCTCATCGATTACGGCCCGGGCCGCCGGAATGAGGTCGCTGATCGGTGCCGATGCGTCGAAGCCTTTGGCGGTATCCCAGGGCAGGCGCTTTTCCTTAGCGGCGGCCTGCAGGTCGCGGCGCGTCAGATCCAGGCCGACCGCATAGCCGTAGACCGCCTGCATGGCGTTCTCGGCGGTCCAGTGTTCCGGCAGCGAAGCTCCAAGCGCAAGCACGAGCTCAACCTCATGGTGGAGGTCTTGGGTGCAGCCGGGGTAGGGGATGGCGTTGTTTTGAATGACGGCATCGGCCGGCTTCATGAAAAAAACCGGGCCGCCCTTGGAAGGCTCTGCGCCCATTTCACGGGCGTGTTCGGCAAAGTTGCGGCCGACGCAGTAGATGCGGTGCACTGGATAGCGTTTACTGCTGCCGGCAATGCCGATGCTGACCTGGTCCGGCGGCGGGAATGCATAGTCCGTCATGAGGGCTTCCTGAAAAGTCCAGTCTAACGGGATTAAGCGAATTTTTATAGATTAGCGCGAGAGACTGACCGGTGATTTTTCGACCACGGTGTATTCGGCATCCAGGATATCGGCCCCCAAGTGGGCAGCGGCGGTCTTTTTCCCGATACGTTTCAGCAGGAAACTGGCAATGAGCATGAACACGCCGACAAAAATGGCAAATACGCAGACGCCGAACAGGAAGAACAGGCCAAGCACGGAGAATACGGCCTTCAATACCGGATTACGGGGTTTATTGGGGCGGACCAGCAGAAGGCGGTGGAAAATATTGCGCATCGGTATGTTATAAAACTCAGGGAATGGACAGTATGCCGAGGCAGGAATTGGAAAGTGTAAATTGTTCGTTAATAGCAGTGCCGGTTCTCGAAAATGAGACGCCGGTGACAATAAACCCCTTGATTCACGGGGAAATTACACCTTTAATCGTTATCCGTTGCGGCGATGCTGTTCAGGTGTACGCCAACTGCTGTCCGCACCAGGGGCGGCGTCTGGATTACACCCCGGACCGGTTCCTGACCAAGAATGCGACCCTGGTCTGTGCTGCGCATGGCGCGGTATTCGGCATGGCCGATGGTCTTTGCCAGCAAGGGCCATGCCGCGGCGAGTCGCTGCGGTCCTATGGCTGCCAGTGGCAGGACGGAATTCTGCGGGTGGAATGGCCGGATGCGGCGGGCTAGAACAGCAGGTTTACACCAATGACCGATACCACCAGGAACAACAGGGTTATCGGTAAGCCATTGCGCCAGAGATCGCGCGTCGTGTAACCGGCCGGGCCGGCGATCATGGAAACCACCGGATTGGAATGGCTGATGAAGTTGTTGGAAGCGCACAGTGCGGCCAGGAAGGCATAGGCCATCGGGTTGCCGTCGGCGGCCAGTGCGATGTTGATGGCCATCGGCACCATCACCACCGTAGCGCCGACATTGCCGATGACCAAGGCCAGACAGGTGGTGAACACCGCCAGTGCCGTCTGGATCTGCCAGTCCGGCATGCCGGAACCCAGACGTTCGATGGTGTGCTGGGCCAGCCAGTTGGCGGCGCCGGTGGAATCCATGGCGATACCCAGGGGAATCAGACAGGCCATGGTGAATACCGTTTTCCAGCTGATCGAGGCGTAGGCTTCCTCCATGTCGAGGACGCCGGTGACGACCATCAGCACCGCGCCCGCAATCAAAGCGATCGGCAGCGGCACCAGCGTACTTAGCGCCAGAAGCATGCTGCCGGTGAAAATACCTAGAGCTACGCGTAGCTTGTGCGGCCGCTGTTCCTGCTTCGGATAATCGGTGATGACCACGAATTCCTTGTTGGTATTGGCCTGGGCCAGATCGTTCCAGTTGGAATGGAACACCAGAATGTCGCCGGCGCGGATCGGCAGGTTGCGGATGTTGCGGCGAAGGACTTTTTTATCACGGTTGATGGCGAGCAGGCTTATGCCATAACGTTTGCGCAGACGGAGTTCGGCCTGCGCCTTGCCAATAAACGGCGAATTGCTGGGAATCACCGCTTCGGAAATACCGGATTGCGAGGGATTGAATAGATCACCGAGCACACGCAGGCGTTGGGAGAATTTCAGATGCTTGCTGTTGGCATAGGCGCTGACCATTTCCGGAGTTCCCATCACCCCGATGACGTTGCCAGCGGCCAGACGCTCGTCAGCCGGAGGTGCCATACGTGATTCGGTACCGCTGTGCAGCGCAAGATAGAGCGGCGCACCGATTTCGGCTTCGGCATCGCCGATGCTCATGCCGACCAGCGGGCTGTTCGGAGTCACCACCAGTTCGTGTACTCCGCCTTCGATGCCGTAGGCTTTCGCGAAGTAGTGTTCCGGGGTGTTCGGATTGACGTTGCTTCCGGTTTCCGGCAGAAAGCCGAGATGTTTGCGGAAACGGAAATACAGCAGGCCCAAGCCGAGCAACACCAGACCGATGGGCAAGGGCCGGAACATCGGCAGGTCTTCCAGTGTCGCGACCCCCGACGGAAGATTTTGGTTCGCCGAGCGCAGCAGGTCGTTCAGCAGCATCAGTGGGGAGTTGCCGATCATCGTCAACTGCGCGCCGAGAATGATACAGGCCGCGATGGGCAGAAGCAGTTGTCCCAGCCCTATGCCCGTGCGGCTGGAAAGACGCGCGGCGACGGGAAGGAACAGCGAAGTGACCGCCGGATTCTGCATGAAACCGGACATGCCGCCGGCAGCGGCCGAGGTAATCAGTACCAGCCGCTGTTCTTTGCCATTGGATCGGCGCAACAGCCAGCCGGCCAGCCGGTTGAGCGCGCCGGTCCGGTCGAGTGCGGTACTGAGGATCATCGAAGCCATCACGCTGATGACCGCGTTCCCAGCAAAGCCTTTGAATAAGTCGGTTTCGGAAACGATGCCGGTGAAACCGAGAATGACCAAGGCCACAAGGGAGGCAGCATCGGCCCGGATGCGCCCGAACATCAACATGGCGATGATGAAGCCGGTCAGGCCCAGAACGATCAGCATGTCTTGTGTCAGTACCAGACCGCTATGCATGCGTGATTCGACTCCTATCGACGGGTGTAAAGCAGATCCCATACGCCATGACCCAGTTTCCGGCCGCGGGTCTCGAAATGCGTCTGCCGCCGCCAATCTGGACGTTCGACGCTATGACGCGGCCCGCCCTTTGCCAGCAGCTCGGGTTCATTGTCACAGACTTCCCACATGTGCTCAACATATTCCTTCCAGTCGCTGGCCAGATGCAGCAGTCCGCCAGGTTTGAGCTTTAGGCACAGCAGTGCGATGAAATCCGCTTGAATCAGCCGGCGTTTGTGGTGTCGTTTCTTGTGCCAGGGATCCGGGAAGTAAATGCGCACTTCCGACAGACTGCCGTCCGCGATGTCATCGCGCAACACTTCCACGGCATCGTGACGGTAGATGCGGACATTGCCAAGGCTGGCCTCGGCCACTGCATTGAGCGCCCGCCCGACGCCCGGAGAATGCACTTCAATGCCGATGAAATTGTGTTCCTGTTGATAAACCGCACCGAACAGGAGTTGCTCACCGTTGCCGAAACCGATTTCGATGACCAGATCCGCCGGTCTCGGGAATACGGTGCTGAAATCCACGGGATGTCCGCTGTAATCCAGGCCGATGGCCGGCCAATGCTGGTCGAAGGCGCGCTTCTGCGATTCCGTGGCCCGGCCCTGTCGCAACACGAAGCTGCGGATGCTGCGGATGGATTTTTCCGGGGAGGGAAATTTGGTGTCCGCCATCAGAAGAACAGGCCATCCAGCGGCGATGAGGCGTTGGCATAGCGCCGTTTCGGCATGCGACCGGCCAAAAAGGCTTCGCGTCCGGCCTGTACGGCTTTGCACATCGCCGAAGCCATCAGAATCGGATCTTTTGCCGCGGCGATGGCGGTATTCATCAATACACCGTCGCAGCCGAGCTCCATAGCGATGGCGGCATCCGATGCGGTACCGACACCTGCATCGACCAATACCGGAACCGAGGCGTTTTCAATGATTTCGAGCAAGCTCCATTTGTTCTGGATGCCCAGGCCTGATCCGATCGGTGCCGCCAGCGGCATGATCGCCACACAACCGATTTCTTCCAGCTGTTTGGCGACAATGGGATCGTCCGAGGTGTACACCATGACATCGAAACCATCGGCAACCAGCCATTCGGCGGCGATCAGGGTCTGGGTAATGTGCGGAAACAGAGTTTTGGGGTCGCCCAGCACTTCCAGCTTCACCAGTGTGTGGCCATCGAGTAACTCCCGTGCCAGCTGACAGGTGCGCACGGCGTCTTCGGCGTTATAACAGCCGGCGGTATTGGGCAGGAGCGTAAAACGGTCCGGCGGCAGGAAGTCCAGCAGATTGGCTTCCGTCTTGTTCTGTCCCAGGTTGGTCCGGCGCAGCGCCACGGTGACGATTTCGGCACCGGCGGCATCGGTCGCTTCGCGGGTTTGTTGGAAGTCTGTGAATTTCCCGGTTCCGGTCAGCAGACGGGAGCGGTAGGCTTTGCCGGCGATGATCAGCGGGTCGTGGATGGTCTGCGTGGTCATGCGCATATTATCGCCTGAATCGCGCCCTGCCGTCAGCTTTCAGCCGCCGCCCATGGCCTGGATGATTTCCACCCGATCGCCGTCCTGCAGCGGGTATCCGACGTGCCGGCTCTTCGGAACGATCTGCCGGTTCACTTCCACGGCAATGCGGTGGCCCGCAAGACCGAGCTTTTCGACCAGCCGATGGATGTCCAGTCCGGAGTCAAACTGCCGCAATTCGCCGTTGAGATACAATTCCATGCACACAGTTTAACGCCTGCACGGGCAAGGGGAAACCGGCACATGTTGATTGCGGTGATATCGCGGATTCCGGAGCTGTATGCCAACCGCCGTTTGCAGGCGGCGGCACGCGAACGCGGTGCCGATGTGCATATCATCGATCCATTAGCGCCTTTCAAGCAGGGGGTCGCCGAAAGCCTTGATGCCGTCATTCCGCGTTTCGGTCCGATCTGGCAGTCGCAAGGAGGCGCAGTGTTGGCACAGATGCAGGCCTGTGGGGCGATTTGTCTGAATACGCCAGAAGCGGTCGCGTTGGCCCGTGATAAGCCTGCCGCGTTGCAGGTCTTCGCAGGTCTGCAATTGCCGATGCCGTCGAGCATTCCGGGCACGGCAGTGCGGGACGCCTCGGCTCTGGCGCAGCTACCATTTCCGTTTCCGATGTTGATCAAGGAGGATGCCAGCGCTGGCGGTTGGGGCATACACCGGGTTGAAGATGCGGCCGCCGCACTCGCCGTCATTGCGCGTCTGAATTCGGCCGGCGCCCGGTTTACCCTGCAGACGTTCATCGCTGAGTCGGCAGGGCGCGATCTGCGGGTATTCGTTGGGGGCGGTCAGATACTCGCCGCCATGTGCAGGACCGCACCACCAGGAGAATTCAGGGCCAATGTCCGGCTCGGTGCCCGGGCCGAGGCGGTCATACCCGATGACACGGAGTCCGCATTGGCGCTCGCTGCAACGGCCGCGCTTGGGCTCACCGTGGCCGGTGTTGATCTGCTCCGGACCCGTGCGGGACCGTTGCTGCTCGAGGTCAATGCCGCCCCCGGTTTCGAGGCGCTGGAAGCCGCCACAGGTCAGGACATTGCAGGCCAAATGCTTGATTTGCTGATTTCCCGGATAAACGGTCAAAATCGAGCCGTGAATAACCAAATCATCAGGTAGAATTAACAAAAAATTAACCTATTGGGGTCTAGCCTTGTCCGACCATCTCTTCGGTTTGCGCGCCTCGTCAGCAACCAACCGGTTATGGTAATCGGAGCTTTACCGTCCTGACCCGGCTAGCGGACAACCGCTTGCCGGGTTTTTTGTGGTCCAAGCCTTAATTGGTGGTACTCTAAACAATAAAATTATTTTCGCTTTTCGCAAAAGGATTTTCATGAAACACGCTTTCCTTATTTCGGCCCTGCTGGCCTCCTCTATGGCATATGCCGGAAGCTCGCTTGACGGCGAAGCCATACAGTTTTCTCTCGCCGCGGGCAATGTCTCCATGCAGCGCCAACAGATTGAAGCCAAACTGACCCAAGTCGAATATACCGAGCTGACCAAGGACAGCCGAATCTCCCTGAATGAGCAGTTCGCACTGCTTGAGTCTTCTGTAGTATCCGGCGCGAGCGCCAAGCTTGCCGAGGAACGCATCAACGGCATACTGAAGCAGACATTTGCCGACAGTAAGCTGGTTTGTAGTTATGAAAAGCCGCTGGGCTCGAACATGATGAAAAGATCATGCATGACGACTCTAGCCAAGAAACGTAATTATGATGCAACCCAGCGGAATTTGAAGATGCAAAAAACACCTTCGAATCCCTACGGTTCTCAGTGAGCTATACCTGATGCGTCTTTTGGTTATTGAAGACAACCGCGACATCGCCGCCAATCTCGGTGATTATCTGGAAGACCGTGGCCACACCGTTGACTACGCGGCCGACGGTGTGACCGGCCTGCATCTGGCGGTGGTGAATGATTTCGATGCCATCGTGCTCGATCTCAATCTGCCGGGCATCGACGGCATCGAAGTGTGCCGCAAGCTGCGCATGGAAGGCCGTAAACAAACGCCGGTGCTGATGCTGACCGCACGTGATTCCCTGGAAAGCAAGCTTGCCGGTTTTGAATCGGGCGCCGACGATTATCTGGTCAAGCCATTTGCGCTTCAGGAAGTGGAGGCGCGCCTTCAGGTTCTGGCGCGGCGCAGCAAAACCAATCTGTCACGTACCTTGGCTATTGCCGATCTAGAGTTCAACCTCGATACCCTTGAGGTCCGTCGCGGCGGCGAGTCGATCCAGCTCAATCCGACCGCATTGAAGATCCTGCAGGCATTGATGGAGGCCTCGCCCTCGGTGGTGACCCGCAATGAGCTGGAAACCCGGGTCTGGGGCGAAGAACTGCCCGATTCCGACAGTCTGCGCGTGCACATCCACGGCCTGCGCGCGGCCATCGACAAGCCGTTCCCGACGGCATTGATCCAGACGCGTCACGGCATAGGCTATCGAATCGTCGATCCCGATGCAGTACCGGCGTAGACTCCGAACCCGGATTATTTTTTCATTTTTCCTGCTCGGTTTCGGGCTGACCGCTCTGTTCGCCCTGTCGTCCCTGTATCTGCGGGCGAAGCTGGAAGGGCAGTTGATTGAAAGCACGCTGCAGCGCGAAGTCGATAACTTCGTGGCGCAGGTACGTACCAACCCTCAGGGTACCGCGACCTTTTCGATGCTTTCAGCCAAGATCTGGAGCACGCGTAACGCCTACAAGATGCCCTTGGCGCTGCAGAATCTGAAAACCGGGGTGTATGACATCGAAGAAGTCGATGGCAATGGCCAGTTGCATCGTTATAAATACGCCATCCGCCGTGACGCCGATCTGGTCAGTTACGTCCGTTACGACGTCACCAGCGCCAGTCTGAGCGAGCAACGCCTGGTGCTGCTGGTCATCGGTGCCATCGCGGTGTTCTCGCTTCTGGCCTGGCTGATTGGCATCTGGTCGTCTTCGCGCGTCATCAGTCCGGTGCTGGAGCTGGCGAGGCGCCTGCGCATCATGGTCGGCAAGGAAAGCAATCAGCAGCTGGCACCGCTGTTTCCGGACGATGAGGTCGGGCAACTGGCTTCGGCCTTGGATGATTATTCTAGCCGGATGACCCAGATCGTCCGCCGCGACCGTGAATTCAATGCTGACGTCAGCCATGAATTGCGCACACCGCTGGCGGTCATCCGCGGTGCCACCGAGCTGCTGCTGGCCAATCCCGAGATCACCGAGAAGATGCGCCAGCGCCTGCTGCGCATCGACCGTGCCGCATTGCAGTGCACCGACCTGACCACCGCCCTGCTGATGCTATCACGCAACGAACGCGGGATGGGTAGCTGCGACATCGCCAAGCTGGTGCGCCAGCTGGCCGAGGCGAACCGTCCGCACCTGGCCAACAAGCCGGTGGAGATTTTCGTCGAAGGTCTCGAAGGCATCATCATCGAAGCGCCCGAGGCGGTGCTTTCGGTCGCCATCGGTAACCTTCTGGGCAATGCCTGTAAATATACGGTCGAAGGCGAAGTGCGTTGCCGGGTCGAAGCCGACCACATCGCCATTGAAGATACCGGCCCGGGCCTGAGCACTGAGGATGCCGAACGCCTGTTCGAACGGGGCTACCGTGGCTCGAGTGTCGGCAATACCACCGGCGGCGGCATCGGCCTGTCCATCGTGCGCCGATTGTGCGAACTGTATGGTTGGAAGGTCAGCATCGCGCCGCGTGAACAGGGCGGTGCCGTGGCCATACTCCGTTTCAGCTGATCAGAACCGGATCCACCAACACTGATAGTGACGCTGCAGGCGGAACACCGTGCTGACCGTTTCGGTGCCGGTGTTGCTCCGGTACTGCATGACTTTCAGGGCATGCGGCAAGGTCCGTGTCGGCTCACGGGTGGAGTAATCTCCGGCATCGTACAATTCGCTTTCAGACGAATCCGGTAGGGTCTGTGTCTCCAGTTCCGGATACAGCAGTTGTACGTCCAACAACGGCCGGTCCGCCATTGCGTCAAGGCGGCCGAGCAGACTTTCGGACTGATCTTGGCTCACGCCGAGCCAATGGTAGCTCTTCACCAACTGATTGACGTCTTTCATGTCGATGGCGGAGCGCACGCTGTAAAGCAGGTCGTCGGGGCCTTTGCTGCACGACGATGGCGGCGGCAGTCCGGTCCGGCCGGATCGTGAGGCTTGCGGCACTTGTGGCTCGGACAAGGCTGCGGCCGGCTTTTCGGTCTGTTTCGGTTCACACAGTCGGTCGGTATAGACAACGCTGCCGTCGGCGCGCTGGCAGCGGTGCATGTCCTGTGCGGATGACGCGCTGCCGGCCAGCAGCAGATACAACACGGTGATACGAAATAATGCCATACCGGCACTCTAGCGCAGCTTCAGCGCAAACGCGAGAGCACGGCCTCCGTGGGCTTGGCCAGATTCAGGGTATAGAAATGTAATTCACCGGCACCGCCCTCGAGCAGACGCCGGCACATGCCAGCCACGCAGTCGGCGGCAAACTCGCGGATACTGGCGGTATCGTCGCCGTAGGCCAGCATGCGTTGGCCCATCCATCGCGGAATTTCGGCACCGCACATCTGCGAGAACCGACGGATCTGCGAGAAGTTCGAAATCGGCATGATGCCCGGGATGATTGGGATGGTGATGCCGCGCCAGCGTACATCATCGACGAAGCGGAAATAGGCATCGGCATTGTAGAAATACTGGGTAATCGCCGAGTTTGCGCCGAGTGCCGCTTTTTCTGCGAAGCGCGCGATGTCGGATTCGGCATCCTCGGCCTGCGGATGGAATTCGGGATAACAGGCAACAGTGATCTCAAAATCATCGCCATACTCGGTTTTGATGAACCGTACCAGGTCGGCGGCGTAGTGCATGTCTCCGGCGCGTGCCATACCCGAGGGTAGGTCACCGCGCAGCGCGATGATGCGATTGCAGCCTCGGGTCTTGTACTGGTCCAGCAATACGCGGATTTCATCGCGGGTACCGCCCATGCAGCTCAGGTGCGGCACGGCGTTGAGCCCGTGCACATCGGCCAGACGTTGCACCGTTTCCCCGGTATAGCTCAGGGTCGAGCCGCCGGCACCGAAAGTCACTGAAGCGAACTCCGGAGCATGCGCCTTCAGCACCGCGGCGGTGCGGTCGAGCTGGGCGCGCTGCTCGTCGGTTTTCGGCGGAAAAAACTCATAGGAAATCTTCATGGCAGGTTCCGGACAAAAGAAAGGGCGCATGCGCGCCCTTTCTAGGGACTCAGTAGCGGTAGTGCTCCGGCTTGTACGGACCTTCCTTGGCAACGCCGAGATAGGCGGCCTGTGCGTCGGTCAGTTCGGTCAGTTTCACGCCGATCTTTTCCAGGTGCAAACGGGCTACTTCTTCATCCAGCTTCTTCGGAAGGATGTAGACCTTCGGCTCGTACATGTCCTTGTTGGTCCAGAGGTCGATTTGAGCCAGGGTCTGGTTGGAGAACGAGTTCGACATCACGAAGCTGGGATGGCCGGTGGCACAGCCAAGATTGACCAGACGGCCTTCGGCCAGCAGGTAGATGGCGTTGCCGTTGGCAAAGCTGTACTTGTCGACCTGTGGCTTGATGTTGAGCTTGACCGCGTCAGAGGTATTCAGACGCTCGACCTGGATTTCGTTGTCGAAGTGGCCGATGTTGCAGACGATGGCCTGGTCCTTCATGCCCTGCATGTGTTCAAGCGTCAACACATCCTTGTTGCCAGTGGTGGTGACGTAGATGTCGCCACGGCCGAGGGTGGCTTCCACGGTATTGACTTCAAAACCTTCCATCGCGGCCTGCAGGGCGTTGATCGGATCAATTTCGGTAACTACCACACGACAGCCGTAGGCGCGCAGCGAATGGGCCGAGCCCTTGCCGACATCGCCGTAACCGCAGACCACGGCGACCTTACCAGCAAGCATCACGTCCATGGCACGCTTCAGGCCATCGGCCAGCGATTCACGGCAGCCGTACAGGTTGTCGAACTTGGATTTGGTGACCGAGTCGTTGACGTTGATGGCCGGCACGCGCAGTCCGCCGACTTCCATCATCTGGTACAGACGGTGCACGCCGGTGGTGGTTTCCTCGGAAACGCCGCGCCAGTCCTTCATCACGTTGGTCCAGAAACCCGGGCGTTCGGATGCGGTGCGCTTTAGCAGGTTCTTGATGACCTGCTCTTCATGCGAGCCGGACGCGGTATTGACCCAGTCCGAACCCTGTTCCATTTTATAGCCTTTGTGCAGCAGCAGAGTGACGTCGCCGCCATCATCGACGACAAGCTCGGGCCCCTTGCCGCCGGGAAAAGTCACGGCATCCAGGGTGCAGTCCCAGTACTCTTCCAGGGTTTCGCCTTTCCAGGCGAATACCGGAGTGCCGTTGGCGGCGATGGCAGCAGCAGCATGGTCCTGGGTCGAGAAGATGTTGCAGGACGCCCAGCGCACATCGGCGCCGATGTCCTTCAGGGTCTCGATCAGCACAGCGGTCTGGATGGTCATGTGCAGCGAGCCAGTCACACGCACGCCTTCCAGCGGGGCCTGTGCGGCATATTTGTTGCGGATCGACATCAGGCCCGGCATTTCGGCCTCGGCGATGTCGATTTCCTTGCGGCCCCAATCGGCCAGGGTGATGTCGGCGATTTTGTAATCAGGTTTCAGTTTCGTAACGGCGTTCATGCACGCTCCTTGTAGATCAAAGTGAGCGGGCGCGGTTGCGGTGACGACCGCCATCGAGCCTGTGCTTCCGCCTCAGCGGTGCTTGCAGCGCCCCTCGATGGGGTGTTTCGGTACAGGCCTATGATACCGCCTGCACCGGAATGACATGTGAAAACGGGGACGGATTGCGCTGCCCCCGGTTCCGGATTACTTCAGTTTCGCAGCCTTGCGCAGGGCCTCGGCCCGGTCGGTTTTTTCCCAGCTGAAGGCGATGAACGATTCGGACTTCTGCACCTTCTTGCCGTTCATGATTTCTTCCCACTTGTAGAAGCTTTGCTTCGGCTTGCGGCCGAAGTGGCCGTAGCTGGCGGTGTCCTGGTACATCGGATGCAGTAGGTCGAGCATCTTAACGATGCCGTAAGGGCGAAGGTCGAAGTGGCCGCGGATTAATTTCTCGATCTGGGCGTCCGGAATCCTGCCGGTGCCGAAGGTGGTGACCGAGATCGAGGTCGGCTCGGCCACGCCGATGGCGTAGCTGACCTGCACTTCGCACTTGTCGGCCAGTCCGGCGGCGACGATGTTCTTGGCCACGTAGCGCGCGGCGTAGGCCGCCGAACGGTCGACCTTGGACGGATCCTTGCCGGAAAACGCGCCGCCGCCGTGGCGGGCCATGCCGCCGTAGGTATCGACGATGATCTTGCGGCCGGTCAGGCCGCAGTCGCCGACCGGACCACCGATCACGAAGATTCCGGTCGGATTGATATGAACCTTGTTCTTCGGCAGCGCATCCATCCACTTCTTCGGCAGAACCGGCTTGAGGATGTATTCGCGCACAGCCTCCACCAGGTCCTTGTGCTTGACTTCGGGGTCGTGCTGGGTAGACAGCACGACCGCATCTAAGCCCTGAATCTGGTGGCCGTTCTCGCTGTAGCGCAGGGTAACCTGAGACTTGGCGTCCGGACGCAGCCACGGCAGCTTGCTGTTCTTGGCTTTACGGACCTTGGCCTGCTGCTCGACCAAGCGGTGGCTATAGTAAATCGGCGCAGGCATGTATTCCGGCGCCTCGTTGCAGGCGTAGCCGAACATCAGGCCCTGATCGCCGGCGCCTTGTTCCTCCGGCCTCTTCTGCTTCTTCTTGCTGCCATCCACGCCGGCAGCAATGTCCTGTGACTGTTTGCCCAGCATATTGATGATGGCGCAAGTGTGGCCGTCGAAGCCGACGTTTGAGTTGTCATAGCCGATGTCGTTGATGACCTTGCGAGTCAGTTCCTCGATGTCCACCCACGCGGACGTGGTGACTTCGCCGGCGACAATCGCCGCGCCGGTCTTGACCAGGGTTTCGCAGGCCACACGCGCGCGCTTGTCTTGGGCCAGGATGGCGTCGAGGACAGCATCGGAAATCTGGTCGGCGAGTTTGTCCGGGTGGCCTTCGGAAACCGACTCGGAAGTGAACAGGTAGTTACTCATCGCGGCATATATCCTTTAATCGGGATAGAAAGATACAACTTGGAGAGGGCATAGAATACAGGCAAACGCCCCGGTACGCATCAACTTTTTGACCCCTCCGGTTTAGTCCCCGTTCAACTGGCTTGGAATTTGCTAAAGTAGCTATTCCTAACAAGCATTTACAGGGGATTGTCATGGGATTCAAACGCATCGCAAGTGCATGCTGGGAAGGCGATCTGATTGCCGGCAAGGGCAGCATGAGTACACCGCAGAGCGGTATGTTCGCCGACCAGAACTATTCCTTTAAAACCCGCTTCGTCGACGAGAAGGGCACCAATCCGGAAGAGTTACTGGCTGCCGCGCATGCCGGATGCTTCAGCATGGCGCTGTCGGCGGTGCTCGGCAAAGCCGGATTCACGCCGGACCGGATCAACACTCGGGCCGAAGCGATGATGGAACCGGGCATGGATCCAGGGCCGACCGTCAACGGCGTACGCCTGATTGTCGTGGCCACCGTGCCGGGTACACCTCGGCCCAGTTCACTGAAATTGCCGAGGCCGCCAAGGCTAGCTGTGTGATTTCACGGGCACTGGCGGTGCCGGTGACGCTGGATGCGACGCTGGCTTAAGCTATCAGATCCGAGAAATAATCCTCGGTAATCGCCGTCTGTTCGCGGGCACTTTCGGCCTTATTTACGCGTGTCCTAAACTCCGCCGCATTGTCCTGTTCGGCGCTGTACCAGCCCAGATGCTTGCGGGCGATGCGCACGCCCTGCGGCTCGCCATAGAACTCGTGCAATTGCCGCAGATGGCCGAGCAGGGTTTCGGCGATGAATGCCACGGACGGTTCCGGAAGCAGTTCGCCGGTGTCCAGATAATGCTGAATCTGCCGGAAAATCCAGGGCCGGCCCTGTGCGGCGCGGCCGATCATCAGCGCATCGGCCTTGGTGTATTCCAGAACGTATTTGGCCTTGAGCGGATCGGTGATATCGCCGTTGGCCACTACCGGAATGCGCACGGCGTGTTTGACCGCGGCGATGGTGTCGTATTCGGCCGCGCCCGTATAGAAATCCTGACGTGTGCGGCCATGCACCGCCAAGGATTGGATACCGCAGTCCTCGGCAATGCGCGCGATGGTCAAGGCATTGCGGAAATCAGGACTCCAACCGGTACGGATTTTCAGAGTGACCGGCACATCGACGGCCTTGACCGTGGCGCTCAAAATGGCGGCCACCAGTTTTTCATCACGCATCAAGGCCGAGCCGGCTAGGACATTGCAGACTTTTTTGGCCGGGCAACCCATGTTGATGTCGATGATCTGCGCGCCATGCTCGACATTGAAGCGCGCAGCTTCCGCCAGCTGCGCCGGATCGGTGCCGGCGATCTGCACCGATATCGGCGAGGGTTCATCG
>Ga0102812_10000886_pt1 | contig 21256 bp, 18 predicted proteins | sample ColrivemetaGS713_FD_79334 | JGI IMG/M metagenome (GOLD analysis project Ga0102812, IMG submission 79334) | Estuarine microbial communities from the Columbia River estuary - Flood tide ETM metaG S.713 | ecosystem: Environmental > Aquatic > Marine > Intertidal zone > Estuary | place: USA...
CTGGGTGGGGGCTTTTACCTCGGTAAATCAGCCCAGCCTGAAGCGACCGTGATCAAGCTGGACTCGGAGCCCAAAGCCGCGTTTACCTCAGTCGGCGTGGAAGAGCTTGATTCCACTGCCAGTGGTCCTATCCGCAGCTTGAAAACCCCCACCAGCGGCGAGCTCATTGTGGTCAAGGACGGTGAATCGATTCAGGACGCGGTGGCTGCGGCGAGCCCCGGAGCAACGATCAAGGTCATGCCGGGTACCTACAAGGAAACCGTCTACATCGACAAGGACAATATAACCCTGTCCGGTGTTATCGAGCGCGGTAACTATCCGGTACTCGAAGGAGAAGGGCTGCGCAACGACGCCATCCTGTATTCCGGTAACGGTGTCACCATCGAAAATTTCTACATCACTCACTACAAGGGCAATGCGGTGATGGGCCAGGCGGGTAACAATTTTATTATCCGCAATAATATCGTGGTGGATACCGGCGTGTACGGGATTTTCCCGCAGCTGGGCAAGAACGGCATTGTGTCCCACAATATTCTTTCCGGTATTGAAGACGCGGCGATCTATGTGGGTATGTCTGACCATGTCGATGTCGTCTACAACCAGGTCTTTGAGAGTGTGGCGGGTATCGAGATTGAGAACAGCCGCCATGCGCTGGTGGAAGGCAATTATGTGTTTGATAACACCGGCGGTATTCTCGCTTTCATCACCCCGGGCCTGCCTATCAAGTCCTGTGGTGATGTGCTGATACGCAACAATTTCATTGTTGGCAATAACCATGAAAACTTCGCCATACCCGGTTCACTGGTGGCGGCTATCCCACCAGGCACCGGTGTGCTGATAATGGCCTGCGATGACGTGGTAATTGAGGGCAATATTATCGCCGACAATGAATCTGCCGGTATTGTGTTCACGGATTTCTCACTCGCCTCCAATGCCGCCAAGGACCCGGATTCAGATCCCAACCCCAATCGTCCGAAAATTCTCAACAACATCATGCGCGATAACGGCAATAACCCTGCCCCTGTTGTACGCGCTGCACTGGCAGCAGTACTTGAATCCAGGGGTCCGGATATTGTCGACACTGTCGGTATGGACGATGGCTGTATCCTAAATCCTGAGCGGTTCCGTACGATCGGCCTGGACAAGTACACCGAGTGCGAGTTTGCCACTACCGCCAATGTCGCCAGTTACACGCTGGTAGAGCCTGTTCCACCACGCTCCATGGAAGACCTGGATCAGGGCAAACTGGCCTATTACGGTGTCTGTGCAGGCTGTCACGCCTATAATGCTCGCATGATCGGCCCGCCCACCCAGATCATCCAGGCTCTGTACATGGACAACCCCGAGGGTATCGCCGAGTACGCTGCCAATCCTGTGAAGAAGCGTGACGATTATCCGGAGATGCCGCCACAGGCTCATCTGGATGCCGAAACACGCCTGGCTGCTGCGAAGTTTATGCTTCAGGTAAACAAATAGGCGTTGTGATTTGAGATTTGGAAAGCCACCTTCGGGTGGCTTTTTGTTCTTTTGTCCGAGTGTGAATTTCGTTGTGGGTTGGCTCCGTTGACGACCCTGCACCGGGGATGGCTTTGCTCCACGGCGGCGGCCCTCCGGGCTACCCTCAGTCGGTTGCGAGCCTTAAAGCGCTTCGCTGTCTCGCGCCACTCCTTCGGCGCTCGCCTCTTATGTTCCGCAAAGCCATCCCCGACACAGGGTCTGTATCGAGTGGCAACAGGAACTTTAAGTAAGAGCTCGATAGTAGGGCGCGGCTGGGGAGACCTCCTCGAAAAAATCAGGCCGCGCTTAGCGGAGCAAACCAAAGTGGGGGTTTCTGCTGGTCCGGCACACCGGAGGATTGTCTGAGTCCCAATTTTTGCGCAGCAAAAATGGTCGAGTTCCGCAGCAGCCACTTTGGTTTGCGGAGCTGCGGCCCTTTCGAGGGGGTCTCCCCAGGCGTGCCCGGCATGGCACACTCAAACTGAAAAGCCTGAAGCTGCGATAAGACTACGGTTTAAAAAATTATTTTTATTTGCGATGTTTCCAATGAACAAATCAAATCGGATTTGCTTAATAAATATTTTCGAGAAAATTCCTAACAAAGTGCGCATAAAAAACATAGATCAAAAAATAGCCGTTACATCCGTGTTGTTTAGGCATACACTATTCTTGCGGTACCCATTACTTATACGGAGCACGTAGAGCAATGTTGGAAAAAGAACTGGCACAGGCCACTAAGCTGGCCGAGCAAGCAAATAAAAAAGTAGAGCAACTCAGGAAAAAGCTGGTTGCTGAATCTGAAAAATCTCATGCCAAAGCCAAACGGGAGTTGGGGGCTTGGCGGAAGAAGCACAAGGTATCAAATACCCGGCTGAAAAAAGCCAGGGGAGCACTGCGCGCGAAGGCGACACCTGATAACCATAAGAAGGTGGAAGCTTTGCGTGATGAGGTGAAGGAACTCGGGGAAGCTATTTCTTCGATCAGCAAAGCGGCCTATGAAGCTGCCGAGCGATACCTGAGCGTCAAGACAGATGCTGTTATGGAATCGCGTAAGGCAGCTGCTGCTGCGCGGGCGGCCGAGCTTGTCGAAAAAGCTGCTGCCAAGAAAAAACCGGCTAAAAAGAAAGTCGCTGCCAAGAAGAAAGTGACTAAGAAAAAGGTCGCCAAGAAGAAGGTCGCCAAGAAGAAGGTCGCCAAGAAGAAGGTCGCCAAGAAGAAGGTCGCCAAGAAGAAGGTCGCCAAGAAAAAGGCAGCACCTAAAAAGAAGGCCGCCCGCAAACGGTAGGCAGCCAGTTAGGCCGTCGCCCGTTGTGACACTATAAATCGGGCGGCGGAGTTGCCCTGGGCTTGCCCCGGGGTATCACTCAGCTTCTATCCCGGCACTTGCCCGGGCCGTATCACGCTTCGCCAACAGTTCGGCCGAGTAGTGGTACGCCACATACGATTTAAATATATTTGCCACGTATTGCACCGGCTCTGCTCCCACGTCGCTCGCTGCGACCATCTCTACATTGTCAAACCAGATGTTGGGGTCGTAACCTTTTTGGGCGGCCTTGGCGCGCAACTGCACCATCCGTCCCGGCCCCACGTTATAGGCCGCGAGGGCGAGGAGGGTGCTGTTCCAGTTATCTATGTCTGGCCCTGAAAAGTAGCGCGAGCGCAGGAAATCCAGGTATTTTATTCCGGCGTGGATATTGTCATCTACATGTTGGATATTGGGGATAGCCACATTCGGGTCGCTGGCCGTAGAGGGGAGTAATTGCATGACACCTATTGCCCCCGAGGCACTGCGCGCCGTCTGGTCCAGCCGGGATTCCTGAAACCCCTGTGCGGCAGCCAGCAGGTGGTCGACCTGGTATTGGTTGCCGTACTTTCTGAAGATCTCTTCCAGCTGCCTGAATCGCTTCAAGTCAGCGGTATCCAGGGCACTGGAAGGTTTTTTGAACTCACGGATGTAGCGGTTCCTGAGTACGTTACCGACCAGTGTCCCTTCACGATTTTTCAGCAGGAAACCGTTGACCACGTCGGCCAGCAGCGGACTGTTTTTGCGAAATACCCAACGAGTCCGGGTGTCCGCCCCAAGGACAATGTCATCGCGCACCATGATGCGGTTGAATACCCCATTCCACAGCAGCATTTTGTACTCGTCGACGACTGTCCACGGTAACAGGCCGTCGTTCACCATTTCGATCAGGTCATCATCCTCGAGGTATTCTGACACCGCTTCGATAATAATCGGTGGCCTGCCCTCGCTGGCAAAGCGTTGGCTGAGCAACTCGAGATTTTCCCGGTAACTGCTGGAGTGACGAACGTAAATTGTCTGACCCGCTAGGCCTTCTATGCTGCCAATTTCCGGTGCCGAGGGTCCGGTCACCAGTACCTGGTCAAAGGGTTTGCTGGAGGGAATGCTGAAATCAACCAACAGTTCCCGTTCCGCAGTGCTAGTCATCCCGGCAATAATCAGGTCGCCCCGGCCGGCCATAAGTGCCGGTATCAGCTGGTCCCGAGCTACGGGGATAGTGACAGCGTGGATACTCACGTGTCCCCGCTTACGCAGCTCGTTCAGGTACTTGACGAAACGCCGGGCTGACGCGACTGTTAGACCCCGCGGTTGCCCCCGGTCAAGGTAAAAACGCCCGAGGCCATATACCGTCAGAACCCTGATGACCCGGTGTTGCTCTATCACATCGAGATCGCCGGTCCAGGTCTGCTCCAATACCTCTTCAAAGGGGCTGGCGTTAGCAGCGGACTGCGGTGTTGCTTCGGGCTGATCAGCGACGACCGGGGTGGAGGCACTGGTGGGTTCATTTGCTGGCGGGTCACTACAGCCAACCAGGGTGCACATAAGTGTACAGGTCAGCAGGGCTGCGAGCCTGGAAGCCCAGCGCTGCCGGGCCAGTATCATCGCAAGCCAGCCTCTTGCCGGCCCAGGCCCCGCGAGCGCAGGACTTGGCCGGAGCTGTTGCTGTTCACAGTGGGTATGGTTACCTGGTACTCCACCGGGAAGCTGATGCCTTCCAGGTCGCTATCCACAACCACCTGGATCGGTTGGTCGATGGTCAGCCAGGCGCCGCAGGCTTCGCCGGCGTCGCAGATGAACAGGTCATTGTCAGCATCGGAGCCTGCAAAAATTTCGTAGTTGCCTGCAGGAATGTCGAAAAAAGCAAAGCGGTAGTTGCCGCCATCGGCAACTGCGGCGGTCTGTGCGGTAGGCAGTTCAGCACCATTTTCGTACAGCAGGAAATAAATGACGCCCACATCTGCGGTGAATTCCCCTGAGCCCACCGACATCAGCACGCGCACGCTCAGGCTGTTGACTGTCGATCGAGCGGTAATATCGGCGGCGTAGGTCCCGCTGTCGAGACCCTGTCGGTCCACTTCCACCCGGTACAGGCCGAGGCCATTGTCATCCACCTGGGTGGGGACGAGTTCCAGCCAGGAACTGGACTCCTCCACTGCCAGCAACTCGAGGAATCCGGAGCCGCTGTTGCGCAACTCCAGGGACAGCGCATCACTTGAGCTACCAAAGTTAAGGGTGCCTGCAGACGCGCTCAGCAAGGGCCGATTCGCTGGCGGCCCGCCGCTGGCCTCTACTGCAGCCAGCACCGCTCGCTGGGCGTTGATCAGGCCATAGCCATAGCGGTCATCGCGTCCGGGCGAGCCCAGGTCATCGCTGAGTTCGCCCCTGATCAGCAGCGCGTCTATATCCTCGGGCGTGAGCGCAGGGTTGGCGCTCTTCATCAGCGCCAGCACACCCGCGACATGGGGTGCCGCCATGGAAGTGCCACTGATGAAGGTGTAGGTAAAGCGGCTCCCGCCTTCGCTGCCGCTGGTGCTGAGTACGCCGTCAGGATAGCCGTCCCCGTTGAGGTCCAGTCCGTTATTGCCGCCGGGCGCGGCCAGGTCAATGGCAGAGCCGGTGTTGGAGTAGCCGGTGAGGTTGCGCTGTGCGTCCACCGCACTGACCGAAATCACATGCCGATAGGAGGCCGGGTAAGCCAGCGCACTGGTCGCCTCATTACCCGCCGCAGCAACGACGTTTACACCTGCGGCGCGCACCGCGTCGTACAGTTCCTGCCCTGAGCGGGTGAACGGCCCCCCACTCAAGCTGAGGTTGATGATATCGGCACGCTGCTCGGGAACACGGCCCGAGTCATTGCTCAGGCTGGCGGCGAAGCGAACGGCCTGTGCCACGTCATAGCTGGTGCCGCTGCCATCCGCGCCGAGTGCGCGCAGCGGCATCACCCGCGAAGTGTAGGCAACTCCCGTCACGCCCTGGCCATTGTTACCCGCCGCGGCTACTGTGCCGCTGACGTGGGTGCCGTGGAAGCTGCTCGAGCCGCGCTCCGCCGGGTTGCCTGTATCCCTGGGGTCGGGGTCGATGCCATCGCCGTCCAGGGCACTGCTTGCACTGCTGACAAAATCGTAGCCACTCACGGTCTGCCCGCGCAGATCCGGATGATCTGGGAGGATACCGGTGTCCACCACTGCCACGATCACGCCCGGCTCGCCGGTGGTGGTATCCCATGCAGAGGGCAGTTCAATCAGTGGATAGTGCCACTGGAAGGGGTAGGCCTCATCGTCGGGGGTGAGCAGCGCCCGGACTTCGTAGTTGGGCTCCGCATACTCGATTTGCGGATCCTGGCGCAGGGATTTGATGGCGACCAATGTTTCCCAGCGCGCCTGCAGATCGGGATTGCGGATCTGTGCCTTTTTGGTCGCCGCTGTGCCCAGCCAATCCTCGGCGCGGATTCCGGACGCTTGCTGGCGCAGCGCCATCAGGCGCGCTCTGCCGCGGCCCCCCGCCCGCTGCTGCATGGCTTTTCTCAGGACTCGCAGCCGTTTACCCGTGGCGATGCTGGTGGGTTCGGCGTCTGCATCCGGCACTGCCGCCGTCTCAGTCTGCTCCTCGCTCCGGTACTTGATCACCGCCTGCCAGGGCACAATGTCGTGGTGTGGCTGCTGCTGGCTGCTTACCGTGTTCTGGTCACCGATAGCCAGGATGTAGTTAGTGGCGCCGTCGAATGCATAGGCGTTGATCACATAGGTACCATCCCGGGGAATAACCAGGGTTTCGATTTCTCCCGACTCCACTGAGAAATCGAGAACCTCGCCGGCGGTGCTAAACAGATACAGGTCGGCATCGGCCTGCTGGTAGTCAGCCACCAGCATGGTGACCCGCTGCCCGGCCAGCAGTGTTACCCGGAAGTAATCATCGATGTCGCCCTGCACGCTGGAGCGGCCCTCGGCGCCAGTGCCGGGCTGGTTGACGTAGCCACCCAGGGTTATCGGATTGGCCAGGGCCTGGGCGGTGTCCACGGTATCATTGGCAAGCAGCCGGCTGGCGGGGTCATTGGTGTCGCCGTCCACGGCCTGGCTGTCGGAAACGGTCACCGTGCCTGACAGGGTGAACAATGCTGTCGCAGGCGGTGGGGCAGTGGGGGTGGGCGTGGGCTCGGGCGCAGGATCGCCGGGTGTCGTGCTGGAGCCGCTACCGGAACCACCGCCACCGCAGCCTGCCAGCAAAGCTGACACGATAATGAAGATCAGGTGGATGGTGCAGTTACGCATTGCCGTACCCGTGTTGACTGGCGTGCAGGTCTTACTGGAAGAAGGTACCAGAGTTCTGCCGGGCTGCTACATCTGTAGCACTATCTTGCCCATATGCTGCCCACTTTGCATGTAATCGTGGGCCTGTTCCACCTCTTCCAGTGGAAATACCCGATCAACCACCGGCGTGATCTCGCCGCTGTTCAGGTGCGGATACACCCGTTCGATGATTTCCTGCACCATCACCGTCTTCTGGGCAAACGTCTGGGCTCGCAGGGTGGATCCGGTGATGGTCAGTCGTTTCATCAGCATGGGCGCAAAATTGACCTCGGCCTTGAAACCACGCAGGAAGGCGATGTAGACGATGCGGCCCTCGGGAGCGGCGACATTGAGGTTCTTTTGCACGAAATCCCCCCCCACCATATCGAGGATGACCTGGATCTTGTCTTTCAGCCCCATCTCGGCCAGCACTGTTTCAAAGTCTTCATCCCGATAGTTGATCGCCCGGGTGGCTCCCAGTGCCTGCAGCGCCGCGCACTTCTGCGCTGTGCCGGCGGTGGTATATACCTGGCTGCCCAGCGCCTTGCACATGGCGATGCCCAGGGTACCGATGCCACTGGCGCCGCCATGGATGAGGACGTTCTCACCCGCTTGCAACTTGCAGCGCTGATACAGGTTGTGCCACACCGTGAGCAGGGCTTCCGGCAGTGCCGCGGCATCGGTCATGCTCATCCCGGTTGGGATGGGCAGGCACTGCCCTACCGGGGCGATGCTGTAATCCGCGTAGCCGCCGCCGTGGGTAAGCGCACACACGCCCTCGCCGGGCTTCCAGGTATCCACGTCGGCGCCGACCGCCTGCACCTCGCCGGCCACTTCCAGGCCCATGATGGGTGAGGCGTCTGCGGGCGGCGGGTAGAGGCCCTTGCGCTGCAGCAGGTCAGCGCGGTTAATACCGGCAGCACTGACCTTGATCAGGACTTCTCCCGGGCCGGGTTCAGGCACCGGTCCCCGCTGTATGCTGATGCTCTGGTCGCTGGGATCAAGTGCCACGAAGCGGCGCTGGGCTGGGCTGGTTGTCATGAGTAACCTCGAAATAAGTAAGCGCTTACGTATATATAAGTAGTTGATAAATCGAATTAATTAGTCTTTGCAGATTAATTTTTCAAACATTCCCCGGGCTTCTTCCAGGTTGGCGAAAATAGGGTAGTCGGGGTTCATCGCCCAGCTGGTGGTGAGCATGTTCAGGGTTCCCACCACCATGGCGGCGAGAATTTCCGGGGAGAACTCAGTGCGTACGTCTCCCAGTTCCAGACCGGCGCTAATCAGCTGGGTAAAGCTGGCACTGGCCGAATTACCAATCTCCCGCTGCTGCTCGGTATTCTCTGCCAGGGTGGCGGGGGCGATCAGGATCAGTTGCAGATCTATGTCCTGGTAGGTGGAAAAGTTGGACGCGATATAGTCAACCATCGCCGCCAACCGACCCCGGGTGGTGGACTGGTCGGTCATCAACTGCCGCAACATCGGCTCTGTCTGATTATAGATCCGGGAGACGCCCAGGCCACCCAGCAGAGCGTGCTTATTGGCAAAGTGGCCATAAAAGGTGCGGCGGGCGACATCGGCCTCTACGCAGATCTGCTCAATGCTGGTCTCTTCTACCCCCTGCAGTTTGAAAAGACGATATGCGGCATCTTCGATCCGGGCGCGAATCTCCTGCTTGCGCTTTTCGCGTCGGCCCAGTGGTGCCTCATCTATCGTCATGAATAATCCATCGGGTGGTTGCAATCACGAATCCATTAAACTAAATTTGTATACATATGTGCAAGTATGCTCATATGTGAGCCTGTGCACAGCTATCCTGAAGCAGCACAATGCAGGGCTTGCCTGCCATTTTCAACCAAACAGCTAAACCAGTAGCGGGAGTAGAGCATGACGATCGTTGAAGCCTGTGAGTCCAAGACCAATACCACCCCGGAATTCCCCATGGGTTGGTTCTCCGTAGCCCGCAGCCATGAGTTGCAGGTGGGAGAAGTGAAGTCGGTAACGGCCTTCGACCGGGAGCTGGTGCTGTACCGCACCCGCAGCGGCCTGCCGGTCTTGCAGGACGCCTACTGCCCGCACCTGGGTGCCCACCTGGGCGAGGGCGGTACCGTGGTCGGCGAATCCCTGCGCTGCCCGTTCCATGGCTGGCGCTTCAGTAAGGAGGGGGAATGTGTGGAGATCCCCTATTGCGAGGATATTCCCGAGCGCGCCCGGATTCGCACCTGGCACACCGAGGAGAAAAACGGGGAGGTCTACGTGTGGTTCCACCCTGAGAATTCCGGACCCCAGTGGGAGCTGCCGGTATTGGCCGAGTTGGGCGATCCAAACTGGACGGCGCCGCGCTATGCCGAGTTTGATGTGCCAGCCCATGTGCAGGATATTGCCGAGAATTCCTGCGACCCTGTTCATTTCCAGTACGTCCATCGCCAGCCGGACGTACCGCCTTCTACCGTGACTATCGACGATGATGGACGGGTATTGCACCTGCGTTCTGACGCCAGCCACGCGCCCATTCCCAGCCAGCTGCACGCTGAGGTTTACAACCCGGGTTTTGCCCTGGTGCGCAATTCCTACGGCCCCGGTGCGGAAATGGTGGTCTACAACAGTTCCCAGCCGATCAACAAACACCAGACCCGGATGCGCTGGACGCTTACCGTGCGTCGTGAGATCGAAGACCTTGCAGGCGATGAGGTGATGCGCGGGATTATCGACGGCCTGAGCGACGACTACCCGATCTGGGCCAATAAAGTACACAAGCGCCGCCCGGTGTTTTGCAAGGAAGACCAGACCCTGGTGTTGTTCCGCAAATGGGTGCGCCAGTTTTATGTCACTGAGAATGATAAGCGGGAGATTGCCTGAGCATGCAGGATTTTAATAACAAGGTAGCCGTCATTACCGGAGGCTCCAGTGGGGTGGGGCGGTCACTGGCCTTTACCCTTGGCAAGCTCGGGTCAAAAATCGTGGTTGGCGATGTGGACAAGGCCGCCATGGAGCGATTGCGCAGCGATCTCGCCGCAGCGAATATCGAAGCGGTGGTAGAGCACTGTGATGTCACCAGTGTCGACAGTCTCAATGCACTTGCCGACAAGGCCGAGCAGGTATTCGGTGGTATCCAGTTGGTATTCGCCAACGCCGGGATCAGTGCCGGTGAATCCGGCCCCATGTGGGAGTACTCCGACAAGGACTGGCAGTGGTGCCTGAATGTGAACCTCTGGGGTGTGATCAATTCCATCAAGGCATTTATGCCTCGCCTGGTGGCGGCTAACCAGGAGGCGCACTTCGTGGTAACCGGTTCCGGTAACGGCGCCCTGTTGGTCTATCCCGACCAGCCTATCTACACCGCCAGTAAGGCCGCAGTGCATACCATCACCGAAAACCTGCACTACCAGGTGATGGCAGCGGGCAGCCCGGTGAAAGTCAGTGCATTATTCCCCGGCCCGCATGTCGTGGATACCGGCCTGTTCAATTCCGGTCGGGTGCGCCCAACGGAACTGAAGAAAGATATCGAGGGTAATGCCTCCGGTATCAGTTGCGTTGACGACATGAAAAAAATGGCCGCCGAGTACGGTATTGAATTGCAGACCACCCATCCGGATGAGGTGGCCCAGATGGCCGTTGCCGGCCTGCAGCAGGATGCGTTTTGGCTGTTGGCGACAACCCCGGAAACCGATAGCAATATTCGCGGCCGGGCGGACATGATTCTAAGTCGCCAGACGCCTGTGCCGAATATGGTAGGCGCCTAGTTTTTTGAAGTACCCAGCAAGTAATAACAATTCAGCCAGCATTCAATCAATAAGGAGAACTGAATGAGCAATGAATCAGGTGCACCCCAGGGCAATCCAGGCGACATCGTCAACTGGCCGATGCTCAAGGTTATTTACCGTACCGACCCGGACAAGATTGCAGCCCTGCTGCCGCCTGGTATCGAGCCCGGTCCCAACCCCTATGTCAGCCTGACCATCTACAACTACCCGGTACCGGATGAGCCTGAGTACGGCATTGTTACCGCGGTAGAGGCAAGCTATAACGGCGTGGTCGGTGAGTACACCCTGGGCTACGGTATTGACCAGGAGTCGGCGATTTTTATCAGCCAGGAAACCAATGGCCAGCCCAAGTACCCCTGCCAAACCGAGTACTACCGCCTCGGGCCACAGGTTTCCGCCCGTTGCACCCACCAGGGTTACACCTTTGTGGAGTTCAAGGGAGCATCCATTGGTCCGGCCGAACCGCTGCCAGAGTTTGACCACAACGAGTTCTGGATCAAGGTGTCCCGTGCGGCAAGCGTAGGCGGGCCGGCGACGGCTTACGATTTCCCCCCCCACGTGGTGCAGGTGCGCAGTCGCTATGGCACCGCCTGGCGTGAGGAAGTAAAAGGTGAGCTCGTCCTGCGCGACAGCCCCTGGGATCCGTTGACCACACTGCTGCCCATGCAGGAGCAGGTCTCGGCTCATCTGTGGTGGCCCATCTTCCTTGATCGCGAGGTCAAGCTGGCGGGCAAGCTGGACCCTGATGCCTTCCTGCCCCACGTGGACACCATCTCCGGCTCACGCTGGCCCGGCAGCAACGGCGGGCCCAAGCGCAGCTGATCGAGGGAAGCGTGTCGGAAGGGGAAGCTGTTTGCTATAGTAAACAGCTTCCCCTTTTTTATGACGCTGCCAACAGAGATAAACGCCATGCCGATGTTCCTGCGAAAAATCCAGCACGCCCTGTACCTGTCGCTGATGAAGTTGGTGGCCGGGCTCGCCCCGGGGGTGGCGCACCGGGCATTCGTGGGAGCGGGCAGTTCGCGTGAGCTTTGCCGGCATATTGCCCGCACTGGCGTCAGCAAGGTATTGGTAGTAACCGATAAGCCGCTGCGCGAGCTCGGCCTCGTGGACCGGGCTGTTGCGGGCCTTGTCGAGGCCGGGGTGGATCTCAATTTCTATGACGGGGTATTACCGGACCCCACTTTTGCCCAGGTAGCCGAAGGTGTGGCGCAGCTCAAGGCCCACGGTGGCGACGTCATCCTTGCGATCGGCGGTGGCTCGTCGATGGATGCCGCCAAGATCATTGCCGCTTCGGCAACCAGTGACCAGTCACCCACTGAATGGGTTGGTTTCGGCAAGGTAAAGCACGCGGTGATGAAGCTGTATGCCATTCCGACCACCTCGGGCACAGGCTCGGAGGCTACGGTCGGTGCAGTGATTTCTGACTCAGTGACCCACGAGAAAAGCATTATATCGGGCCCTTCCCTGCTGCCTGCTGCGATTGCGCTCGATCCGGAGCTGATGCAGGGTTTGCCGCCCCATATTACCGCCGCCACCGGCATGGATGCCCTGACCCATGGTATTGAGGCGTATATCGGCGTCTGGGAGCGTGGCAACCGCCTGGAAGATGCGCGCCTGGGAGTGAAGCTGGTGTTTGACCACCTGGCCAGGGCCTATCAACACGGTGACGATGCCGATGCGCGCGCAGGGATGGCGATGGGGGCTTACTATGCAGGCCTGGCCATTAACCAGGTGAACGTGGGTAATGTGCACGCTATCGCCCATCAACTGGGCGGCAAATATGGCATTCCCCACGGTCTGGCCAATGCCCTGGTATTACCCCACGTGCTGGATTTTTGTCGCGATGAGGCCCAGCAGCGCCTGGCGGAACTGGCCGGCGTGATTGGCCTGGGCGAACCCGGCGAGAGCAGTAGCCAGCTGGCCCATCGCTTTATCAAAGCGGTGCGGGATCTGCGCACCGAGGTAGGCATTCCCGACCACTCTGACCTGTTGCAGCCCGAGGATTTTGATCACCTGAGCGATCTGGCGGTGGCTGAGGGTAGCGGTTACCCGGTGCCGCGACTGCTGGATAAGGCGGCTGTCAAAGATATCCTGGCCAGGGTTGCCGGCTAATATCCGGCTTTTCGCGAGCCCGCTCGCAGTGCCACGGAGGAAAAAAACAATGTCACTTATTTATAAGGTAGCTGGCGCAGTGTTGGCGTTACTGGTGCTTGCACTGCTCGGTTTGGCAGTGGCAATCAGCCATGACAGTACCTGTGAGTCGAATGCCGCCGGCACTGCTGTCAGCAATCCATTCAAGGCTATCGTTTATCACTGCTATGGTTCGCCCGAGGTATTGCAACTCGCGGAAGTTGAAAAGCCCGTGCCTGCGGACAATGAGATGTTGGTGAAGGTAGAGGCCGCCTCGGTCAACCCGCTGGACTGGCACTATATGCGCGGCTCGCCCTATATCATGCGGCTCGTCTCCGGTATCGGGGCGCCCAGCGATGTCCGAATCGGCGTGGATTATGCGGGCGTGGTGGAGGAGGTGGGTAAAGATGTCAGCCGTTTTCAGCCCGGTGACGCAGTCTTTGGGGGTAGTAACGGCGCCTTCGGCGAGTACGTGATTGCCCGGGAGGCAGGCTCGGTGACAGCAAAACCTCCCCAAGTGAGTTTTGAGCAGGCGGCGGCCGTTCCCATCGCGGCGATCACTGCCCTGCAGGCGCTGCGCGACAAGGCCAATCTCCAGCCGGGCCAGAAGGTGCTGATAAATGGCGCGTCCGGCGGGGTCGGTACCTTCGCGGTGCAAATCGCCAAGGCAATGGGAGCTGAGGTTACCGGGGTGTCCAGCGGCAGGAATGCCGAGATGGTGCTGGGCATAGGCGCGGATCACGTCATCGACTACAAGCAGGTAGATTTCACCGAAGCCGGGCAACGCTACGATGTGATTATCGATAACGTTGGCAACCACCCCCTGTTGGCAGTTCGACGAGCACTGACTGACGATGGGTTGCTGGTAATAATCGGGGGCAGCAGCGGCGACTGGATTGGGCCACTGAAGGGCCCAATCAAGGCGATGGTGCTGTCACCTTTTGTGAGCCAGCGCTTTGAGAGTTTTACAGCGCAGCTCAACCAACAGGACCTGGCGTACCTGGCAGATTTGATGGCGCAGGGCAAGGTGACTCCGGTGATCGACCGTGTCTATCCTTTGGCCGAGGTGCCAGCGGCGATCAGCTACTCGGAAGAGGGGCATGCCCGCGGCAAAATCATCGTCACGGTGCCCACCATATAGAGACTGGCGTGTTGTCCTGCTCGAGTAGGGCGGCAATCGGGTAACGCCTGGCTGTTGCCTCAGTCAATACGGCCGCTTTTTCTTCCCCGCAGATGTGCACAATGATCTCACGGCTACGCAACACCGCGGCCAGGGTCAGGGTGGTGCGTTGATGCGCTGCGGTGACCGGGTCACTGCTGGCAAGTTCTGCGGGATTGTCAGGATCAAGCAGGGTGTGCAGGTTGCTTGCGCAGGGGAACCATGAGGCGGTGTGCCCGTCTGCCCCCATACCCAATATGACCACACTGAATGGACGCGGGATAGCCGCTACCCGCCGGGCCAGCTCCGGCAGCGCATCCGCATTGTCGCTGTGAAGCCCGATAAAGGTGGCGCTGCCCGCCTGGTTTTGCAGCAGGTTTTCCCGCACCAGGCGCTCATTGGAATCCGTGCTGTCCGGGCTTACCTGCCGTTCATCCACCAGGGTGATTGTTACCCGCGACCAATCCAGTGCCAGGTTCGAAAGCAGCCTGAACAGCTGCCGGGGTGTGTTGCCGCCGGAGACTGCGAGGCTGGCCTCGCCCACAGCGTCGATATCATCCTTCAAACGCGCGCAAACGTGCTGCGCCAGCGCTCGGTCGAGCGCGCCCCGGTCGGTGAAGCGGCGCCACTCACTCATGCCAGTTGCGCCCATCCACAGCAATCAAAGCGGTGGCGGCGTTGGGGCCCATGGTGCCCGAGTTGTAGGGTTTGATCGGGGTGTCGTTGTCCTCCCAGGCCTGGATGATGGAATCGATCCAGTGCCAGGCGGTCTCCACTTCGTCGCGGCGCATGAACAGGGTCTGGTCGCCATAGATAGCGTCCAGCAGCAGGCGCTCATAGGCGTCGTAGCGGTCGACCTTGTTACGCGCATCATTGGTGAGATTGAGCTCGACCGGCTGCAGGCTCAGCTTGCTGGTGAGCCCCGGTTTTTTATTGAGAGTGTGCAGGCTGATGGTTTCATCCGGCTGCAGGCGGATCACCAGTTTGTTGGTCAGTTCATGGGGATCATTGGTGAACAGTGAAAATGGTTGGCGGCGGTATTCGATGACGATTTCCGAGTACTGGCGACTGAGGCGCTTGCCGGTGCGCAGGTAGAAGGGCACCCCGGCCCAGCGCCAGTTATTGATTGCGGCCTTGATCGCCACGAAGGTCTCGGTGGACTCTGCATCCTGGTAGCCCGCCTCCTCGAGAAAGCCCTTCACCGCCTCACCTTTTACCGCTCCCGCGTCATAGCGGCCACGCACAGTGCGCTCCTTGACGTTTTCGGCAGTGATGGGCAGCAGTGCGCGCAGCGCTTTCATCTTTTCGTCGCGCACATCGGCCGGCTTCAGGCTGGCGGGGGGCTCCATGGCCACGATCGACAATACCTGCAGCAAGTGGTTTTGCACCATGTCGCGCAGTGCGCCGGTTTTAGCATAGTAGTCGCCGCGGCCCTCCACCCCGATATCTTCAGCGACGGTGATCTGCACATTGCTGATAAAGCTGTTGTTCCACATCGGGTGAAACAGCGGGTTGCCAAAGCGGACCGCCATCAGGTTCTGCACAGTCTCCTTGCCCAGATAGTGGTCGATACGGAAGGTTGCCTCTTCCTGGAATACCTGGGCAACCTGTTCATTGATCTCACGGCAGGAGTGCAGGTCATGCCCCAGGGGTTTTTCCAGCACCACGCTGCTGTGGTCATTCACCAGGCCGGCGTCTTGCAGCTGCCCGCAGATGCCGCCATAGAGAGAGGGCAGCGTCGCCAGATAATATAGCCGCCCCGGCGCCTCGCCCTCGTCCAGCAGGTTGCCCAGGCGTTGATAGTCCTCGGCCGCGCCGGCATCTACCCTGGCGAAGAAAAGCCTGTCGCGAAAAGTGCTCCAGACGTCCTCATCCCAGCTGCCCTCGGGCAGGAATTTTTGCAAATTGCCGCGGGCGTGCTCGCGAAAGCTGTCGGTATCAAGGTCGCCGCGGCCGGTACCAATAATTCGGTGCAGGCGGTCCGCCAATTTATGTCGGTGCAGTTGGAATAGCGCAGGCAGCAATTTGCGGGTAGAAAGATCCCCAGTGCCTCCGAAAATAACCAGGTCGACCAGTGGTTTCATAGCTGTTGTTCCTTATCCGGCGCGTTGGTGCTTGCGCAATATTAGCGTGCGATACAAGACCTGCCTGTCCTGTCCTGTCCTGTCCTGTCCCTGGCTATCTCAGGGCCTTTAGCCAGCTGTCCAGTTCATCCATCAGCGCATCGTAATCATCATTGGGCCCCTCGGAGGTAGCGAAGCCGTGGGCGGCGTCATCAAAGTTGCGGAACCTTATATTGATGCCGGCTTCCCTCAGCTTGTCGGCATAGGCCGCTCCCTCGTCGCGCAGGGGATCGTTCTCCGCGGTAACCAACAGGGTTGGCGGCAGGCTGGCGAGTTTTTCGCTGTGAATCGGCATGGTGCGCGCTGCATCGGGGGTCTCTGTACCCTGCTTGCCCAGGTAGTGATCCCAGAACCATTGCATGGTGCGAGTAGTGAGATAGTAGCCGGTGGCCTTATCGATATGCGAGGAGTAGCCGGCGCTGTAATGATCGGTGGCAGGGTAGATCAGGAACTGGCCGCAGATCAGCCGCCGGGTCTCCGGGTCCGCCTCCAGGCAAGTGCAGGTAGCGAGGTTGGCGCCGGCGCTGTCTCCGGCCAGCAACAGGCGCCCGTTGCCCGGTGCCAGTTCAGCGGTATGTCGGGCTATCCACTGGGTGGCCGCCAGGCAGTCATCTGGTCCGGCGGGGAAGGGTTGCTCCGGCGCCAGTGCATATTCCACCGCGATGACTGAACAACCAGTACGCGCACTCAGGGCCTGGCAGTAGGGGTGGTGGGTATGAAGATCGCCGATGACCCAGCCACCGCCGTGAAAAAACACGATCAGCGGTTTGTTCTTGCTGCGATCGCCAGGATAGAGGCGAGCCGGAATCGATCGGCCATTGCCTGGAATGTCCAGGCTGCGAAAGGGTGCGCTGCTGACATGGTCGCGCCAGTTCCAGGCGTTGGCCAGTCGATAGGCCCAGCGAAACGCCCAGACCACAAACCCCTGCAGGATAGTTATCAACCATTGCCGGACCTGCTGCAGCATATCAGCGACTCTCCTGTCGAAACCGGCGGGGCGAGCTGCCGTGCCAGCGCTTGAAGGCATTAGTGAAATTACCCGGGCTACTATAGCCCAGCAGGACGGAGATCTCCTCCAGGGGCAGGCTGCTGGTACTGAGATATTCCCGCGCCAGCTGGTAGCGCACTGCGGAGAGAATTTGCTGGTAGCTACTGCCCTCTGCATTGAGTTTACGGCGCAGGGTGCGGCTGGTGGTGCCGAGCCTCTCGGCAATGTAATCGATATCGGGGAAAAAGCCCGGCCTCGCCACAATCAGCTGACGCACGCTATCGGTAAAGCCACTGCTTTTACTCATCCGTGCCAGCAGAAACTGGCACTGCTGCTGGCATACAGAAGAGGTAGCCGTATCGCGCATGGGCATCGGGGTATCCAGAACAGCGGCATCAAAACGCAGCTGAGATAGCGCTGTGCCGAAGCGCACCGGGCAACCGAAGAAGTCTTCGTAGGCCTGGCGGTCCGCACTGGCCTCGTGCATGAGCGATACTTCGGTAAGTCCCAGTGTGTCCGGGAGAATGCCCTTGCCGCCTTTGACTACCGCCGCCAGGTCTCGATCAACGTAATAGCGGACCAGGTCTGCAGGAATATCGATGTTGCGTGCGAATTGCAGCGCGGCGCTGGCGCCGCTGACCAGAAACTCCACCTTGAACAGGGTAAAGGACAGTGGGCCGAAATTGCGCGCAATGGTGAGGGCATGGCGCAGGGTAGCGGCGCTGAGGAAGGCATAGCCGAACAGCCCATAGTGTTCGGGGCTGTAGCCGCCGCCCAGTTTAAGGCCCAGCAGTGGGTCACCACTTAACTCGAGCAGATTGCGGTGAAAGCGAAACTCCTGTTCGAGCTTGAAATTACCGATCTGCTCGAGATGGACCAGGTCTTCTGGATTGAGGCCGGTGCCCGCCATGCAGTCTCGCGCAGAATAGCCCAGCGACTGCATCTGCTGTAGCGCCGGTGGCAGGGCCTTGATGTGGTGACTGATGTCGAGCGGGTGAGCCATGGCAAAAGTATACGCCCTGTTGTCCGAAATTCATAAGTTATTGTCCTCGCAGACCATTCGATTTCCCCCTGCCTGGCCCTAAAGTGGCAGCATCAAACAGCCCAGCCCGTTGGAGGCAGTAATGGATATGACAGTCAAAGGCATCAGAAACCCCTCAGTCGCAGTCATTGGCGCCGGTATGACCGGTATTCTCATGGCGATCAAATTGCGCGAAGCCGGTATCGATGACATCACTATCCTGGAAAAAGCCGACAAAGTGGGGGGCACCTGGCGGGAAAATACCTATCCCGGGGTGGCCTGCGATGTGCCGGCGCATATGTACACCTACTCCTTCAAGGGCAACCCGGAATGGGAGCATCGCTTTGCCCACGGTGACGAGATCCAGGCCTACTTCGAAAAAGTAGCTGCAGACTATGGCGTCACCGACCAGGTGCGGTTCAACGAGTCACTGGATGAGTGCCATTACCGTGACGGCAAGTGGCACCTGAGCACCAGCAAGGGCAATAGCCTGGTCGTGGACTTTGTCGTTGCCGCCACTGGCATTCTTCACCACCCGGCCTACCCTGACATCCCGGGCCTGGAGAGCTTCGCCGGAGACAGCTTCCACACCGCTCGCTGGAATCACGATGTTGACCTGACGGGCAAGCGCGTGGGTATTATCGGTACCGGTTCGACTGCTACCCAGGTCATCTGTGAAATTTCCAAAACAGTGGGCAAGCTGACCGTGTTCCAGCGCACTGCCCAGTGGATCTTCAGGGTTCCGGACAAAAACTACAGTGAGAGCGACAAGGCCCGCTTGCGCGGCAACCAGGGCCTGATGAACACATTGGCCGAACGTTACGCTTTCATGTTTCGCAAGACCTTTAGCGCAGCGGTTACCGGCAACAAGCTGGCCCATTTTATGCTCAACTGGTTAACCCGTCGCAATCTTCGCAACAGCGTGCGTGACCCTGAGCTGCGGGCCAAGCTGACCCCGGATTACTAGGTGGGTTGCAAGCGCCTGGTGTTCAGCTCGAAATTTTACGACGCGATGCAGCGCGACAATGTCCATCTGGAAACCAATGCTATCGAGCGCATTACTGAGCGCGGCGTGGTCACTAAAGACGGTACTGAGCACGAGCTCGACGTGCTGGTCCTGGCCACAGGTTTCCATCCGTTCAACTTCATGCGGCCGATGAACCTGACTGGCCGTGATGGCATCTCGATAGCACAGAGCTGGTCGAAAAAAGTGCAGGCCTACCGCTCGGTGTGCCTGCCTGGATACCCCAATTTCTTCCTGATGCTGGGACCCAACACGCCGATCGGTAATTACTCGGTTATCGCCATGAGTGAGGTACAGGCCAACTATATACTGAAGCTGATCGATAACTGGCGCCGTGGCGAACTGGAAACCGTGGAAGCCACTGAAGAGGCCAAGCAACGCTTCAATAGCTATCTCAAGGCGGGCATGGGTAAAACAGTCTGGGTGGGTGGCTGCCAGAGCTGGTACCTGGATCCGGATGGCGACCCGGCCATGTGGCCCTATTCATGGGAGCAGTGGGTGAGTGAACTGCAGGAGCCGGCACTCGATGATTTTCACCGGGTGACGGCGGGGCAAACGACGAAGCTGCAGCCTGCGCAGCAGGCCGCCTAGACCCCTGGCAGGGCCGCAGGCTCAATCATCAATCTGGGCAGTAGCGGCAATCTGCTGGTACCAGTAAACCCCGTCGGCATCCCTGCTGCGGGCAATGCGGCGGCGGCCCAACAGGCAATTGAGATGGGCCATCGCCTCGCCGGTCGCCATGCCCAGGCTGTCACCATCAATCTCGCGCTTGAACAACGCCGGAAAACAATCTACCGCCCGCTGCGGCTCCACCAGGTATTCAAACAAGCTCTGTAGATCCCGCTCATGGATACCTATCAACTGGCTGAGTCGTACATGCAGTCCATGGAAGGGGGCCTCGTGGGCGGGCAGGACCAGCAGGTCATCCGGCAGGGCTTCGCGGATTGTTGCGCAGGAGCGCAGCCACTCATTGAGGGGGTCGCCTTCCGGTTCCGTGGGAAAAACGCTGACGTTGGAGGTGATCCTGGGCAGCACCTGGTCGCCTGAGATCAACAGCTTCAGTGCGGGACAGTACAGCGCGGTGTGCTCAGGTGAATGGCCGCTGCCAACGATAACCTGCCAATAGCGTTTGCCAATGGTGATGGTCTCCCGGTCGACCATGCGTCTGAAGCTGTCGGGCAAGGGGGAAATCGCACGTCCGAAATTACCGAACTTGAGCCGGTATTTCTCCAGCTGCTCCTCGGAGTATCCCGCCGAGCGATAGAAACTGATCGCCACCTCTGGCGCTGCCCTGCCGGTATCACTGACCATCGCCCGGCACATCAGGAATTCTTCCCGTGACATCCACAGCTCACAGTCGAAGCGTTCGGTCAGCCAACCCGCCAGGCCCACATGATCCGGGTGCAGGTGGGTACAGATCACGCGCTTGATGGGCTTGCCCTGCATGAAGCCGGCAAACAGCTGTTCCCAGGTATCCCTGGCGCTGGGCAGGTTCAGGCAGGTGTCGACGACTGTCCAGCCATCGTCGTCTTCCAGCAACCACAGGTTGATATGATCCAGTGACATGGGCATGGGGAAGCGGGCCCAGTAAACGCCCTCGGCTATCTGCTCGGGCACACCCGGCTCAGGATTAATGTGACGACCCCAGGGGTAGCTAAGGCCCCGGTAGAGTTCCGGTTGGTGGGCCAGCATCAGGGGGATTCCTGTTTTGGCTGATCGGGACAGTGAATCTCGTCGAGGGGACTGATGGTGCCACTGCCCGCTACCAGCCGGGCGGTAGGCACATCGCGAGGTGTCTGGCCCGATGCGGCGATACTGATACTGATGACCTGTGCTGTCATAAAATCTTCCCCTGCTCGCTGTGGATGTCAGCGATTGCGGGCAATCCTAACACTGATCAGGCTGCGGGTACCTGCTCACAGGTTTGTAGCACCAGTTTGCATTCTCCACCGTTGCGC
>Ga0102812_10000888_pt1 | contig 21246 bp, 23 predicted proteins | sample ColrivemetaGS713_FD_79334 | JGI IMG/M metagenome (GOLD analysis project Ga0102812, IMG submission 79334) | Estuarine microbial communities from the Columbia River estuary - Flood tide ETM metaG S.713 | ecosystem: Environmental > Aquatic > Marine > Intertidal zone > Estuary | place: USA...
GCTCATCTATTTGTAACTGCTGCTCTTTAATAGCATTTATTAATAACGCGACTATTTTATCATAACGAACTGCCTTGTATCCGGTATCTCTATCGACTACTACTTCTGGCAACACTTTTTCGATTTCTTGAGCAATAACACCAACATCGTGGCCGCTATGGCTAGAATCACTATTCCAATCAAATTCATATCCTCCTATTTGATTAATTTTATCTAATGCATTACTTAGAGGAGTAATGTTATCCTTTAATCTTTCATCTGAAGAGTAGTATGCAGTTATGTCTCCTGTAGCTACTATTTCTCCTGTTGCTCCTGTTGCAGCAACTCCTACTCCTAAACTATCAAACTGTACGTCTGAGCCAGTAGTTAATCCTCCATTGAAGTTAACTGTAGATGCAGTCGTAGCAAATGATGCTGTTGTAGAGTTAGCTACTGTACCGTCTATATTAGTAGCAAGTACATAAGAAGCTGAAGTAGCATTATCTGCTTGGTCAATACTTCCTGATATGGTTGCTTGTATAGCTGACGCTGTAAGTGCACCTATTATGTTTGTGTTACCGGTAATAGTAGTAGCACCATCTATGTTTACACTTCCTGTAAATGTATGAGTGTCATCTGCCGAGTTACCAAACTTGGTTGAACCAGATTCTAGTATTACGGATGAAGTAATATACTCTGTGTTAAACTCTTGAGCAGTTAAGGTTCCAGTTACGGTTAGGTCTCCTGTTAAAGTATCACTAGTATTAAGTAGATATGTTGATGCTACACTAGATGATAAACTAGTAATTTCAGTATTTATAGAGGATGAAAGAGCAGTATCAGCTGCTGTATACGCTATTGTTAATGCGGATGATGATGCATTAAGTTCAACATCGGTCGTAAAGGTACTATCTAAACTACTAGAAAAACTTTCTATATTTGTAACTCTAGTACTAAATGATCCTGAGTCGGTCTGTAGTTGAGTTATTTCTCCTTCATGTGCTGAAGCAGTTGCGTTTAGTGCATCGATAGAATTCCTTAAATTAGGTACTCCTATAACAGAAAGTGCTCCTACTATATTAGCATTACCGTCAAGGTTTAAACTGCCAGTAAATTGATGAACATCATCAGCAGAATCTCCAAATTTAGTTGAACCAGATTCAAATAAAATAGAAGACGATATTAATTCAGATTTAAACTCTTGTGCTGTTACAGTTCCACCTACTACTAAATCTCCTGTAATTCCGCTACTACCTGTAACTTTAAAAATACTATTTACTGTATCGAAAATAAAATTAGCAGATCCAGTAAGGGTGGCATCGTCACCTGTAGGGCTATCTCCTTTTTTAAACTGTATGAATCCTGTTTCACCTTTTGGAGGATCGATAGGAAATTGAATAGAAGCGGAAGGGTTAGCAGAACTGGAATCGTAATGAAATCTATGTAAAACTACTTCACTACCATCTACAGACGCTGAGTAGAAAAACTCGGTAAAGTTTATATCTAATTCATCCTGAGTTAGGGGAGTTCCTTTTGTGCCTCTTAATGTTATTGCCATCTTACTTATTTTCTAAAATAGATATTCTCTTTTCTAATTCGGCTAACTTTATATTTTGCTCTTTAACTGCTTCAATTAATACAGGTACAATACTAGCGTATGAAACACTAAGATAGCCTTTTTCATCTTCTGATACAACTTCTGGAAGTACTTTCTGTACTTGCTGAGCTATTACGCCAACTTGTCTATCAGAGATTCCTTCATTCCAATTAAAGTATACTCCTTCAACTTTATTAATTTTTTCTAATGCGTTATCTACTACCTCTATATTGCTTTTTAATCTTTCATCTGATGATTGTACTACTGTTCCAGATGCTCTTATGCTTCCAGATACATCTAGTCTGTAGCTCAATGTTTCAGTAGATTCATCTACACCTACACCTAAACTTCCGCTTCTGTCTACATATACTCCTTCTCTTGTTTCAATTGCAGATGAACCAGAAAATATTACAACTCTTCTATCTGATCCCTGATTTTGTAATCCTTTTACTAAGTTAAAAGTAAAAGATCCACTGTTAACTGGAACTTCGGTAGACTCTGGGTAGTATAAAGTAACTGTCTGTCCATCTGTACTAGCTGAATAGAAGTATGCTCCAAAATTATTATCTAATTCTGAGTATGTTAATGGTGTACCTTTTTCAGCTCTAAATGTTATAGCCATTATAAATCAATTTTTACTACAAAAGTCATATCAATATTTCGTGACTTTGGTATAGGTCTGTTTGTTTTTGCAACTGCTAATAATTCATTAGCTTCGTTATAAAGTCCAACTGATGTAATATAAGGTCTAAAATTACTATCAGTAATATTTTCTCTTACAGTATTATCTGAGCCACTTATAGCTGATGGGTTATATGTGTGATTCATTTCTGATTCACGAACCGTACAGTGGACATTATATGTATAAATAGGTTGTTTTGATTTCCAGTTAACTATATGTCTTGAATAAGTGCTATAGTAACGTGCTACAATAGGGTCAGTAAATAAAATTACTCCTTGATTATAAATTACATCTCCAACAATTTTTTGATCTACTGCTTCAGATATATCAGAACCTGATAAAAAAAGTCTTCCTTCTCCATCATCTACTACCTCTAAACGGTAAGCTGATGCAGGATTTACAACGTATTCATCTGGGCTTTCAGCTACATAGTTACTATCATCTTCAGTAACATAGTCGGCACTATCAACTGAAGTACCATACCATTCACCGATTTCTTCTACATAGTCATTGTATCCTGTTGCTGCATCTCCTACGTATCCTACTGTATTGTAGTAATCTGGAGTTTCTCTTTGAGGCTGTATTACGACTGTACCGGGTTCTATTCCTACTCCTACGATTTCTTTGGGTAGAGATACAATAGCAACTTCTGAGTCTGGAGTTCTAGAAGCACTTAATGTCAAGGTAGTACTGTGGGATACGTCTCTTGAACCAGAATATATTCCCAAGCTTCCATATGTGTCACCTAGGTAGTTATGAAACGCACTATCGTAAACAAGTTTTTGATATCTGTTATTCCTATAGTCATTAGGGTAAGGGTAACCTGGAGTTGATCCAGAAAAACCTCTCAATGTTTCTATGTTATAACTAGTTAATAGACTTCCTGATGCAAGCCAAGTTTTCTTAGCTACATAGTCTGATGTAAATACATCCTGTCTGTTTAATTGCTTGTAAGCACTCATTCATTAATAATCAAGCTTTATTCTTACCAGTGACTCTTTTGTAAAATCTTTTAGTAGAGGTCTTGATAATTTAGCAACAGCTAATAAATCATTATTATCATTATATAGTCCTACAGCAGTAATAAAAGACTGAGGAGTATTAACCATAACGTTATGACGTATCTCTCCTGAACCAGTAATTAATGAAGGGTTAGTAGAGTAATTAAATTCGCTGTTTCTAGCTCTTACAAATACAAAGTTAGAAGTAATAGTTTCTTCTGACTGTATTCTAAAGCTAGCACCATCTCTTATTATATTAAAAGATTTTTGGTTGTTTACACCTACACTATCAGAGGATCTATCTACGTTTAAAGCTATTCCTCCATCACTTACAGATGCATCTAATGCTTTACCGTTTAGTATAATTAATCCTACATCTGGAAGAAGCTTACCGTATGAACCAGCAGAAGTAGTATAACCACTAGTATTTTTTGCTCCTGCAGATATATTACCTAAAGAGCCGGAAATAAGTTCATATACTCTACCTGCATCTGCAAACGTAGATGTAGTTACTAATTTACTGTTATCTGTCAGATTTAATGTTGCACCACTAGCACTCACTAATAGTTTTAAATCTAAAGTTCCAGGTAAAAGTTTTTCTTTATATCTTGCTCTGTCTATAGTGAGTACATAGAAATACTCTGATGTTTCAGTACCAAAAGTAAAGTCTGTATCTTCATCTCCTAGTACTAAGTTTCTATATTGACCATATATAGTCGAAGAAGGTGACTTTCCATCTACTTGACTATTATAGAGAAGTGAACCACTTCCCTTTTTATCTGCATATGCTGAAGAAAATTGAACTCTAGAACCTTCTATAGTCGATCCTGTATTGTATATATCGTAATAAAAATCGGCTGATGAAGCTCCAATCTGTGTAGATGAAGTAAAAAAAGTATTAAGAGTAGTAATATCTCCAGTCCATATAGGAGTAGATATTGATTCCGCACTTACTACAACGTCTTCTGTATCAAATCTTTTGTATGACATAATTAGTTAGATTTAGTAATAGTTACTGGAATAGTTAGTCTTGCTCCTGATCCTCGACCTATAACTGTAATAGTAGTACTAAGTGAGGTAGTTGACCCGAATAAAGTATTAACTGATGTACCTGTAAGGTTAATTGTTGTACCAATTACTGTTTTAGACACGTTTGTACCAACAGTAGTTGAAGTATTTAATCGATCAGCATCTTCTGTATTAATACCAACTCCAGTGAAGGAGTTTAATACTCTTACGTCAGCAATAGTAGCTGTATATCCGTCTGTCTCAAAAATCGAAGTTGCACCTAAATAGTTTAGGGTTTGAGGAGTAATAGCAACTGAAGCACCTTGATTAAGAGAAATCGAAGCATAACCTAAATCTAGTACAGGTAGTTTTGAAGTACCTCTAGGTAGAGTTGTAAGTTTATATTTCATTATTTGAGTCTCATCTGGAAAGGCTTCTAACAATGGCATGTTTTCTATTGCCTCACCGTAGAGTGCAGAACCTGAGGGATGTGATGGATTGTATAAGGTGTAATCGATCTCGTCATCTGCAAGTGCAAATTGAGTAATCTTAAAAGAACCGTCCCCTCTAGCTAACAGCTCTCTTCCTTTTTTAGTTAGGATCGCATCCACCGTGACGATCGAATTATCTAAGTATCCCATTTTGTTTTAAATGTTTATTATAAATATATGTTTTTTACCTATTTTACTCTATTAATGTAACTTCCCCAAATTCATTTGAAGTAAACACCTCTCCCTTATCGACAGAGTAGATCTTAGAGTTAACTAAACCGATAAATTTATTTCCTTCTTCTGTATATAAGTAACTTGAAGTATATGGAAAGTTAGGAAATTCAAATGTACCTGCATTATTTATTCTATCAACGTTAAAGTAAACATTGATTAATTCTCTGTCAGCCTGCAATATGTTTTTTATAGCCGTAGTATTTGCATCGATTGAATGTACACTTCCTATAAATTGTTTATATGCAAGCGCGGGTACATTCCCGTCTATGGAGTTACTACTTACATAGGAAGTATGTTCATCTTTGTTACGTTTGTAGCTAGATCCTGCACCAGTAGTTTTAGAGCCTAGGTACCTACTGCTGATAAGTCCAATTTTAGTATAAGAGCAATTTTGGAGTTCTGCAGGTGTTGCTGTACCGTTTATTATTGCATCAAGATTAGTTGGAATTGTTTGAGATGTAAACCTATCGACCTTTACAGCCACATTATTTACTTTACTTCCTTCACTATTATTTAATGTAGGATTATAATCACTGTTATAAAAATCATCAACACTAAAGGGAATAAACACTAAAGAAGTATCTTCTTGTACATACCCAACACTAGGTACTTCAGTAGGAAGTTCATCAACTAAAATATCTTCTATAGCAAAATAATAGTAATTAGTTCTTTTTTGTCTACCTATTATTTTAGCATCCAAACTTGAAGATACGAAAGGAAATCTTACTTCTGTAATCTGTCTCAGTACAGTACTCAAATCTGTTCCTTCTTGACTAACATAGGGTATAGATAGGCCCTGGATTACATACGGAGTAATAGGAGTGTTGTCGATGCCTGGATCTACTACACTGCTACTAAAGAGTAAGTTTATGTTACCTGCTCCGAAAGTACTTGGGTCTGTTTCTTTAAATTCTTCTATTGTCATTTTAAATAAATCTAGCGTAAATAGTTCTACCGTTAGTATTAATATACGCCTTAGTAACAGTTAAGGTAGTAGATGTTGTTAAAGGAGAACCTCCTGATGCTACGTTATACCACCCTTCAAACACACCTGGATATGTTGCTGTTGCTTCTAAAGTAAATGTACTATACTCTTCAAAATCATTTATATATTCTATACCTGAGTTACTAACTGAAGCAGTTGTTGGGTAAGTAACGTCTACCTGGCCATTACCACTTGAGCTAATAAAGTAAGTTATATCTTCGAAATAAGCATGATATGAATTACCGTATACATTTTCATCTATATAATAAATAGTGAGGTTATTGTTCTCTGTAATTAATGTTGACCCTGAAGTATCTGCATACCAGCCTCTAAACGCATCACCTGTACCGGTAGTAGCAGTAGCAGCAACGTATTCGTAATCATCAAAATTAACGGTATAGTTAATAGAACTACTATTATTTCCTTCTAGTACTGGATAGCTTACTCCTACAGTACCGGATCCAGATGTATTAAATATTAAATATTCTCCAGTATAAGAACCAGTAATTAATATTAAACATCCTGGTGGTAAAGGAGATGAAAGGTTGAAAGCTGTAATTTTATATGAAACAGGAGGTTGGTTTATTTTTTTAAAAGAGTTATTACTCGATACCTCACCGTCTGTAGAGATAAGCAATGACCCGCTAAACTCTCCAGTAAACATTGGAGATTCATCTGTTATATTCCTAGGTACAGATCCGATAGGAGAAATAAAATTCTTATCGTAATTTGTAGTAAAGTTAAATCTTTCTCTATTGTTGAATGCTCCTCCTTGACTACCTGTAGCTGTACCTATAGAAACTGAACCTGTTTCAGTTAAAGATTCCCAACTTGCTTCTACTTGCTTAGCTTTACTTCTAGCAAGTTTGTGAGATTTTATGATTACCCCTGTATCTACTTTAGCTCTAGCTGGGACAAAATCTTTTATTAACTTAAATAATGAACTGTCAAAAAAGTTTAATAAGCGTATAAATCCTTTAGGAGATTTAGAATAGGATAAAGCATCATCCCATTTAAAATCAGCTTTTTCCCAATTGTCAGATATATCGTTCCAATGGTATCCATCATTTACTATATTTTTACCCATGGAAGTAAGGACCGGGTATCCTTCTTCATGAACATTTCTTGGATCACCAATATAGTCATCTATACTAAAGCTACTAGATATCTTAAAGTCTATAAATTCATCTGTTCCTCTAGATATGTTAAACCCTACCTCTACATGAGGTAAGTCGTCAGTATATTTCTTATCACTTTTTACTATAGAAACATATCTAGATAGCGTACTACCGCTAACTATACTACCGGTATTGTCTAAACGAAGCTTATCAGATCCGCTTATTAATTGATTACTTCCGCTATTATAAAGACTACTAGTCTGAAAATGTTCAGGACCGAAAAACTTTTCTTCTCCTGTTTTATTTCCACCGAAGGTTTTTATAGTAAGTATTTCTTTAGGTATACCGAAACAGTTAACAAGAGCTCTCAATCCTCTTTCTGTTCCTTTTGCTTTCATTAAGAATGGAAGGTTATGATATATTCTTTTATATATCTCCTTTTCATAATTGTTTTTAGCAACTGGTTGTAAATGTTCTAAAGCCGTACTTCCACTGTTAAAAGAAGCTGATGTAGCAAGAGAGGTAGATACAATTCTCTCACTTCCAGTAGATAGATTTTCTCCTACAAATGTAGCAAATAGATTATCTTTACTTTGATTACTATTGTATAATTTAACTCCAAAAGATTCTATTGCATCTCGTACTAAATCCTTACTTACACCGAAATTCAGTCTATGATCTGTATCATACTTATCTGAGACTGCTTTAAAATATATCCAAAGATTATCGAAATGATGAGCAATCATATGAATAAACATCTGGTATTGCTCGTTGTTCGAATCTTCTCTTATAAAGGTAGGGATGGTATTAGTAAGTATATCAAAATTACTAACATCAAAATTATTAGCATTCACGATAGTAGATTGTAACCACGCAGAAGCAGAAGGATGTGATGAGTCGTAATTTACGTGAGGTCGCTTAGTAGTAGTTTTAGGCCATGCAGTTGAACTACTTTCAAAGTATAAATACCTATCATAGTGATCAAAGTTGTTTATAATACCCGTAATGAGATTTTCGTAACTTTCTTTGCTTCCTGTTGTAGTAGTTAAGTAAGGATTGGAACTACCTGATGCGTCTGTATTTAAATCACCTATAGCTTCTTCATAAGATTCTATTAATTGAAGCTTATAATGAAAGTTTCTTAGTCTTTCTTCCGCTGATGAAAAATGTATAAAGTTTTCAAAAGAACTATAATCTATTGCTATTTCAGCACTTTTTTCATTAAAGAGTGAATAGAGCTCAAAATACGAATTAGAGACTGGATAGCTAAATAATTCATTATAATTGAGATATTCTGTAGGCTGACTGCTATCGTCTGTAGAATCTATTGAAAAGTTAGGTCCTTTTAAAAAAGGTACTTTAATTACATCTTCCTGTACTACTGTAGTTATTTCGTAGAGTATATCATCTGATATGTTTTCTTCTACAAAAAACTTCTCGTTTACTAAGATATTAAGAGGTTCGTAAAGTTTTATAGCTACTGCCAATCCATTTTTAGTCTCCTCTAAATCTATATTAAGACCTGTACCTAATTTATTATCACCAAAATTTAAGTTAAATTCTGATATATGATTACTATTTTGTAATTTCTCTTTTAAGGTATTAGTATACTCTCTTAATTTTTTATCTGAAACTTCAGTAGATAAGGCTCTAATTTCTGTACCATCAGGAGAAATAGACTCTATAAAAAGTTTTCCTCCTACTTGAGATTCAGAATATAAGTTGTTAGTAAATCTATATAAAAGTCTAACATCTCCAGTGTCATAATTTAACTTTTTTATATCTGCTACTGGGTCAAGAGTGAGTACAGATGCCCCAGATTTTCCTGCGCTTTGTGCGTTTAAAGAAAAACTAAAGTCGGTAAAATTAGGAATATGTTCTAACAATGTGTTATCAACACCGTACACATTTAACTCTACGTTACTACCGTTAGGTGTAAATAAACTATTAACCTCAAAGGTACCTATAAGCTCTTTTTCTTCTACTGTTATTTTAGAAGGTTGATTAAGGCTCTGTACCTCTAGTTGCTCTATGTTGTATATAAACTTCGCCACTAGCTAGGTGTGTTTGCAGCAATAAGCTGTTGTTGATAACTTAAAATCTCTTCTCTCAATTGAGCTATTTCGTCTAATAAAGGCTGTATTTCATCTGTGTTTTTATCGAAGTCTACTATTTCTGAGCTTTTCTGTATTAAGTACTGGTGTGAGTTTGTCTCTCCTTCAGGTGGTATATCGTAGTAAAGGTTTTCATATTCAACAAAAAACTGTTGTACAGTCAATTGTTCTTCCACTACTGGTGGTTGAGCAAAAGTCTTAAATGACCTATCTATTACTTTTTCAAAATTATCTTTTGAAAATACAGTTTTTTTTATTTGTATATCTTTAGACATTCTTCACTACTTTAAAAATATTATTTTGGTCTAAAACAGTAGTACTCCCAGCTAAAGTAGTTTTTATAAGAAGTCTGTAGTACCTTTCAGGTTGTAGAGTATCCATATAGAGATCAAAATAACTACTGGTATTGTCTGCACTTATTTTAGTATATGTTGTATCAAAATCAACTATCATATTACCACTAAATTCGTCTTTTATCGCCCAGTAAGAATCTTGGGGTAAAGCATATTCTGTAAGGTAAATAGAGGATGTTGTAAATTCTCTAGCTGGGTATTTAGGTCTAGCAGAAACTCTAAATCTAGATACGTCTGAGTTATTATATTTTTCTTTATTGTTCTTTATTGAAATAGTAGCTACATCTGTACTTAGAGTAGATAATGTTGTACTGTAAGTTGAATCATCCCATTTAAACTCTAAAAACGGTTTGAATATTGTAGAACTGTCGCTACTAAAGTACTTTAAAGAGATAGATTGAGATGTATAATTTTCAAAACTATCTTGGAGTTTCACTATTATACCGTTGTTAGACAGGCTACTGCTATAAGTTTGCTCAACTATACCGGTAACGTCAATACTTATATCATGATTAGAATCTAAAGTATGCAACTGAGATCCAGAATAACTACTTGTTAAGAAGTCACAACCTTGATTATCCCATTCAGCAATTGCGGCATTTTTATATTTCCACGATGTTCCTGTTCTATTTACAGGAGAGTCAGCAAGTCTTCCTGTTCCGGAAGTCCATGAGCTAGAAATAGGATAAGCATATAATGTGTATTCGGAAGGTAGTTCCGATGCATCTGCAATATATAGATTTAAGCTAGCGCTAAATCCTCCGGTGACTTTTTCTTCTAAGGTAGAAGATATTTCACTAGAGTAAAATTGAAGTAACATTCTCTTTGTTCTACCAATTTGGTTAATGTCAGGATATCCTCCTACTTCTAATATTTGATCTTTACCTGCATTACCATACAATCCGGCTGCTGATGGTTCTGACCAGATAGTAGTATCTTTTTCTGGGTTAATTCTATATATTGCCATCTTATAAAGTTGTTACTCTTCCTTCTATATCAATATCGGGATATTTAACTTCGAATATACTAGGATCATAAGAGGGGTATACTATATTATCTTTAGTAGCACCTTCTGTATCGTAAGCATACTGCGAGTAGTTACCTCCTGCCTTATTGCTAATTCTAATACTTTTTACTGTCTGTACACCTTTTATTTGGTCAAGAACTGTGAAGAGATTAGATAGGTTAATAGGTTGATTAATGTTCCAATTTTTTATGTTAAAAAACTCTTTTACTGCATTTGTACAGTTAAGCAATACATCTCTGGATGCATAATTAGGTATAGTCAAAACATCAAACTTTACTCCTATATTAATAACGAAAGCGTCTTTTATATCTACAGCGTCAGTTAACAACATGTACTGTGATAAATAAGTCTTTAAGTTAGTTTTAAGAGTGATATTAGGAGTAATTAATTTTTGTTCGTTATCAAATGCTAAAGTATATACAGATAAAGCAAGTGGGTTAATATCTAACATGCTTGAGGCGTTAGCTATATTTTCTTTGGTAACGTACGCTTTAGCAATTGAACCAAAGCGAGTAGGGAGAGAAAGAGATCTTACTGTATAGTCTTGTAGTGTTACAGTTCGTTTTTGTTCTGCAAAAGAACGTAAAGCATTTTGTCTTAATTCCTCTACTGTATCTCCGTCTTTACCTCCTGAGGCAGGTTTAAGGTTAGTTACAGCTAAAGTGTTAATATATGTATCATCTGTGACTTGAGTACTTATAGTATTTTTACTTGTAATACTTCCTGCAGGACAATTAGCTTGTACGCCTCCTCCGACAACGTACTTAATAGTAAGTGTAGTATTGTTTGGTGCTAATCCGTAAGTTGTTGTAAATAAGAAGTTAGATGGATCGTATGCAGTATCTATTTTATCTACTCTATCCTGAGTAGTAAACTTTTCGATCTCTGTTGGATCTGGTAAGAACTCTCTATCCAAAGCTGTAGATACTCCTGCACCGAATTGAATTTGTAATACACCTTTAGAGGTAAACCTTGTTACGTACCTTCTAGGTACCGTCTTTACTTTAAGTATAGAAGGTGTTAAGTTGTTATCTGAGTTATTATTGGCTTCTTCTACATAAACTGTATCTTGACCTAAAAAAGGAACTTCTGTCCACTCATTTCCGTCGCTGTCAGTAATAGAAAGTACATTTAAAATATCTGTATCATCTACTTCTACAGTAGTATATTTTTCAGCAGTAGTAAAAGTTCTGGTTAAGGTTTTTATTTCTCCTGAAAAAGCTTTAGTAGTCTTAGTTAAGTTAAATAATCTAGGTACTCCTGCAGGTGCATCTTCTATTGTTATTTCTGTAGGATCATATGAGCTTGAAAATTTAAAGTCTACAGCATTAGTAGATATAAAGGATGTATTACCTGTAGTAGTTGACTTAAAAGTAGAATTTTCATTTAACTTTAATGCTTGATCCCAGTTAGGTAATCCTGCTATAGCTCCTATTTGTTGAGTAACTGTTAACTCTACTTCTGATGCTGATGATACCTTTGGTCTGTATCCCATCATATACGCTAGGGTATATAAATTAGATGGGTTTTGAGCGTGCTGTAAGAATGTTTCTTGTAGTTGAGTATCTTGATAGAAGGATAATACATCACCAATATAGGCAGACATTTCAATAAACATCATACCAGGGGATGTTTCAGAGAAGTCATTATAAGTGTCTGGAAAGTAGTTTTTAGCAAACTCTTCTAATTGGGATTTAAAATCACCAAATTCTCTACCTATATATTTTATATCTTTTTGTGAGGCCATTATTGTTCAAAATTTAAGACTACTTCATCATCTATATTAGTATCTCTAACTTTATATTTCATAGCAAATTGTACTGTATTAGAGTCTGGGATTCCGTTTGTAGTTATTTCTGTAGGTTCAACAGTAGGAAAATAATAAGCTAAATCTGCTTTTATCTGTGCATCTATCTGTTTTACTTTATCTTCGGTTAGTTGATCAAAAAGTAAGTTTCGAAGTCCGTTGCCAAAGTCTACGTTTAGGTACCTTTCTCCTCTAGAAGTTAAAAAAAAATTTATCAAGTTAGTCTTTATAGCTTCACTAGTAGTAAAAGTAGAGTTAAATACAGCTGTACCTGAGAAAGGTAGTTTAACTCCTACTGCTTTTCTAGGTTGTAAATCTAACGGGTTTATTTTTTTAACTTCAAATGCCATTAAGCTCCTGATCTTGTTTTATCTTTTTCTATCGATTTATCTAATATTGCTTTTGCTTTTTGAGGATCGAATCCGGGTATAGTACTTAGATCTAATCCTGCTCCACCGCCGCCTGTTATCTGTCTTTGTGCAAAGTTTGGTGCTTTCGTTGAATCGAAATTACCTATACTTCTAAAATCCTCATTGGTCATATCTGCTTTTGTAGCAGATAACATTTCATCTAAGGATTTTCTACCGGTAGCTGGAGTAGACCATTTAAGGTTGCTCCCTTTAGGTTCAGGTATAGCTTGCATTTTAGTTGGAGTAGAAGCTATTTTAACAGCTTCATTCATTACTTCTTGTAACTCCTCCTTAACAGCAGCTCTTACTTCTTCACGAATTATCTTACGTAGTTGGTCGAGTTTCATATATATAAATAGTTTAGTTATGGAAGTTGATTATCAATTCTAAATTTTATTTCTTTTAATAGTACTTCAGTAGAAGAACTGAAAGATTTTTGTCCTTTAAATTTTACTATTCCGGATATAGTAGTTGCAATAGCAAATCTTCTAGGAGCTATATCTGGAGAGTTTGGATCATTTATTATTTCTAAGGAATATGTTTGTCCATCTGGTCCAGTATGGTAAAATTTACTGTCGTCTATAGTCTCTGCTTTGGGAGTAGTTTTAAAGGTATTTAAAAATCCTTTTATATTTTCTTTTGCAATAGAGGATAAATTACTATCATTAAGGGAATTAAGAGATGATAATAAAGAGTTTGAAGTATCGGTTTGAATATTGCTCAATGTTTTCCAGGGCCCTACTCCTGGTGGTCCTGTTTCTCTTCCTCCATCTATATTAGAAGTATGGTCTTTTAAGCAACTCCATTTCTCCCCGTCATACTTTACATTTTCATCTTTTAAATACTCAACACCATTCAACCATTTTCCTCTAAATCGTTTACTTGGTGATTCATCGAAAAAGTCTCTATTAGAATTTTCTAATGTATAATTTCCTTGATTGTTGTAAATTCCAATAGTGGTTAACTCTTCAACTGTAATATTTCCTTTTTCAATTTCATCTTCTAATACTGCTCCTAGCTCACATACTTTTAACGCACTATCAGCTCTATCAAGAATTCGTTCTATCGAACTTAATGTTGTACCTGGTGTGTCTAATACTACCTCAATAGACTTTATTATTTCATCTATTTGCTTTATAAACTCTTTAAGTAAATGTAAAACGTCTGCATACTTAGTTGTAATATTAATTGGTAGACCAATACCGGGAGGTACTGCTTGAGGTATAGGTAAGGATAGTATTATTTTTAGAGCAGCTTTAAACCCTCCTAAGGGGGCTTTTAATTTTTTAGGTAATTTTTTAAACTTAGAAAGTTTGCCAGATATACTACCTATGGCAGCATCTAACTGAGCTTTCTGTTGTCTTAGTCTTTTAAGATCGTTAGATTTTGGACATCCTTGTTTGTTAAGGTTATTTACTATGTCATTTGCTTTCTTAAGAACTTGTGCAGTAATCTGTCCTTGCAGTTTTCCAACTATTTTAGCTGTTGCTCCTCCTAATCCGCTCTCTGGTATATTTACGTAAGGCATTATTCTGTGTATACTTTTTTAGATAGTAACTCTTTTAAAAGGTTTCTTAACTGAGGAATAATAGGTAGTACAGCATTACTTGTTGCGATCATTTTAGCTACGAAAGCAGGAGGTGCGGGTGGTGCTGTGGCCATACCTTTTACAATAGTTTCAAATTGAGATAAATGATCGTCCATCCAAGCTATTGAAGTTTCACCTAAAAGTACAGGCTCTTTTTCCTTAAAGGCTTGTGTACCTAAATATAGTTTCTTAGCATCTAATCCTACATAATCATCAGCATCTATACCTATAGCTTTTGCGTTTAACCCAATGCCTTCGGTAGCAGATATAAAAGCACCTTCTTCTTTAGCGTTAAAATAAAGTCTACCGGAGTTAATAATAACCTGGTTACCTTTAAACTGATCTGCTTTCTCTGGCTCTTCTTCCCAAGCATCTCTTTTTTCATGAGCTTGTTTCAATTCAAAAGTATGATCAGCACCAATGTATACAGAAGATGGATCTTCATTTATATCTTCTACTATAGGATCGATAGCGTTAGGAGGTTCTTTTAATCCATTAGATAGTATGATATAAGGACTCCCGTTATTACTATCATCGGTAAATGTATTTAAAGTATGTTTAGTCCCTCCAAACCTTATTTTATTACCATGCCTGCCTTCTACTATAACGTCCCCTGGAAATATCTGCAGTGGGGAAGTAGCTTCTGATTCTTCAAAATCTTCTCCTAAATCTGCACCACTTCTAGCTTGATCTTCAAATTGAATAACATCAGGATAAGCATTGTGATGTGGGTGATTCCAGAGCGGTACAGCTTTTGTCCAGTATATTTTTTTTGCAGTAGTTACTTCTGTTCTTTCTTCTGATGGAAGAGTTTGGAGTACTACTATTTCGTTCTTAAGAGGAGGTCTAATAACACCTCTTTCTCCGCAATATGCAAATTTTAAAGTCTGTAGTTCATCTTCTACAGAACTCATATCTAATTCACGGTAGAATACTCCATTAAGAGCTTGAGTCTTTCCTAATGTTTCGTAATCAGGATGAGAGTCGTCTAATATAATATCAACAACTCTACCAAAATTAGTTCCTCCTGTTGAGCTGCCCGCGGTTGATGCGATTGCTCCTCCTCTACTGGAATTACGAAGAGTGTTTCTAATCGCCATCTTCTTCTTTATCTTTTTCTACATCTTCAACTTGCTTATCAAGAGCTTCTGATTCCTCTAATAAGTCCTGTAGATCTGAGAAGTCAAATTCTCCTCCCTCTCCTTTAGCTTGGGCTGATTCTATACGTTGTATTACCGTCGCTAACTTAATTAAATGTTCGTCATTCTTTACACCTATCTCCATATATTCCTTTATCATAGGAACAATGAGAGTTGCGTCTCCAATGTTTTCTATAAGTGGCTTTAACTCACCGATTAGAGACTTTACTTGTACTTTAGTCTCCTTTGAATTGTCGTAAATTTCGCCGAATAGATCGGATAGAGTTTTACCGCTAAAGATTTCTTTATCTAAACCCATAATAAAAATAGTTTATTATAAATAGATTATAAGAATTTATTGTTAAGAAATCCGTTATCGAAGTAGTATTGATGCTTATCTCTAAAATTATTCTTAAGTACTGTGATAACTCTAGTTAGTTGAGGGGTTTCACAGTCGGTCATTTCCCTTATGTAGATGTATAAAGCCTTTTTCTTAAAAATTTCTAAATCGTATCTAGTCTTAAATAGAGTAAGAACAGCATCGGCTATCTTAAGTTCTTGATCTTTAGTAAAAAACTCTTCTAAACTATCGTATGTCTCCTCTACCCATTTGTCTATAAACTTACTTAAAGTTATTCCTTCAGGATGTTCACCTAAATTATCATTTTCGAAAGAATCTTCGACATCAGAGAATGATCCTATCTGTTTAAGTTTTTTATAGTTCTTATTATTGTAGTTTATTAACCAACGCTTAACTATTGTACCGAAATACGAATATGCTTTTGCACCATTGTCTGGGTCAAACTTCATAATCTTTTCTTCTAGTAGTACAGATACTACCTCATGTTTTAAATCCTCAATTTGTTCAACATCGGTATAGTAGAACTTAAAAGTATGTATAATATTTTCTGCTAACTTGTAAAAAGGGAGGTAAATATGGTCTGTAAATATTTGATTCCTGTATTCTTGGTCTGTCGATACATTATATTTCTTAATGTATTCTTCTGTCTCGCTGGTAAAGTAATTAGCTTTGCTTTTCTTCCTTGCCATAGTTTTCGGGGAGCATATATCGGTCTAGCTCTTTTTGAATTGTTTTTAATTGTTCGAAATAGTAACCGACCTCATCATCTGACTGAAATACCCCTTTCTCGTCAAGTTTGTATAGGTGCTTTTGACCTTCTCCTACTGTATTTGATATATTTTGAAGATATGCTACTTGGTCTTTTACAACATCTTCATACTTTTCGTTTTTCAACAGTAAGTTACGTATAATATAGATTAAAAATACTAATAACGCAACTAAAACCCCAACTATTATTTGATATACTAACATTTTATAGGTTTTTAAGCATATTTGATAGTCCTTCTGAAGATTTTACTGATTTTCCTACTGTAGAAGTGGTTTTAGGACGTTTAGGAGTCGATGTACCACCGTTTCTTTTCCAAATATCGTATTCAACCTTAGAAGCTAAGAAGTCTGCACTGTGTAGTACTGAGATAATTGATGTCTTCTGTCTTGATGACTCAACATGACTAAAGAAATAAGCTTCATTAGCTTTATCAAACACACCATCATGACATCTTATAGCCAAAAACTCCTTCTGACTAACTTTTATACCGAACTTTTGTAAAATAAACAAAGAACGGTCTGGTATAAGCATGAAATCCAAGTCTGGATTGAAAGTATACATCTCTGATAGTTTATCTTGACGCCATTTATCAGTCTGAGGTATATAGTTAGGTTGGTCACCATCTCCCATTTTACCTAGATCATGGAATAATGCGGCAAAGACTAGTTCTTCTTCGGTGTAATCAATTGTTCCACCCATCTCTTCGTATAACCTCGACTGCTTTACCGCATACTCCACTACTCTATTTACGTGATCTACATATCCTCCGGCGAATGCATTATGATACCAAGTCTTACCACTAGCAGGAGCCATTACGTAATTCTCTTCCATATGAGATAACATCTCTTTAATAGAATCTTTACGATCTCCTATGTAAGTATCTATAATCTTTAAATGCTTTTGGTAGTTAGTTTGTATTTTTTCCGCCGTTAATGACATATTAGATTAATTTTATAGTTAATATATTATTATTATTTTTATCTATATATATTTATATACTTATATATTATTAATAATTATTTTATATATATATTTTATAATATAAATTAAGATAATGATTATTTATCAAAGAATCAACTATTCTACAATAAATTTTTGAGAAAAGTCATCTTTAGTAAGTGATTCCATTCCTGCTTCCCAAAAAACCTTCATATAAACAGTAATAGTATCGCCTTTAATAGTAGGAGGAAAAGGTCCAAGAATACGTCTAGTAAAAAGAGAACCGTTTTCTTCTGAAAAGTAAATATTAGTATTCTGAGCTATATTAATCTCTGTTCCTGCATATTGAGGAAGGTTAATATCAACAGTAGAAGATGGAATAGGTACCCATGATGAAGTATAATTTCCAAAAAACGGATTATATAGTGGTTGCTGTATGACAAGATCTTTACCTAAAATCCAAGATGTATCACTATCAAATTTAGCTTCCACTACTGATCTACCGTTGTACCTGTAGCTATCATCTACCGGAGTAGCCTCTACATCAATATAGAACCACGGTAAATAATCTCCATCCCAATTTAACTCTAGATGGTAAAATCCATTAGCATCTGCTTCAACAGGAAAAATCATTTGAGCATCACAACCGCCGGGGCAGGTTTCCGGGGCGATAGGGTCTATAGTACAAGATGCAAGAGCGAAGCTCGCCGCGCAAACGCGCGCAAGTCGCACCGCGATATATCTAAGCTTCTTCATTAGTATCCATTTTATAAGGTTCACCTATTCTTTCTACTACCGCCTTAGCTTCTTCAACAGATATATTAAAGAACTCTTTCTTATTATTTACCCTAAAGCCGTTATCTTGTAAGTACTTATGTACTTGCTTTTCTACATCATGAGCATTAAAACAAGGTAAGGCCCATTCTACAACGAAGTCTTGGGCTACACCCGTGGCAGAGTTTATCTGCTTTACTCTCTCAGAAGGTTTATTCTTAGTAAAGCCTATCTTACATAGACCAGGCATTGTAGTATTAGTTAATACGTATACCCATTGACAGCCAGTAACACCTTTTGGTATCTGGATCTTCTTAGGTCTATTAGTATAGTAAGTAACATCATCCCATCCATCTCCTTTATCACTGGTAGTAAGAGTAAAGTAAGAAGCATCAGTATCTGTCTGATCTTCAGAGACTTTGATTAACCCTTGAGCATATTCTTCGGTAATTCTTTTGATTCCCATAACCTTTATTTTAAATTATACTCTAATATACGAAGAATCTTTGTAACTACCAACTAAATTAGTAAGTTTATATATATTGAGGTTGTGATTTTTTTAGTAAGTTTTGGTATCTTACTATAGTAGCGCATTTTTCATAATGTTCTATGCTTTCAAAATATTTTCTTAGTACATCTAAACTACCAAAAGCAGCGTTGCCTTCAAATGATTCTCCTATTTTATATACCTCTTTAAAATTAAGTGAATCTATACGAGTTAAATAACCATATAGCTTATTAAGATATTTGTATTTGGTAATTTTACGAACAGCTTTATATTCTTTTGGGTACCTCTTTAAGTACATACTATCCATCATAAAGTAGTTATCTACTCCTCTTATAATAGTTCCCATTAAGACAAATGGATTACTGAAAGCGTCTTCTATAGAATGCTCTTTGTAAATCTCTTCGTCTCCTTGCTCAAAGATAGAGAATAAAGTATGTGGGTCAATTCGTTGCATATACTATAAATAGATTATCATATCGGTATAGCTGTTGGATCGTGTTTAACATACTTATTCAAGTTAACTAACTTAGTATAACTATCTACATCCTTTCTATGTGCCCTTAAAAAGTTAAGATCTAAATATCTGTGATTATTCTCCATAGACCAAAGTAAGAACCCAAGAAAAAAATTATGTCCATTTGGAGACCAATGCAAGTCATCATACTCCTTATTAGACCAAGTAAGTATATTCTCTCCATCCTTTCTAATAGTAGCATCCCATACGTACATCTTAACGTCTAATTTACCGAAAAAAGAAATAAGTCCATCAAGTGTTTTTTTATAGTATAACTCTCTTTGATTAGCTAAATCTTCTTTATCTATAAAATTAGAATAATAATCTACTAGAGAAGTAAATTGTTCAATATTAAGACCAAGCCTATTCATCGCTATAGCAATATAATTAGGTACATGTTGTTGTCCTAAAAATTTATTTTCTTCTACATTCTGCAAATACTTTAAATAACCTGCAGTAGTAAAATTAAAATACCTATCAACTTTAAAATTACGATTTTCATCTATTAGTACGCTTAACCTATAATGATCTGTTAATCCAAATATAACAATATCATCCTTCTTAAAAGAGTTAATGTTTTGCAATAAAGAATCTTTACTAACTTCATTACTACATCCTGGTACTGCGTAATTAACGACTTCGTAATCTTTAAAATAAAGTTTTATTTTTTCATCCCAAGTACACCCGGCATACTTACTGTATTTTCTAGGTACCTTACCTAACCTTTTTTCAAACCCAAAGCCTGCTGAGAAGCTATCTCCGAATATATGTATGTGTTTTGGCATATCTATAAATATAGAAATAAAAAGTGGGTATAGCAAGAAATTTTCTCGCAAATTTTTCTCACGTTTTCTTGGTTATTAAAGAAAAAGTTCTTATATTAAAGTATGAGTCAAAGCTTTATACTTAGCGCTGTTACGTACCTTATAGTCATGGTTACTTTTCATATTATAAAAGATATCATTATTAAAGGAAGAACAATATCACCAGATATGAGATCTAAATTAAATAAAAGATGGCTTATTAGTACTGTAATAGGTCTCATTCTATTATACCTAATGTATGGAAGAGAAGGACCATATTAAAGCATGGGTAGATAAGGCATGGACCTGTAGATGCGGAGCACTCAATGCTGGATGGCTAGACGATTGCGGTAGATGTAATAAACAACGATATGAAGAAAACTAATTTCCCACTTATACTAGTATGGATTATTATCTTATACTTTCTATGGTGGTTTTGGAGAGAAGTATTTAGACTCTTTATATAAATATATAAATATATATAACCTATATACCGAAAATCTAGCAGCTATAGGAAAATAGGTATGGCAGAATCACCCAGACTACCAACCCGTTAGGGAACTATACTGTCACTGTTATATCACCTTTAGATCACCTTGCCGGCCAATTGCCCGAGGATGGTCCTAAAAAAAGAGGAGGGTTGTAAGTTGGAAGGCTAGCCATAGAGCTATACCTATCAATAGAGGCGTCTGTATATACCTCTCAGTAAATGTAATAAACTTATCCATATGTAGATTATTTAATTATATGTTAACGGCTATAGAGGCTGATAGTACTTTAGTTACTACCTCATTACCATCATATAAGATTGTAATACCGTCCGACTCTACAACATATCTATTCATACCATTGTAGGATATTAATGTAGCATTAGCCTGGACTGTGTTACCCTTAGTATCTAACCCCTCCATCTGGAAGAGAGTACCTGCTTTTAAATCTTTAATCTGTATCATAACCTTTATTTTAATACCTTAATATACGAACTATATAGCAGACTACCAACTGTATCCACATATATCTCCTTACGATTGTTAAGCAATACCCA
>Ga0102812_10000897_pt1 | contig 21159 bp, 6 predicted proteins | sample ColrivemetaGS713_FD_79334 | JGI IMG/M metagenome (GOLD analysis project Ga0102812, IMG submission 79334) | Estuarine microbial communities from the Columbia River estuary - Flood tide ETM metaG S.713 | ecosystem: Environmental > Aquatic > Marine > Intertidal zone > Estuary | place: USA: Columbia...
ATAGTTCCATCCTAACGGATTCGGTGGGTGTTTATGAGTTGACGGTCGTGGATGCTGCGGGGTGTTCTGCCTCGACGTCCTTTGCATTGCTTGCTGCGCCCCTACCTGTACCCGAAATTGTTGGAGATACTATTTTCTGTGTTGGTGACAGCACCTTGTTGTCCGTCGATCCCGGTTTCTCAACCTACCTTTGGTCAACGGGAGATACCACGTCGCAAGTGTTTATAAATCAACCAGGCATCTACGATGTAACGGTGACAAATGCAGAGGGGTGCTCCGGTGCGGATACGGTGACCTTAACGAATTTCGTGCCCGAAACGATCATTATTACTGGCCTGGATGAAATCTGTCCAGGAACGGTTACGACGCTTGATGGCCCTGCTGGATTTACGGATTACCTGTGGTCAACCGGCGCAACGACCACCTCCATTTCGGTGGATGCTGGTGGCGTCTACGTTTTGTTCGCGACGGATAGCAACGGCTGTCGAGTGAGTGGAAGTTTTACCCTTTCAGAATTATCTTCGCCAGTGGTGGAGATTACGGGCGTTTCAGAAATATGTGTAGATGGCAATGGTCAATTATCCGCTACACCCGGTTTTGTGAGCTACCTATGGTCGGACGCCAGTGATACCGAGAACATCACCGTCACGGATGCCCTTGTTTATTCGGTGACGGTTACCGATGATGTGGGGTGTACCGCTACTGCGAGCCAAGAGGTAAATTTCTCTGTTCCACAAGTAAACATCGAGGGCAATGACAGCTTCTGTGAAGGCGGGAGCACCAGCTTATCGCCGGATGGAACCTTTTCCAGTTACCTTTGGTCAACGACGGAAGAAACACCAAATATTACTGTTGCGGACGCTGGAGAATACACCCTTACCGTCACCAACAATCTTGGATGTACGGCAGAAGCCACGATTCAAGTCATGGTCGACACCCTACCGGTGCCAATGATCACCGGCAATCTGAGTTTCTGCGAAGGCGTAACGTCTATTCTTAATGGTGGTGCGGGATATTCCAGCTACGAATGGAGCACATTACCCACGGGAGGCCAATTATTGACCATCAATTCGAGTGGCTTTTACGGACTTACCGTTACGGACGGAAATGGCTGCACAGGGGAAGACATGGTAGAAGTGATGACGTTTCCTTCGCCCTCGCCCACGATTGTTGGGGAAACGGGGTTTTGCCCTGGGGATACCACTACGCTTAGCAGTGGTGAAACTTATGCCCTCTACTTTTGGAACAACGGAGATACGAGCCCACAAACCATCGCCAGCACCGAAGGCTTTGTCAGACTTACAGTAATTGACGACAACGGCTGTGTAGGCACCACCGCTGTAATCACCGAAGAGTACGCTACCATTGATCCACAAATTGATGGCGAGTTGCAATTTTGCGTAGCCACTACTACCGAGCTAACCGTTAGTCCAGCTTTCGAAACCTACCTCTGGTCAAACAACGATACTACGCCGACCACGACCTTCAATATCCCCGGTACTGCAGGCGTGACCGTCACAGATAGCAATGGTTGTACGACCAGCAGTATTGCCGACCTCAGTCTCTTCCCCGTAGGAACCCTCGCTATTGTTGCGCCCGCTGGATTTTGCGCCAATGAAAGTGCAACCCTCAGTGTAACGGGCGACTTTATCAATTACCTCTGGTCCAACGGTGAAACAACCAGCGAAGTGACGGTAACAACGGATGATTCCTTGACCGTTACGGCAATGGATGCCTTTGGTTGCACTTATCGGAGCACCGTCGACCTGGAAATATATGGCCTCCCCGAGCCCACCATTGAGGGAGCGCTTACCTTCTGTGATGGCTTCCCAACCACCCTCAGTGTCGCCGAAAATTACAGTTCCTATTCCTGGTCAACCACGGAGACCACGGATACGATCATTGTAGGGGTGGCCGGGCCAGTGAGCCTGACCGTTATCGATACCAATAATTGCGTAGGCACCACCGGAGTGATGCTAACCCTGGCGGATGGGCTCTCTCCTGGAATTGCTGGCGACCAGGGGCTCTGCCCGGATGAAATAACGACGCTCTTCGTTACCGAGGAGTACGCTACGTATACTTGGTCAGATGGCAGCACAGGAGATAGCCTGCTCATAGATGCCGCTGGTACCTATACGGTTTCCGTTACCGACGAAGCTGGCTGCGCCGGAGAAATTTCGGTAGACGTAGTGGCCTTTAATTCCCCGGTAATTGCTATTGATGGAGATACTTCTATTTGTGAGGGGGAGAGTACCATCCTCACTGCCCAGACTTCGTCAACCGGGAATTTTTTGTGGAGCAATGGAGAGACAGCACCTGATCTTGAGGTGAACACCGGCGGAGACTACAGCTTGGTGTTTACAGATAATAATGGCTGCCAAGCTAGTACAATGACTACGGTAGAAATGTTGGCATTACCTCCCGTAGCGATTGTAGGGCCCGTCGAATTTTGTGAAAACAACTCCACAGAACTCGCCGTTGAGACCGGTTTTTCCGCCTACTTATGGAGCACGGGAGAAACAGGATCAAGCATTACCGTAAGCTCGCCAGGAGCGGTCGGTGTCACTGTGACGGATGATGCAGGGTGCCAAAATGACACTTCTACGGCTGTCACCGAAATCGAACTCCCCTGGGCCTTTGCCGGAGAAGACGATACCCTGGATTGTGACACCGAAACGATAGTATTGGGAAGCCAGACTTCTACCCAAGGGGATACGATCTCCTACCTCTGGTCGGGGCCGGGCATCAATAGCAACAACCAGGGAGAATTATCTCCCGAAGTCAATCAGCCAGGATTGTACTCCTTGTTGGTAACCGATGAAGCCAATGAATGTTTGAGTGCCATTGATACGGTGGAAATATTTTTGATGAACGAAACGCCAGCCCTTGAACTGGCACTGGCGGATACCCTGGATTGTATCACCAATTCCGTGCTACTGAACGGCAGTGGTTCGGCCACCGGGCAAGAATATACCTATCAATGGCTGGACCCTAATGACGAAATCATCAGCACCGCTACCACCTTGAATTTGGAGGTAACCACGCCCGGGTTTTACACCCTGGTGATCACCAACAACCTCACCGCTTGTGTAGCGCAGGCTGATATCGAAGTCGTAGAAAACAGGAATTTTCCAAGCATCTCTCTGGCTGGCGATGACCAGCTCAATTGTTTGGTGACAGAGGTAAGCCTCACCGGGACGATCAACACGCCGGGAGCCAGCCTCGTACAGGGATGGAGCAGTCTGGATGGAAATATCTTGGGGGATCCCTCCCAGTCATCAATAATAGCCAATGCACCCGGCGTCTATACCTATGAGGTTACCGATACCGATAACGGCTGTACCAGCGAAGTGTCGGTGGAAGTGATGGAGGATGTCGCCCTTCCTACCGCCGTTACCAGTGATGCCGCCACGCTTTTATGTAATGATGAAAGTGTGACGATCAGTGGGCAGGGGAGTAGTGTAGGGAGTCAATTTGCTTACCAATGGTTGCAATCAAATACGCCTTTAGCCGCAGCAACTGCCTTGAATTTGACTGTAGAAACACCTGGAACTTATGTTCTAGTGGTTACGAATACCGATAATGGCTGTACGGCGAGTGCCTCGGTAGCAATTACCGAAGACCCCGATGCGCCGCAAAGTTTTGACTTGGTTTTTGATCCTCCGACATGTGCCGGGGATACCGATGGCAGTGTTACCGTGAGTGGGGTAAATGGGGGGCTGAGTCCTTACATATACAGCTTTGCAGGACAACCTTTCAGTCCCAGTATTAATTACACCAATTTGGGGGCAGGAAGCTATCCGGTTATTGTGGAAGACGCCAATGGCTGTCAGTTATCGGCGCTTGCTGAATTGGCAGATGGGAATGATTTGTGGGTAGAATTAGGGGATGATCAAACCATTGAAGCAGGTGATCAGGTAGACATTCGACCCGTGGTAAGCATTGATTCCTTGGCGCTGCAAACCCTGGCCTGGCAAACCCTGGCTCCGCTCAATTGCCCTGAATGCCTGTACCAGGAAGATATTACCTTGTTTGAATCTACCCAATTCTTCCTGACGGTCACCGATGAAAATGGTTGTACAGCAAGGGATTTAGTTACCATTTTTGTCAAGAAAACGGAAGGCATTTATGTGCCTAATGTTTTTTCTCCTAATGGTGACGGAGACAACGATGCCTTCTATATTTTCACCGACCGGAAAACCATTGAAGAGATTAGGTCCTTCCAGGTCTTTGACCGCTGGGGCGAATTAGTCTGGCAGGAGAAGAATATTCAGCCGGATGATCCAAGCCAGGGATGGGATGGAACTTACGCTGGAGAGTCGCTCAACCCCGCAGTATTTGTCTGGTTTGCTGAAGTGTTGCTGAAAAGTGGAGAGGTGGAAATACTAAAAGGCGATGTTGCTTTGATAAAATGATTTTTTATATTTTACCTAAGTTCCTGCAATATTGCTTGTTAGGACAAGTATCGTCGTAGTTAGGACTTTATTTTATTTGGTTTTTCTTTTTTTCCTAAAAGAAAAAGCTACTTTTGTATAACAGCGAACCTATATAAGAAGATGATGTCGGTTATTTCCAAATAATTGATTAGTCTTGCGTCTTACTTCTTTAGCTTGGTTTAATAGGTTTCAAAAGACTGTGCTAAAGTGGGCTAGACCAAAACAAAAGGGCAAAAGGAACTGACCTTTTGCTGAATTCCTATTTCCCAAAAACACTCGCGCTCTCGTAGGCTATCTTCCTGTTTCTCAAAATTACTAATTGTCCGCAAAAGATAGGATATGAGTAAAGTACTACACGCTGCATTATTATTTTTGGTTTTTTCAATCACTTCGGCTTCATCAGTATTTGGACAGGAGTGTGATTGCATAGGTTGTCCTATTCAGATTACTGATAATGGAACATTTCAAGTATTTCTGGAGGTAAATATTGATGGCCCCAATGATCTGGGGCAGTGTCAATTAGAACAGGTCTGCTTTACCATTCAACACACTTGGGTTGGGGATTTAGCAGCAACGCTCACCTCACCCTCTGGGCTCAACTATATTATCATGGGAGACTCCAACAATGGTCCTGGAGGATGTGGTAATAGTGCTAATAACATTGATGTTTGTATCACCACCGGTACCGGGAATCCATTAACCAATAACACCAATTATATTTGTAATGGTGGTGCAGGCACTTGCCTGGTAGGCGACTGGACCATGCCTTGCGGAGGTGTTACTGACCCAGTAACGGGAGCGCTTCAAGCCCCAGGTTGTGACTTAGCTGCCTTTAATGTTCCGGGAGATCCCGTGAATGGACTATGGACGTTAACCGTAAATGATATTTGCGGGCAAGATACCGGACCGCTGCAGGATTGGTCGCTCACCTTTTCCTGCCCTACTTTGTCGTGTACGACCTGTGAGCCCGAAGGTGGGTCGATTCCTTCCGCTCCAATTACAATATGTGGCGCTAATGGGAGTTTGAATTTGCCACCTAGCGGGCATCAGACTGATTCAGATTATGGTTACACCTACCTTATTTCAGAAGGAGGTATTGTCGTAGACGTAATGAGTAGCCCTAATTTATCAGGCTTTCCTCCTGGAGATTATGAAGTTTGTGGCTTTTCTTATGCTAACGAAGCAGCGGGACAACTCTTTGATTTGATTGGTGAATCTCTTTCTACTTTGCAGTCAGATTTTATGGATGACCCTCCGCCTTTTTGCGCTGATTTTTCCAATAACTGTGTCGATGTATCCATCGGAGAACCACCTTTCGTAGAAATTATCGGTGAGGACCTGGTTTGTTCTAATGGGACGACCACGCTGGAATTGATCGGAGGGCCATTTGGTGACATTACCTGGAGCACAGGTTCTTCTTCTGACAACATCAATGTTGATCCAGGAACCTACTCCGTAACGGTCACTGATCCGGCTGGTTGTGAAAGTGAAACTGATTTTACCGTGGGGGCTTTTCCTGATCCCGAACCAGAGATTATTGGTCCGGATGAGATTTGCGAAGGGACGGAAGCCGAGTTGGAACTAAATGAAGATTATGCTGCTTACGAATGGTCTACCGGTGAATTTACGACGACTATTTTTGTTGATGAGCCCGGTGGCTATGAAGTAACTGTAACGGACGATAATGGCTGTGAAGGGTACGCGAATTTTACCCTCGACTTTGCCCCACCCGTCAACGTTACCATCTCAGGCATTTTGTCCTTCTGTGAAGGAGAAGGCACTACCCTTACCGCCAGCAATGGTTTTGCAAGTTACGAATGGTCTACCTTTGAGACCTTTCAAGATATTTATGTGGATATTCCGGATACGTATTCCGTAACGGTCACTAATGATATAGGCTGTGAGGGGGTTGCGGAAGTAGAGGTCGTCGAGAATCCTCTGCCGGAACCTGGAATTACCGGCCCGGATGCGGTTTGTATTGGAGAGACGATTACCCTAACGGCCACACCTGGCTTTGCCGGATATAGTTGGTCCACTTCTTTTAATACCTTCTCTACACCAGTAGATGCAGCCGGTATCTACACCGTCACCGTTACTGACGCTAATGGTTGCGAAGGAGAAACAGATTTTGAAGTGATTGAAGGAGAAGGTGTCGACGCTTTCGTGGAAGGAGACTTGTTCTTCTGTCCGGGTGGAAGCACCGAGCTGACCATCACCGATGGTTATGATACCTACGAATGGTCGAACAACCTGGATGGTAATGAACAAGTGATTGATGCCGAAGGGAACTATACGGTCACCGTCACGAGTGTGGATGGGTGTACCCAGATTCTTGATTTCTATGTGAATGAGCTCACTCCTCCCAGCCCTGGTATTTCGGGTGATCTTTCCATCTGTGAAGGGGAATTCACCACCCTGGTCGTAGATGGTGTTTACCAAACTTATGAATGGTCAGATGGGACAGATAATTTTGAATTGATCGCAGATGAAGCCGGCACTTACTCGGTTACCGTCACAGACGATAATGGCTGCGAAGGAGAAACCAGTGTTGACGTGGTTATAAACACGCCTGTAGAGATCGAAATTGCAGGGCCAGCGTCCCTCTGTAACAATGCCTTTGGTCAAATATCCATATCGGGAAGTTTTCTGAGTGTCAACTGGATAGGAGGCCCTTCCAATACCAATATTTATGACATTGTAGGCCCCGGAGTTTACGAAGTCGAAGTGGTCGATCAGAATGGTTGTGAAGCCTTTGCTTCGATTGATATCCCATTGGGGGAAGCTGAGCCCATTGAAATTGTAGGTGATACCCAAATTTGCCCTGATGGAGATGGTCAGTTGATGGCTTCTGCGGGCTATGTTTCCTACGAATGGAGCAATGGTCAAAATACCCAGACGATTACTGTTAACAATCCAGGAACCTATTTTGTCACTGGTACCGATGCTAATGGCTGTACCACTACAGAATCTATTACGCTGACGCAGTATCCACTGCCGCCAGTGGCCATCTCCGGCCGCTTGAGTTTCTGCCCCGCTGGTGGAACCAACCTCACAGCTACCGCTGGTTATGTGAGCTATGCTTGGTCAAATAATGCAACAACAAATACTGTTTTCCTTAATCAGGCAGGCACCTATACCGTCACGGTGACGGATGCGAATGGCTGTCAGAATACCGCTTCGGCTACGATTGTTGAAGACTCAGAATTAGATCCAGTGATCAACGGGGTCCCTAATTTCTGTGCTGGTCTGAGTACGACCCTGACGGTGCCCGACGATTTTTCAACTTATATGTGGTCAAACAATGCCCAAATCAATGAAATTAGCGTCAGCACACCTGGTACTTACACCGTTACCGTAGCGGATGAATTTGGTTGTATGGGAACAGCTTCTGTACAAGTAACATCATTGCCTTTACCAACCCCTGCGATTAGTGGTGATTTGGACTATTGTATAGGCGACAGTACCACCCTCAATGGAGGGAACGGCTACGCAAGTTATACCTGGAGCGGAAGTGGAAATACTAACCAGTTCTTGAACGTCACTACCCCCGGAAACTACGGACTGACGGTCACGGATGGCAATGGTTGTGTAGGTACTACATCAACAACGGTGATTGAAAATGCCTTACCGGTAACTAGTATTCTGGGAGAGCCAGGCTATTGCCCTGGTTTAACAACCACTCTTTCTGCTCAGCCAGGCTTTGTTTCCTACCAATGGAGTACCAGCACCAGCGGTACCAGTATTGAAGTAGGGACTACGGAAACATTTAGCTTGTCCGTAACCGATGCGAATGGTTGTGTGGGCGTTGCTACCCAAGCGGTAGAAGAATACTTAACGGCTATTCCTGCGATCAACGGAGCGCCTCAGTTTTGTCCTGGCACCAGTACAAGCCTTAGTGCAGATGCTGGTTTTGTGAACTACAACTGGTCGAATGGTGCTTCTACTCCTAATGTGACCGTTACTCAGGCAGGGACGGTCTCGCTAATGGTAACGGATAACAATGGTTGTGTAACTTCCAATAGTCTCGACATTAGTAATTTTGTGGTCACGGCACCCATGATCACCGCACCTGCGGGCTTCTGTAATGGAAGTACTGCTACCTTAATGGCTACCCCTGGTTACGCGGAATACCTTTGGTCGAATACGGCTCAAACGGCAGATATTACGGTTAGTACCGGGGGGGTATATGAACTGGACGTAGTGGACAACAATGGCTGTCCATCAGAGGCGGCCATCAATATTCAACAGTATGCGCTGCCAACCCCTGAAATTGGTGGATCCTTGACGTTCTGTGTTGGCAATAGTACCCAGCTGAATGCTGGTGCTACCTACGCCGCATACAGTTGGTCCAATGGCAGTGATCAGCCGGAAATTACGGTGAGCACGCCCGGTAATATCGGACTCACAGTAACGGATAACAGAGGTTGTATTGGCAGCACGGTGGAATTGGTCAATGAAGCTACAGAGCTTTCGCCGGTTATTTCCGGTGATCGGGATTATTGTATTGGATTGTCAACGACGCTGAGCGCTGGAACGGGTTTTGCTACCTACGAGTGGTCAACGGGTGAAACGACCAACAGTATTACGGTCGATGAACCTGGAACTTATATGCTCAGTGTGACGGATGCCGGAGGTTGTGCCGGTACCGCTATGGCAGTGGTCGTTGAAAATCCTTTGCCGACGCCCCAGATTTCTGGTGATTTAGATTTTTGTGCTGGTTTGTCTACTCAACTTTCGGCAACACCAGGGTTTGTAAATTACCAGTGGAGCACCGGCGCACCGACGACCATGGTCACTGTGAATGCGCCTGGCGTTTACTCCGTGACGGTAGAGGATAGCAATGGTTGTATCAACGAAACAGATACGACGGTCATTGAGCAGGCTTTACCTGTTTTCTCGATTGTCGGACCCACTAACTTCTGTGTAGATTCTTTCACCGTCCTCAATGTAGCGCCTGCCTTTGCAGCTTACGATTGGAGTGTAGGAAGTGATCAGCAATCGGTACAGGTAAGTACGGGAGGAACAGTAGGCGTAACGGTAACCGATTCGAATGGCTGTATCTCTTCTGGTGCACAGACCCTGGCGACAGTGCCTTTGCCTCTTGCGGATGCTGGCAACCCTCAGGATCTGGATTGTGAAGTACTGGAGGTAAACCTCGGTGGAAACGGCAGTACAACTGGTAGCCAGTTTACTTACCAATGGACAGGACCAGGGATTACCCCCACCAATGAAAACTTGCTTACTCCTACAGTGGGAGAGCCAGGGATTTATACGCTGCAGGTCACCAATGAGAACTTCGGCTGTTTGAGTGCACCGGCGCAGGTAGAAATAGAAGACTTGGCTTATACGCCGCAGATCGTGTTGGAGGTATTGGATATTTTGGATTGTGCCACGGCAACGGTTCAAATTGATGCCCGTGATTCTGATGGTGGGCCACAGTTTATTTACCAATGGTACGACGAAGACCTCAACCCAATTCCAGGCGGCAATTCCTTGCTGCTGCAAGTCAATCAGGCCCAGTTCTATACCCTTAGTATCATTGATACCCTTACCGGGTGTGATGCCACCGGGATGATCGAAGTAACGGAGAACGAATTGTACCCCGTTGCTGAAGCTGGCCTTGCCCAGCTGATTACTTGTGGAGAGCCCGTTGTAACACTAAACGGTACTGGTTCACAAATGGGAGGACAGATTACCTATAATTGGACGACGCCCAACGGAACCATCGTTGGTAATAACAATGCTAGTATTGCTTCCGCTAACCAACCCGGCTGGTACTTCCTGCTGGTGACGGATGAGCAAAATGGCTGTGCCAATATTGATTCGGTCTTTGTGAGTCAAGATACGGCACTGCCAACGGCCCAGACGAGTGATGATTTTGAATTGGACTGTAACTTCCCTACCACTTCATTGAGTGGTGCAGGAAGCTCACAGGGAAGCAGCTATACTTATCAGTGGTTCCTGAACGGGAATGCGATCAATGATGCTACTAGTCTGCAATTGACTGCCGAGGCACCAGGAACTTACATGTTGGTGGTAACTGATACGGAAAATGATTGTACTGCCCAGGATGTCGTGGAAATCTCCCTGAATCCGGAGCAACCACAAGCGTTGAACTTTATTACCGCTACTCCAACCTGTGCCGGAGATGATGATGGCGGCATTATCCTAACCGGGGTAGAAGGAGGTATACCACCTTATACGTACAGCGTAGGAGGTGCACCTTATGGAACCACAACCAACTTCAACAATTTGGTTGCTGGAAACTACGAAGTGGTGGTAGAAGACGCTACGGGCTGTCTGTTATTGACCACGATCACGGTTCCTGATGGCAATGATCTGACGCTTGAACTAGGGGACGATCAGTACCTTACAGAAGGTGAACTGGCAGATATCTATCCGCAAATAAGTATAGATTCCGCAAGTCTGGTAAGCATTAATTGGCAGACGACCGCTACCTTGCCTTGTCCGGAATGTGTACTTCAGCTTGATCTTGCGCTTAACGAATCTACCCAGTTTTTCCTGGATATTGAAGATGAAAATGGCTGTACTGCCCGGGATTTGCTTACTATTTTTGTGAAAAAAGACCGGAATATCTACGTTCCCAATGCCTTCTCACCCGATGGCAATGGCGACAATGATATCTTCTATATCTTCTCGGATGCCAGTGTTGAAAAAATTCGATCCTTCCTGGTCTTCAACCGTTGGGGAGAGTCTGTCTTTGAAGTTTATAACAGTCAACCCAATGACCCTCGCTGGGGCTGGGACGGCAGCTACCGCGGAGAACCCGTGAATGCTGCAGTCTACGTCTGGTTTGCTGAAATAGAATTCAAAAATGGCGACGTGGAAATCATCAAGGGGGATGTTGTTATTATGCGCTAAGAGCTTATTCGGAAAGAGATGCGAGGCGAACACCGTCTTGCATCTCTTTTTTGGCTAATACTAGGGTAGTTTATGGTTCAAAAACATGCTTTCTTCCCCTTTCTTTACTGATATCTCTAATATTTTAGGGGAACTCGCTATATTTAAGCGGAATCCGAAAAGCGCACGGGCAATGCGACCATCGGTAGGATAAAACGAAAAACCAGGAGCACTTATCGTGCTCCATCTAATTTACGGCTATGTTGGGTGCTATTGCCGGTGATATCATTGGCTCGATCTACGAAAAAGATCCGGTCAAAGACGTGCGTTTCCCGCTCTTTACGAGGGATTCTCACTTTACCGACGACACGGTGCTCACCGTCGCGGTTGCCGATAGTCTCCTAACCGAAACCTCTTTCGCAGACAATATCAAAAATTATGCTTGCCAGTATCCAACAGCAGGTTATGGCGGGACCTTCAAAAAATGGATGACTGGAATCATTCAAGGTCCTTACAATAGTTGGGGCAATGGCTCGGCAATGCGGGTAAGTCCAATTGGTTTTGCTTTTGAACAATTGCCCGACGTGATGAAAGCGGCCAAAGCCAGTGCCGAAGTTACCCATAATCATCCTGAAGGGATCAAAGGCGCGCAGGCCGTAGCGGCGGTCATTTATCTTGCTCGTTCCGGCTTTGGTAAACCCCTGATCAAAGACCACGTGCAGCGTATTTTTGGTTACGACTTGGAACAGCAACTAGCAGATATTCGTCCTCATTATCAATTTGATGTAAGTTGTCAAGGGTCGGTACCTCCGTCGATCATCGCTTTTCTGGAAAGCAATAACTGGGAAAGTGCCGTGCGTAATGCCATCTCCCTCGGTGGCGATGCCGATACCATGGGCTGTATCGCTGGTGCTATCGCGGAAGCTTTTTACGGTGGAGTACCCGTAGAAATTGAAGCCGAAGTAATGAAGCGTATTCCCGAAGCTTTCCAGCATACCATTGGTGTTTTTTACGAAGCGTTCCCCTGGCAGGATTAAAAACTGACGGTAAGCCGTCGATCCTCTTTCTTATATTTCTACTTAAGCGGACCTTTCCGTATTATTGTACGGCTTAATAATAGAGTTGTTCTCTGGGGCAGCATTGTGGGAACTCTGAGCCAAAGGCGATCAGCGAAGCTAAAATTGAGCTATTTTCGACCACACGAAGGCTTTTTGCAGGAGCTTAGCCATAGCTAAGTGACTAAAAAAAAGGCACAGTGTGGGAAGCAAAGAGCCAATTTTAACCTATGATGATCCCAGCAAAACAACTCTAATAAACTACACCCACTGAACTTCTCTTTAAATGACACGTTCCCTTCTACTTTTCCTAACATTGATGACTTCAGCTTCGGCATTCGCTCAACTTGAGGTCACCAACGCAGCTCCGATTACTCCGGAAAATTTGATTTCTAATGTCTTTCTTGGAGAAGGCGTCGAAGTGGTGAGTATCACTTATGCTGGTGCTCCCGGTGCCGTAGGGCTATTTACACAAGGAAGTGTAGCAATCGGCATGGAGCGGGGAATCGTAATGACTACGGGAGCCGCGGTGTCTTCTCCCGGGCAAACCGGGGTAAACGCACCCGCTAGTTCCCAGGCTTCCTTTAATAACGGAAGTAATGCTAACGATACGGACCTGCAGGGGATTGTCGGGCCCAGCATTGGAATCAATAATGTGACCAGCTATATCATAGAATTTATTCCTACCAACGATACTTTGCGGTTTTCTTACGCTTTTGCTTCGGAGGAATACCCGGAATTTGCCTGTACCAATTACAATGATGTCTTTGGGTTCTTCATCAGTGGGCCAGGTATCAATGGCCCTTATCAGAATAATGCCGAAAATATCGCTTTGATCCCTGGCACCGATCGACCAGTAACGATCAATAATGTGAACCCTGGAATGCCTGGTGCCGCAGGAGGAACCGTCGCCAACTGTAGTGGGGATAATGGATCTTTGGCTTTCGCCGGATTTTACAATGCCAATAATGGCAATACCTTACCTGTTTATGATGGATTTACCGATGTATTCGTTGCCCAGGCAGTGGTGCAGCCATGTAGTACATACACTATCAAGCTGGTCATTGCCGATGCCTTTGACGCCATTTTTGATTCGGGCGTATTCCTCGAGGCCAAGAGTTTTGGTACGGGCTCATTGGATGTAGAAATTGAAGGATTGGCCATTGATGGTGGTCTGGCCGAAGGCTGTGGTGCCGGTGAAATTGTTTTCAACTTACCAGCACCCGTGGAAGCGGATTACGATGTAGAATTTTCCGTAGGAGGGACCGCAACGCCCGGTGTCGATTACCCTACCTTGCCAAGCACCATCATCATCCCGCAAGGAGATAGTACTTTCCGTTTACCGATCAGTGCCTACGAAGATTTTCTGGTAGAGGGCGACGAAACCATTGAACTTAGCGTGCAACGTGACCCTTGTAATCGAGATACTTTTACCATCATCATCAAAGATAATCGCCTGGTTGATCCGGATTTAGGGCCCGACCTGGTCGTGTGCCCTACGGATGAGACACAACTGGATGGAACGGTACCTATTGAGCTGCCCGATCCACCTCGCTTTGTGAACAATACCCCCCTGGCAATCAATCAAACGAATGTCCCTTTTATCTCGGAAATCGACGTATTCGGGGTCCTTCCAGTGGAGCTTGGGCCGGAAGCCATAAAAATGATCTGCATTGATAGTCTTCAACATCAATGGATCGATGACATGGATATTTACCTCGTGGGCCCGGATGGACAGTTCCTGGAATTAACGACGGATAATGGTGCGGAAGGAGGCAATGGTATCGGCCCCGATTACTACCAGGGGACCTGCTTTACGGTAGATGCTACGACTGTGATCAACTCCCCTGGCCCCTTTGCACCAGCTTCGGCGGTTCCATTCACCGGTAATTGGTTACCCGAAGGCGTGTTTTCTGATCTCTGGGATGGGGACTACCGCACGAACGGTACCTGGCAATTGGTCCTTACTGACGATACCCAAGGTCTGGGAGGTACCCTTTTCTCCTGGAGTATCTGCTTCAATCCGGTGTACCAGGTCGAGTACTCCTGGAGTCCGGCTGCTGGTTTAAGCTGTACGGACTGCCCCGATCCGATTGCTTCTCCGGATACCAGCACGACTTATATTCTCACGGTGTCTGACTCTTATGGTTGTGTCAAACAGGATACGATCAATTTTGAGGTTTTACCTGCCTTGACCATGTCTCCGCTCCAATGTGGAGCATTGACGACCAGTTCTGTACAGGTTGTTTGGCCGGCGGTGGCTGGTGCCCTGGGCTATGAGGTAAGCATCAATGGCGGACCATGGATACCCGCTTCCGGGAGCTTGGAACATATTGTTACCGGACTCGGCTTGGAGGAAGATGTGGAGATTACGGTGCGTGCTATTGCTACTTGTCCAAGTTTCCCCTCAACGATTACCTGTACGAGTTTGAATTGTCCTCCCCCTAGCTTGGCTGCTGCTCCGGTGGATGTGAATTGCTTTGGTGGCAATGATGGTAGTGTGCAAATCAGTATCGTCACAGGCACCGGACCGTTTACCTACCAATTGGCTGGCGTAAGTAACAGCACAGGGATATTTACGGGCTTAACGGCCAACAGCTACGTTGCTACTGTGACGGATTTAAGTGGCTGCCCTGGTAGCATCAGTTTCGTTATTGCCGAGCCACCCGTACCCAACATTACCAGCGTTATTGAAAATCCGTTGGATTGCAATGGCGATACTGATGGGGCACTGACCGTGAACATTATGGATGGAAATGGCCCTTACAGTTTCGATTGGGGCAATGGCATCACCGATTCTATCGCCACAGGCCTCAATGCAGGAATGTACACCGTCAACTTAGTAGATGCCGGGAATTGCGCTTTCAACCTGGATATAGAACTGACGGAACCTACACTGCTTTCGACCAGTGTAGCCGCCGATTCTGTCAATTGTTTTGGTGAAAATACCGGACAGGCCTGGGTGACTCCTGATGGCGGCGTTGGCCCCTATACTTATTTGTGGGACGATGGACAACTGACGGATACTGCTGCCCTCCTGGTAGCTGGTACTTACAATATAGCAGTGACCGACGCGCTGGGCTGTTCTTCTACCAGCACCATCACTGTAGCCGAACCATCAGCGTTGACCGCCACGGTAAGCAGTACTGCTGCACTTTGTAACGGATCTAATTCTGGGAACTTGTTAGTGGTTCCTGCTGGCGGAACGCCAGATTACACTTACAGTTGGAGAAATACAGCAGACAATACAATAGCCGGAACAACAGCCGCAGTAAACGATCAATTTGCAGGTACTTACGAATTGGTGTTGACCGATGGCAATGGCTGTACTTACACCGAAAGTATCCAGATTGGTGAACCCGAAGTTTTGGAACTAACCAATCTGCAAACAAACCAACCCACCTGTGATGGTGCCACTGACGGTAACGCCACCGTAGAAGTGCAAGGCGGCACCGGCCCCTTCGTGATTACCTGGGATACCGGTGTAAGTGGTGCTAACGAAAATGCCCTGGCCTCGGGCGATCACTATGTATTGGTGACGGATGCTAACCTGTGTACCGATAGTTTGGCCTTCCAATTGGATGCGCCCGTTGCGGTAATGGTAGACATCAGTGCGGTAGCAACGTCCTGTTTTGCAGGAACCGATGGCACCGCTACGGTCAGCCCTATGGGGGGGACTCCTCCTTACACCTACCTCTGGAGCAATGGCGACATCACTGCTACGGCTACTAACCTGCCCCCAGGAATGGTGAGTGTAATCGTCCGCGACGCAAATAACTGTTCGGCGATGGCCGAAATAATGGTGATGGAACCCACGGAACTTACTGTTGCCCTCAGTGGTACCGATCCTACCTGTTTTCAGGAAACAAACGGTAGCATTGTGGCTGCTCCTACTGGTGGGGTAGGTCCGTACACCTACGCCTGGAGTGATAGCCAAACTACTGCTACCGCGACTGGTCTGATGGCAACGAACCACAGTATAGTGGTGACGGATGCCAATGGTTGTACCGTAACCGCCAACCTTACCCTGGATGAACCTACGGCATTAAGCCTCAGCACGACCAGCCAGGAACAGGCTTGTACCGGCCCGGCCAATGGGCAAGCTGAAGTAATGGCTACCGGAGGCACTGGTCCGTACACCTACCTTTGGGACAACGGCCAGCAAACCGCTACGGCTACCAGTCTGACCGCAGGCACCTATAACGTGACCGTAACCGATGCGCAGAACTGTCTGTTGACGACTTCCGCAACGGTAAGTTTAGCAGAAACCGTAGAAATTATTGACTTTGTCGTCACGGATGCCAGCTGTAGCAGTGGAGCAGATGGCAGCATTTCGGTCAATCTCCAGGGAGGGACTGCTCCCTACAACTGGAGTTCCCCCCTAACCGGCTTGAGCGCTGGCAACTACACCCTGACGGTAACGGATGCCAATAATTGCTCCGATATCCTGCAAGCAGTTGTTGCGCAGCCTACCGCATTGGCGATCAGTGAGAATGTAACCAATGTCATTTGTGCGGGAGAGACCACCGGAGAAATTGACCTGACGGTCAGTGGTGGAACTGCGCCTTACGCCTACAATTGGAGTACTGGTGCGAATGCAGAAGATGTTACCAATCTTGGTGCCGGTACCTATTCCGTTACGGTTATTGATGCTCAAGGATGTAGTGAGATATACAGTACTGCTGTTGCTCAGGCCTCTACGCTGAGTTTGGCTGGTGAAATAGAAAATTTAGCATGTAACGGCGCTGCTACTGGCCGGATTTCAACGGTAGTGCAAGGTGGTCAGCCTCCTTATACCTACAGTTGGAGCAACGGTAGTACGACTTCGGCCTTGCCTAATGTAATTGCGGGAGATTATACCCTTACCGTTACGGATGATTTTGGTTGTACGCGGGTAGAAACATTCAATGTGGCAGAACCAATCGCTCTGAGTGGCAGCTTCCTCACGGATATGGTAAGCTGTAATGGTGGTCGGGATGGCTTCATCAAGGGAGACCTTAGCGGAGGTACATTACCTTATCGCTTCCGTCTTGATAGTGGCGATTGGCAGGCGAGTCCTACCTTCCTCGCGTTAGGAGCTGGGAGCTATAGCCTTTGGGCAGAAGACGCCAATGGCTGTCCCTTTTTCCTGGGTAACCCCGTCATTACGGAACCCGCCGAAATAATGATTGATCTAGGCGGAAATCGCGAAGTCCGGTATGGCGATACCATCCGGATTACACCTGACATAACCAGCGATTTGGATATCATTACCCTGGAATGGTCGCCTTATGACAGCACTTGGTTGTCCTGCCCGGATTGTGGATTACAAGAGGTATTTACCAATGTGCAGCGCGATCTCTTCCTGACGGTGGTCGACGAGAATGGGTGTACCTCCAAAGCCTGGGTTCAGATTCGGGTGAGCAAAGATTTTCCGGTGGCAGTGCCTACAGGCTTTACGCCAAATAATGATGGCGTCAACGACCTCCTGGTAGTACACGGTTTACCCGGAATTGAAGTAGTCAGTTACCGTATTTGGGATCGCTGGGGAGAACTCCTGTTTGAGGATTCCGGCTTCCCCGTCAATGATACGTCCCGCGGCTGGAATGGAGATTTCCGCGATCAACCCGTAAATGGCGGCGTCTATCTCTGGCAGGTGGAAGTCCGCTACCCGGATGATCGTACGGAGCTCTTTAGTGGACAAACGACTTTGATTAGGTAGTAAAATGCGTTGATATTGAAAAAGCTATTCCCTTACCTAGTCGTTTTTGTTGCGCCCTTTTTTCTGATGGTCCTCATCAACGAATGCGTAAGATCGGGGAGTGGAGAAAGTCGTTATACAACGCAAGGAGTCAACGCTATTCACACTGCGCAAAGGCTGAAAGAACGTTGCACCTGGGTTTGCCATAATGATACCGACTGGTGCAAGGTGCATCACGTGAAATTCCTTAGTGAGCATTTTGCCTTTGTTGATCAAGTGTACTTTGGGATCATTCACCTGCTTAAGGGAACAGGAGCGTACCGGGCGGCCAATATTTTCTTTCTGGTTATCTTAATTCCAGTGCTCATGTGCTGCCTATTGGTGAAATCCATTAATATGCAACTGGAAATCAACCGAATAAAGCGGCAAAATGGGTGAGATAATTAAATTGGTAAACCTTGTTTATGTCTATTGTACAGACTTTATTATCAGTTTAGCAAATTTGCTGGATTCGTCTTATTACGAGCTGAATACGCTCTTTTTTTGTATCCTTTATCCCTTTGGATTGGTGCTGCTTTTGGTCGTTTTTGCTTGGCAGAAATCAAGGTTGAAGAAGTTACAAAAGCGTACATCCTGAACTGGTGATCAAGAAGATCATCAAGGCCTACCCGAAAAGTGATAAATTGCACTTTAAACCAAGAGAACGATTTATTTTTTCGACCCTAAGTATTTTTCTATGAAAGTGAATTTACCTGCTCTAGTAGCGATCTTTTTAGTCTTTGCGCTACTTTCTTGTGGAGGAAATAATCCTGAGGGCACTTCAACGGATGATTTAACGCAGGAGCAGGAAGCATCCCCTGCATCTTCTTCAAAAGAAGAAAAAGCACACCCTGCACCTTCCCCTACCACGGAAGTAATACCAGCTGAACCTGTCAAAAATGGTTCCACTAAAGAAGCCATTGCTGAAATTCGGGCGGAGTATGCTCGGTTACAAGCATTGCTAGCGGCAGAGACTTTGCGCAAAGATGCCAAGGCTTTCGACTGTGAGGGAGATCCTACGGAAGGGGAGTTGATTCGGTATTATGAGGATGATAAATTGGTCGTTATCCAGTTTAACCAGGGCAGTGAGCACAGTTGGGATATCAAACAAGTTTACCTGAAAAACGCGGAGCCTTTCTTTGTTATGGAAGAAGAAGGATACTGGACTTTTGGAGGGCCATTAAATGAGGATGGAACAGCGAACACCATTGACTACGTAACCGAAAACCGTTACTATTTCGAGGAGGGAGCGTTAATTCGCCAGCTCACGAAAAAGTTTGAAACCCACAGCTGGGAAAATCTACCAGAAGGCAGCGATGTACCCAACAAGGAGGTGGAAATCATCGCCGACCAAAATTACTTAGGAGTATTGCCTTATGTGGCCGATTTTAAAAAGGGAGTTGTGGGCTGCTAGCCATTCACAATAGCTGGATTCCCCATCATTCCATTTTGATAATTCCGAATACACTGGCGGATCTGCTCTTCTGAATTCATTACAAAAGGCCCGTAGGAAATGACTGGCTCATTGAGTGGCTGACCGCCTAAAACGAGTAGCTCTGCACCTTCTTCTGCGTATAGGTTAAGCTGGTTGTCACCGCGTTCGTACAGCGCCACTTGATTGGCTTTAAGTCCACGCCCGCCTTCCAGTTCCAGTGCACCTTTTACAAGGTAAACAAAGGCGTTGTGGGTCGGGTCGGTGGGAATGTCAAGGCGGCTGTCGGCTTGCATTTTGATGTGGTAATAGAAAGCAGGGGACTGCAATTCAATCCTGGATTTTGCATCTCCCAATTCCCCTAAGACGACCTTGATGCTGTACTTGTCGGTCTCGATATTGGCCATGTCTGATTCGCGAAAGACGTTGGTGCTGGGGTCTGCGAATTTGTACTTTGCGGGGGTGTTCAACCAGATTTGAAAACCATGGTAAAAGCCTCCCTGGTTGTAAAGCTCCAGGCCGGACTCCTCCATGTGGATAGCTCCCCGTCCCGAGTTGAAGAGCATAAAATCTCCCTTGCCGATCTGGAAATCATAGTTGAGGCTGTCCTTATGGTGGCCAGTACCTTCGAGGAAATAGGTCGTGGGCGTTACGCCAGCGTGCGGATGAGCATCCACCCGGAGTGGATCACTGCCCGCCGCTAGGTTGACCGGACCAAATTCATCAAACATCACAAAAGGGGAGACGTAGTCGACATGATTGCCCGCAAACGCTCGTAGCACCGGCAAGGTGCCGACATTTACGCGATCAGCGCTCAGGATTTGACGTACTTTTCGCTTGCTGTCCGCGTGGTACATGCCAGAGTTCTTAACCAAGGCTACACCGCTGGCTACTGTAAGCCCCAGAATAGCAGATCCTTTGACGAATTGTCTCCTTTTCATGTCGTTACATCTATTTTAGTAATTAAACGGGGTAATAATAATTTTGTTTCGACAAAATTTAACCTGTCTGATCTATACCGATCTTAAAGGAGGTTAGCTTCGTGTCTCCTGCGGTTTGGGCCTTTGCCCAAACTAATTAGTTGTTGGGATACAAGAAACAGCTATCCTGGCTTAATGGCAAAATAAATGTAAATTAGCCTATTCAATCTTACTTTTTCATGTCTAACGATTCCTCCGGCTTCCGCCAATCCTACACCGTTGGTGCTTTTGATATTGATGCTTTCAAGCGCATGACTGCTCCGGCCTTGCTGCGGGTGCTCAACGAAGTGGCCATGCAACACGTATTGGCGCTCCAGCTCTCGGTTTGGGATTTGGAACCTCACCAGATTGCCTGGGTGCTGTTGCGCTTGGAAATCCGTATTCATCGGCTGCCTGAACTAGGGGAGGAGTTGAGTATCCATACGCAGCCTTCTGGCTTTGAGCGCGTGTTCACTTACCGGGATTACCGCGTAACTGATGCCGAGGGAAAATTGATCGTAGATGCGGCGACCACCTGGGCACTCTTCAATATTGAAAGTCGTCGGCCCACCCGTATTCCGAGCTGGATACCCGAAAGAATTTCCCCACTGGCAGCAGGGGAGGAGCCACTACCACGCCCCGCCGATAAGCTGCCCGATTGGACCACCTCCGATCACCAACTTCGCTATACTGTCGG
>Ga0102812_10000899_pt1 | contig 21084 bp, 16 predicted proteins | sample ColrivemetaGS713_FD_79334 | JGI IMG/M metagenome (GOLD analysis project Ga0102812, IMG submission 79334) | Estuarine microbial communities from the Columbia River estuary - Flood tide ETM metaG S.713 | ecosystem: Environmental > Aquatic > Marine > Intertidal zone > Estuary | place: USA...
CCGTCACGGCGGCCGGCCGACGGCCGCTATGGCGACAACCCCAACCGTTTGCAGCATTACTACCAGTTTCAGGTGGTGTTGAAGCCGAACCCGGACAATATCCAGGACCTGTACCTGGAATCACTACGGCGGATCGGCGTCGATACGCTGGTGCACGATATTCGTTTTGTCGAAGACAACTGGGAATCGCCGACCCTTGGCGCCTGGGGCCTGGGTTGGGAAGTCTGGCTCAACGGCATGGAGGTCACCCAGTTCACCTACTTCCAGCAGGTCGGCGGAGTCGAGTGCTACCCGGTCACCGGCGAGATTACCTACGGCCTCGAGCGCCTGGCCATGTATCTGCAAGGCGTGGATTCGGTGTATGACCTGATCTACTCCGATGGTCCGTTCGGCAAGGTCACCTACGGTGACGTATTCCACCAGAACGAAGTGGAGCAATCGACCTTCAACTTCGAGCACGCCAACGTCGACAAACTGTTCGACCTGTTCGACTTCTATGAATCCGAAGCTAATCGCTTGATGGAGCTGAAGCTGCCGCTGCCGGCTTATGAAATGGTCATCAAGGCCTCGCATAGCTTCAACCTGCTGGATGCCCGCCGCGCCATCTCGGTGACCGCCCGCCAGCAGTACATCCTGCGTGTCCGCGCCCTATCGAGAAACATCGCCCAGAGCTACCTGCTGGCCCGCGCCAAGCTCGGTTTCCCGATGGCTACACCGGCGTTGCGTGATGAAGTACTGGCTCAGCTGAAGGAGGCCGAATAATGAGTGCTCAGGATTTTCTGGTTGAATTGGGCACCGAAGAGCTACCACCCAAAGCGCTGAAAAATCTCGGTGATGCTTTTCTTGCCGGGATCGAAAAAGGCCTCCGAACTGCTGGTCTCGACTATGCCAACGCCCGTGTGTATGCAGCACCCCGCCGCTTGGCGGTGCTGGTCGAGCAGCTGGCCGCGCAACAATCGGATCGCACGGTCAACCTCGACGGCCCACCATTACAGGCCGCCTTTAAAGATGGCCAGCCGACGCAGGCCGCATTGGGCTTCGCCAAGAAATGTGGCGTTGATTTGAGCCAGATCGACCAGAGCGGTCCCAAGCTTAAATTCAGCCAGAACATCGTTGGCCAGCCCGCCACCAGTCTCCTGCCGAAGATTGTTGAAAGCTCGCTTGACGAACTGCCGATTCCCAAGCGCATGCGCTGGGGTTCGCGCAAAACCGAATTCGTCCGCCCAAGCCAGTGGCTGGTGATGTTGTTTGGCGACACGGTGATTGATTGCGAAATCCTCGCGCAAAAGGCTGGTCGGTTGTCCCGCGGACATCGCTTTCATGCCAACCAAGACGTACGCATCTCCAGTCCGGCCAATTACGCCGAGGACCTGCGTAGCGCCTACGTGATCGCTGACTTTGCAGAGCGACGTGAACTGATCATTCAGCGCGTTGCTGAACTGGCAACAGCGGAGCAGGGCACAGCTATTGTGCCGCCGGCACTGCTGGATGAAGTCAGCGCCCTGGTTGAATGGCCAGTGCCGCTGGTGTGCTCCTTTGAGGAGCGCTTCCTTGAAGTACCCCAGGAAGCGCTGATCACCACCATGCAGGACAACCAGAAATATTTCTGCCTGCTGGATGGCAACGGCAAGCTGCTGCCGCGTTTCATAACCGTGGCCAACATCGAATCGAAAGACCCTGCACAAATTGTAAGCGGCAATGAGAAGGTGGTCCGCCCGCGTCTGACCGATGCCGAGTTCTTCTTCAAACAAGATAAAAAGCAACCACTGGAAAGCTTTAACCAGCGCCTGCAAAACGTCGTGTTCCAGGCCCAGCTCGGCAGCGTGTTCAACAAGGCCGAGCGCGTTTGCGCACTGGCGGCCTTTATCGCTGAGCGCATTGGCGGTGATGCCGACCGCGCAGCCCGTGCCGGCCTGCTCTGCAAATGTGACCTGGCCAGTGAAATGGTCGGTGAATTCCCTGAGATGCAGGGCATTGCCGGCTATTACTACGCGCTGCATGACGGAGAGCACGCAGACGTGGCTCAGGCGCTCAACGAGCATTACATGCCACGCGGTGCCGGCGCCGAACTGCCACAGACCCTGACCGGCGCTGCCGTGGCGATAGCCGACAAGCTCGATACCCTGGTCGGCATCTTCGGTATCGGCATGCTCCCGACCGGCTCCAAGGACCCCTATGCCCTGCGCCGTGCTGCCCTGGGTGTGCTGCGTATCCTGATCGACAAGCAACTGGAACTGGATTTGGGCGCAACTGTCGGGTTTGCCGTCGAGCTGTATGCGGACAAGGTGAAACCGGCCGGGCTGGACAGCCAGGTGCTCGATTTCATCTTCGACCGTCTGCGCGCCCGCTATGAAGACGAAGGCGTAGATGTTGCCGTGTACCAGTCGGTACGTGCTCTCGGTCCAGTGTCACCACTGGATTTCGATCAGCGCGTGCAGGCCGTGCAACTGTTCCGCCAGCTGCCCGAAGCCGCCGCCCTGGCTGCGGCCAACAAGCGCGTTTCCAACCTGCTGGGTAAGGCAGAAGGCGCCATCGCGCGAACCGTAGAGGCTCATTACTTCGACAACCCGAAAGAATTCTCCCTCTACGCAGCCATCCAGCAAGCTGATCATGCGGTTCAGCCACTGGCTGCCGATCGCCGTTACCGAGCCGCACTTGAATTGCTGGCCGGATTGCGCGAGCCGGTGGATGCCTTCTTCGAGGAAGTACTGGTGAATGCCGAAGACCCTGCCGTGCGCGCCAACCGTTACGCGCTGCTGGCCAAACTGCGCGGGCTGTTCCTCGGTGTCGCAGATATTTCACTACTCGGTTGAGTGTAAGACGGAGTCTGCTGATGAAACTTTTGATCCTGGACCGCGACGGGGTGATCAATCAGGACTCCGATGACTACATCAAGTCAGTCGAGGAATGGATACCGTTACCCGGTGCCATCCAGGCGATTGCACAGTTAAGCAAGGCGGGATGGACCGTTGCAGTAGCCACAAATCAATCCGGGCTGGCCCGTGGCTATTACGATGAGGCAACCCTTGCAAGCATGCACACGCGCATGCGCCAGTTGGTGGCAGAGCAGGGCGGAGAGCTCGGCCTTGTTGTGCACTGCCCGCATGGTCCGGAAGATGACTGTAGCTGTCGCAAACCTCTGCCCGGCATGTTGCTGCAGATCGCCGAACACTACCGTACGCCGCTCAAGGGTGTATGGTTTGTGGGTGATTCCAGCGGTGACCTGCAGGCTGCACAAGCCGTCGATTGTCGACCAGTGCTGGTAAAGACCGGCAAAGGCGAGCGCACACTGGCCAAAGCCTTGCCGGAAAACACCTTGGTATTCGAAGATCTGGCGGCTGTAGCCGCTCAACTGCTTGCCTGAAGGATCCCTTCCATGCCGCTCGTAAAGTCAGTCAGAACCCTTGCTTTCTACCTTTTGCTGGCACTGATGACGGTGGTCTGGAGTTCTTTTGGCATGATCGCGGGCCTGCTGCTGCCCTTCAACCTGCGTTACCGCCTGATCAATCAGGCCTGGGCTTATCAGGCCATCTGGCTGGCCAGATGGGTTGCCGGGGTGAACTACGAACTGATCGGCAAGGAAAATATCCCGGATCAACCTTGTGTGATTCTGGCCAAGCATCAGAGCACGTGGGAAACCTTCTATTTTTCTGCACTTTTTTCACCGCTCAGCCAGGTGATCAAACGTGAGTTGATGCGCGTGCCCTTCTGGGGTTGGTCGATGGCTTTGCTCAAACCAATCGCGATCAATCGTGGCAATCCCAAAGCAGCACTCAAGCAACTGGCAACTCAGGGTGATGAGCGTCTCAAGGCGGGGCTATGGGTGCTGATCTTTCCCGAGGGCACACGAGTGCCCTATGGCCAAATGGGCAAGTTCTCACGTGGTGGCGCATCGCTGGCCGTGAATGCCGGCTTGCCGGTATTGCCGATTGCGCACAATGCCGCCAAATGCTGGCCCAAAAATGGCTGGATAAAGCATCCGGGTACCATTCAGATCGTCATTGGCCCGCCCATGTATGCCGAGGGTGACGGGCCCAGGGCGGTTGCTGCGTTGAATCAACGGGCCTTCGAATGGGTCCGCCAAGCGCAGATTGAAATCGGTGCTTTACCCGCGGATGCCCAGCCGCTTGAAGAACAAGCAGACGACTAGCGCCACACTTTTGCGGGTATAACCGCCTTAGCTATAGCCAACGACAAAACTGGCCACTGCACTGAAGCTGCCGCCAATGTTCAGGCATCCTGCCCGTTTCGCCCCCTCGACCTGATAGTCGCCAGCCCTGCCCTCAATCTGACGCCAGGCATCCAGCAGCATGCGCACTCCCGTTGCTCCCACCGGATGCCCCCCGCCAATCAAGCCGCCACTGGGGTTAACCGGCAAGCGCCCACCCAGCTCTATGCTGCCATCTTCAATACGCTGCCAGCCCTTGCCCGCCTCGGCCAAGCCAAAGTGCTCCAGCGCAAGGTATTCGCTGATAGTGAAGCAGTCATGGGTTTCGATCACATCCAGCTGCCAGGCATCACTGAGCTTTGCGCGCTGCAAGGCATCCTTAATCGTGCGCTGCAAATGCGGGAACATCAGCCCATTCGCATCGACCGCTGGCAGTTTCTCCGCTAACGGCAAAGGCGAGCTACGCTGCCCCCAGCCAAGAATTGCCGGATAGGTCTGTTTGCGCGCCCGCTGCTTCGCGTGCTGCTGGGCGAATTCTGCAGAGCAGAGAAAGACCACCGCACAGCCATCACTGATCTGCGCGCAATCACGTCGGCGCAGTTCGCCTTCCACCCGCGGATTAAACTCGTCATTGGCCGCGAAATGTTCCGCCTGCAATTCCCAGTCCCGCGTCTGTGCCAGTGGGTTGCGCCGGGCATTGGCCAGATTGATTTCGGCAATCTGCCGCAGGTAGCTGCTGTCCAGTCCATGCTGCTCGGCATAACGCAAACGTATTTGCTCGAACATATGCGGCCACAGATAGGTAGCCTCCTGCGCCTCATGCCCATGCCAGGCGGCACATCCGAGATTTTCAGCGGCCTGAGCCCCCGAGACATTGCGCATCTGCTCGATACCCAATACGCAAACACATTCCGCCCGACCCGACTCTATGCTGGCCATTGCCGCGAGGATGGCCATGCTGCCCGAGGCACACGCAGCCTCGTGGCGCATGATCGGCAGCTCATTCCAGCTCGGCTCGCAGCGTGCCAGCAAGCCACCCAGTAGCCCCTGATGACAGAACAACTCAGCGGCAAAATTGCCGATATGTGCGGCTTGCACTTGAGCGGCAGGCAGCTCGCACTCCTGTAAACCTTGCTGCACCACGCGCTGCATCTCAGCTGCAAGATCGCTGCCTTCACGTTGCCAGTGCCGGGAAAAATCACTTTGCGCGCCACCCAGAATCATCACTTGGCGGCTCATGCTGGCTTTAGATCCTTGCCTTCTACCCAGCACGCATGAAAGCCTAATGGCACGCGCACCGGCACCTCCAGCCGCGTACAGGGGCCGCCCTCCAGATCGCGCGCATCATAGATCCACAGCTCCGAGCGCTCGTTGTTCTCGTCCTGAACGAAACTCAGGAGGTAGCCATCATCTTCGTGAACCGCGTGAGTGCTGGGAGCAAACGGGCTTTCACTGCCATAGATACCCTCGCCAAAACGCACCTCCTGGTGCTCGTCTGTCAGGAAGTCGTATTTGCGGATACCGTCAAAGTGCAAGGTAGGGGCAGGGCCGATGGTCACGGCATAGCCGTAACGCGTCGGGTAACCCTGCTCACGTGCATTGGTGCTGGGGAACTCGGCATTGACCCGATCCAGACAGCGCTCCGTGGTCTTACCGGTGCCCAGGTTAAAACGCCATTCCCAGAGCTGTGCGTCCATCTGCAGATTTTGCAGCATACGTTCGAACTCCGTACTGCTACCGTCGTCATGGTTAGCCACCGGGCTCGGCACTTTATGCGCCACCATCACCAGATCTTCGCCTTCTTCCCAGGCATTTATCACGTGGTAGATATAGCAGGAGGAGGCTTCGAACCAGCGAATATCCTGTTCTGTGCCATGCCGTGGAATGATGGCAAAGCGCGAGCCCAGCTCGGGCTTATACACACTACGCCAACGTCCACGCTTTAACGCCTCCATGTCTACGCACACGGGCAGGTCCATCAGAATCGAGTAGTGCTGGGTTATCGCCATATCGTGCGGCAGCCGCGCACCCGGCAGCGCTACAGGCACCAGGCTGGTTTGTTCACCCTTGGCACTGACCACACCGTAATGAAGAAATGGCGCCTTCACCGAATATTCAAAGAACATCATCTCCCCGGTTTTCGCATCCACCTTCACATGGGCTGAAACGGGCGTACTGCGCTTGCCAGCAAAGTCGTCCTTGCCGAGGGTCTGCAAACTTTTCGGATCAACCCGATAGGGTTCGCCACACTGATACCAGAGCGCCAACAAGGAACCATTATGAAACTTTACGTCGGTGTTTGCCGTGTCCTTGTACGGTCGTCCCAAGGTGAGCTTGCGCACTGGCTCCCGAATACCCTGCCATTGAGCCTCGCCACTTTCACGCTCGAGCTGCAAACCCTCGGTGCCTATCCATTTATTACGGTAAGTCGCGCTGCCATTGGCAATCTCCACCGCATGCAACATGCCATCTCCATCAAACCAGTGATGGCGACCTTCCACGGTTAGATAAGGGTTAGGTCCGTTACGCACATAGATCCCAGCCAAGTCATGGGGTATGGCGCCCGCGAGCACGCGTAGCTGCTGTTCGGTCTCCACGGTTGTGGGCGCGTAGTTGCCATCAAGATACGGATTTTGCTCACGTGTTATTGCGTTCATAACCAGCTCCAGTGCTTGCATAGTAAAACTATCCAAGGTTTCACTATGCTAGTCAATAGTCGCTCGGTATTGCTATCGTGAGGCCCTACCCAAGGCTCGGTTAGTCGCTCTGAATGCTCGACAGATCTACTTGCCCTGAACAGCAACTGCAGCGCAATTCAGCTTCAAGCAGCTGCCCGCAAGGTAGATGGTACATGCGGGTTGGAGCCTGATTGGCTATGCGTAGCCAACGATCTCCCCATGCCATCAGGGCTACAATCAGCGGAAACAACTGCAGGCCGCGCTCTGTGAGCCGGTAGCACTGCGCCTCCCGCTGCAACACGCCACCCTCGCACAGGCGCTGCAAACGGTCCGCCAGAATGTTTGGTGCCATGGACAGATGATGCGCCATATCGCTGTAACGCTGTACGCCATAGAAGGACAGCGCAACGACCATAGCGGTCCAGCGGTCACCGAGTATCTCTGTCGCACTCAGTGGCTCCCCTTCTGAAAACTCGGCACGTGACCGCCGCAGCGGCTTGGGTAGATCAGCCAGTTTCGGTCGCTCGGCGGGGGTACCCAATTGGATATCCCGAACATCTACCGGTTGCGCACAATGCCTGCAAACCAGTAGCGGCTTCAGTTGCTGACCGCAGCAATGAACCGGCTGCGGCTCTTTGGCAACAACTGCAGAGGAGGTGTCCCATGCCTGTGCGAGGCTGATAATCGGCAGTAAAGCCTGGCCAGACGCCGTCAGGCGATAACCAGCAGACGCAGGCTGCAAGCAGCGCATGGCGTGCAAATGCTTCAAGCGCGCCGCCAAGGTGCTACGGGGGATGTGCAGTCCCCGTAACAGCTGACCAAAGGATTTATCTTCCAGCAGCAAAGCCTGGATGATTGCCAGCGACCAGCGCTGGCCGATTACGTCCAGCACCGCTGGAACAATGCTGGCAGCCACGTGTGCGGTAACTGCCAGCGGCCGGGAAGCATGTGTCTGCACTGGATCAGAAATCCAGGTTGGAAACCGCCAGCGCGTTTCTTTCGATAAAGTCGCGGCGCGGCTCTACGGCATCACCCATCAAGGTATTGAAGATCTGATCCGCGGCGATGGCATCTTCAATGGTGACCTTGAGCATGCGTCGTACATTTGGATCCATGGTGGTTTCCCACAGCTGATCAGGGTTCATCTCACCGAGTCCCTTGTAACGCTGAATGCTGTGGCGCTTGGTGCTTTCGGTCATCAACCAGTCCAGAGCATCCTTGAAGGTACTGACGACTTTTTTGCGTTCACCACGCTTAACGTAAGCACCTTCCTCCAGCAGACTATTAAGTTGATCACCCAGTGTGGTGACGGTCTTGTAGTCATTACTGGCGAAGAAATCCCGATTGAAGGTGATGTAGTTGGACAGGCCGTGGGAGATTAATTCAACTTCTGGCAACCACAGATGACGCTCGCGATCTTCACGCAAACTGGCTTTGTAGACCAGGCCTGACTTCTCGACCAGGCGCAGACGCGCTTCATACTGTTCCAGCCAAGCCTGCATGGCGCTCTGGTCCGCAAGCTGCTCAAGGCTTACACGCGGCAGATAGACGAAGTGCTCGGTAAGCTCCTGAGGGTAAATACGTGACAATCGGTTGAGCGTTTTCATCACCAGCCGATAATCGTTAACCAGGGTTTCCAGTGCCAGGCCGGAAAGACCCGGAGCACTTTCGTTGACATGCAGGCTGGCATCTTCGAGCGCCGACTGGGTCATGTATTCATCCATGGCGTCGTCGTCCTTGATGTACTGCTCCTGCTTGCCCTTCTTCACCTTGTACAGTGGTGGCTGGGCAATATAGATATAGCCACGCTCAACCAGCTCTGGCAATTGGCGGAAGAAGAACGTCAGGAGCAGGGTACGAATGTGCGAACCGTCGACGTCAGCATCGGTCATGATAATGATGTTGTGATAGCGCAACTTTTCGATGTTGTACTCATCGCGACCAATGCCGCAGCCCAGTGCAGTAATCAGAGTGCCGACTTCCTGGGAGGAGATCATCTTGTCGAAGCGGGCTTTCTCTACGTTGAGAATCTTGCCCTTGAGCGGAAGAATCGCCTGGGTCCTGCGGTTACGGCCCTGCTTGGCAGAGCCGCCCGCGGAGTCCCCTTCCACTATGTACAGCTCGGAGAGGGCAGGGTCTTTTTCCTGACAGTCTGCCAACTTGCCTGGCAGTCCCGCAATATCCAGAGCGCCTTTGCGGCGGGTCATCTCACGCGCTTTTCGCGCAGCTTCCCGGGCACGCGCGGCATCAATCATTTTGCCGACTACCGCTTTGGCCTCCGCCGGGTTTTCCAACAGATAATCTGCGAAGTATTTACCCATCTCCTGCTCAACCGCAGTTTTAACTTCAGACGAAACCAGCTTGTCTTTGGTTTGAGAGCTGAACTTTGGATCCGGCACTTTCACTGAAATGATCGCCGTCAGTCCTTCACGAGCATCGTCGCCGGTAGTAGCGACCTTGTCTTTTTTGCCCAGGCCTTCCTGCTCAATATAGCTGTTCAGGTTCCGCGTCAAAGCCGAGCGGAAACCTGCCAGGTGAGTACCACCATCGCGTTGCGGGATGTTGTTGGTGAAGCACAGCAGGTTTTCATTGAAGCTGTCATTCCACTGCAACGCCACCTCAACGCCAACGCCATCATCGCGCTGCATGCTGAAATGAAATACCTGATTGACCGCTGTCTTGTTGACGTTGAGATACTCAACAAAAGCGCGCAACCCTCCTTCGTATTTGAACAACTCCTCCTTGCCGCTGCGCTCATCTTTGAGAACGATACCCACACCGGAGTTGAGGAAAGACAGTTCACGCAGACGCTTGGCCAGAATGTCCCAGCTGAAGTGAATATTCTGAAAGGTGGCTGGTGACGGCTTGAAATGAATTTGCGTACCACTGCTATCGGTGTCGCCGACAATACGCATCGGCTCCTGGGGTACGCCATGCACATAGGTTTGCTCCCAGACATGCCCGCTACGACGTACCGTCAGCAGCAGCAGTTCCGAAAGGGCGTTAACCACAGATACGCCTACACCGTGCAAGCCACCGGAGACCTTGTAAGAGTTGTCATCGAATTTACCGCCGGCATGCAGCACGGTCATGATCACTTCGGCAGCAGAGACGCCTTCTTCCTTGTGAATATCTACCGGAATACCACGGCCGTTATCGCGGACGGTGATCGACTCATCCGTGTGGATGGTGATGCTGATGTCGCTGCAGTGTCCTGCCAACGCCTCATCAATCGAGTTGTCGACCACCTCGAAAACCATGTGGTGCAAACCGCTACCATCATCTGTGTCGCCAATGTACATACCGGGGCGTTTACGGACAGCATCAAGGCCTTTAAGCACCTTGATGTTATTGGAGTCATACGTAGTGTTGTCGCTCATGCCTTACTCCCGGTAGTCATGTTCTGGGAAATTTGACCATGTTCCACGTGGAACATTGCGACTGGCGTTTCTGTACGCCAGCACTCCCCAAGTATCTTGTTATCCACACAGGTGATGAACACCTGACAATTCAAATCTTCCAGCAAACTACAGAGTGCACGCCGGTGCTGCTCATCCAGCTCGGATGGCAGATCGTCAACCAGATAAACACACTCGCCGCTTCGATGCTGCTCAACCAAATGACCTTGTGCAATCTTCAGCGCACAAACAACCAACTTCTGCTGCCCTCGGGACAACACATCAACAGCGTTGAACGATCCAACACGAAGACGTAAATCAGCACGCTGGGGACCGGCTTGTGTATGGCCAAGCTGCTGGTCACGCGCAAAAGAATAACTCAGCACATCAGCGAGCTCGCGATCCTTGTCCCAGCCGCGGTAATAGCTCAATACCAAGCCGGGAATGTCCAGCAACGCGGCAAGGGTCGACTCAAACACTGGCTTTAACGCCTGAATGTAATTACGCCGGTAACCGTCTATTTCATCACTGGCCTGGACTAACTCTCTACTCCAGACAGCCTCCGCGGCGGGCTCAATTGTACCATGCCGCAACCATGAGTTTCTCTGGCGCAGCGCTCGCTGCAAGCGCTGCCAGGCGTGTAGAAAGCGAGGTTCCACGTGGAACACTCCCCAGTCGAGAAACTGTCTGCGAACGCGAGGATTACCTTCAAGGAGACGGAAACTATCAGGATTGATCAGCTGCACAGGTAACGCTTGCGCAAGTTGAGCAGAGCTACGTGCTGTCTGCCCATCGATACGTATCTGTGGATCACCATTGCGGGTACGCGAAACACCCAGGCTGCGTGATCCGGAAACAGAGGAAAGCTCACCAAAAATGATCAGCGCATCCTGATCAAACTGTATGACCGGCTGAAGACGGGTGCTGCGAAATGAGCGGGCGAGCCCGAGCATATAGATAGCTTCGAGCAAACTGGTTTTGCCACTACCATTAGCGCCGGAAAGAATATTGATGCGAGGGGAGGGGGTAAGTGTCACCGCGTGCAGATTGCGCAGCGCGGTGACATTCAAACGAAGGAGGGACACTGAAGGAGAAAACTACAGGCGCATAGGCATGACAACGTAAGCCGACTCGTCGTTATCAAACTCCTGAACCAGTGCACTGCTGTTTGAGTCGGACAGAAGCAGACGAACTTTATCCGTGGTCATGACCGACATGACGTCCAGCAGATAACTGACATTGAAGCCAATTTCAAGACTACCGCCGCTATAGTCCACAGCCACTTCTTCTTCCGCCTCTTCCTGCTCAGGATTATTCGCCTGGATTTTCAGCTGGCCATTCGCCAGTTGCAGACGGATTCCACGATACTTTTCGTTGGAGAGAATGGCCGTGCGGGTAAAGGCTTCGCGCAACGTCTGACGGTCACCGACAACAAGCTTGTCGCCGCCCTTAGGGAGTACGCGCTCATAGTCCGGGAACTTGCCGTCGACCAATTTTGAAGTGAAGGTAAACTCGCTGGTGGTAGCACGGATATGATTCTGACCAAGCACTATCGCAACATCGGCGTCTTGTTCAGTAAGCAGGCGCGCCAACTCGAGGATGCCTTTACGCGGCACGATGATCTGGTGCTTTTCCTGCTGATCAATGGGTGCCGACAGGGAACACATCGCCAAGCGGTGACCATCGGTGGCAACCGCGCGCAACATGTTTTCGCCAACCTCAAGCAACATGCCATTGAGGTAATAACGTACATCCTGTTGCGCCATGGCAAAGCTGGTGCGCTCGATCAGCCGGCGTACTTTGGCCTGTGGCAGATTAATCACCAGGGAGGTCTGACCTTCCTCAGAAGTCGGGAAGTCGTTTGCCGGAAGTGTCGAAAGAGTAAAGCGACTGCGGCCTGCCTTGATCAACAGCTTTTGCTCATCAAGTTTGATATCAATCATTGCGTCCGCAGGAAGGCTTTTGCAGATATCCATAAGCTTGCGAGCAGGGACGGTGATCTCGCCAGGCTCGGCAATATCGTCCAGAGCAACCCGACCGACCAACTCGACTTCCAGATCAGTACCGGTCAAGGACAACTGCTGTCCTTCCACTACCAGTAAAACGTTAGACAGTACCGGCAGTGTCTGACGGCGCTCTACGACGCCGGCAACCAACTGTAGGGGTTTCAACAGGGCTTCGCGCTGAATAGTGAAATGCATGATCTGGTCCCTTTGCCTGAATGTTGTAATTGGTTTTTATCAAGTGGTCAGCGTACGTAACAGGTTTTTGTAATCTTCGCAGATATCCGCATCAGACTCTCTGAGTTGTGCAATCTTACGACAAGCATGTAAAACAGTGGTGTGGTCGCGGCCACCAAACGCATCGCCAATTTCTGGAAGGCTATGATTGGTCAGTTCCTTGGAAAGGGCCATGGCAACCTGTCGAGGTCGAGCCACCGAACGGGATCGACGCTTGGACAGCATGTCGGATATCTTGATTTTGTAATACTCGGCAGCGGTGCGCTGAATATTATCGATGCTGACCAGTTTGTCCTGTAGCGCCAACAAGTCCTTGAGCGATTCACGAATCAGCTCAATGGAAATTTCCTTGCCCATAAAGTGAGCATGGGCAATCACCCGCTTGAGCGCACCTTCGAGTTCGCGAACGTTGGAGCGGATTTTTTGTGCAATGAAGAACGCCGCGTCATGGGGCAGATCAACTCGCGCCTGTTCGGCTTTCTTCATCAGAATGGCTACACGCGTTTCAAGCTCGGGTGGTTCGACGGCCACAGTTAGCCCCCAACCGAATCTCGATTTCAAGCGCTCCTCAAGCCCATCAATTTCTTTGGGATAACGATCGCTGGTGAGAATCACCTGCTGGCCACCCTCAAGCAGGGCATTGAAGGTATGAAAGAATTCTTCCTGCGAGCGTTCCTTTTTTGCAAAGAATTGAATGTCGTCAATCAGCAGTGCATCGACTGAACGATAGAAGCGCTTGAACTCGTTGATTGCATTGAGCTGCAAGGCCTTGACCATGTCAGCCACAAAACGCTCCGAGTGCAGGTAGACCACCTTGGCATTCGGATTCTTTTTTAACAGATGATTACCCACCGCATGCATCAGGTGAGTTTTACCCAAGCCGACACCACCGTAAAGAAACAGTGGGTTGTAACCATGCTTCGGATTGTCTGCTACCTGCCAGGCAGCTGCCCTGGCCAACTGGTTGGACTTACCTTCAACAAAATTCTCAAAAGTAAATGTCCGATTCAGATAGCTGCTGTGTTTGAGAGCACCTTCAACCTGAACCTTGCGATCCTGTGAAATGGGACTCTGCGGCAGGGACTCCACTACTGGCAGCGCGACGGGTTGCGCTAATGATATGGATGTAGTCACGCTCGCTGTTGGCTTGACTGACGCTGCAACGCGGCCTGGCTGCTGGTCATTACGCTTGCTGCCGATCAGCAGTGAGACTTGAGGTGCGAGGCCGTCTGCCCTCTCATCCAGCAACTCAAGCAATCTACCCATGTACTTGTCATTTACCCAATCCAGAACAAATCGATTGGGCGCATAAAGCCGCAAATTCTCACCATCAGCTTCAACTTGCAGAGGGCGTATCCAGGTATTGAATTGCTGGGCGGGCAGTTCATCACGGAACAATTCAACGCACTGCAACCAAAGCTCCACAGACACACGGCAACCCTCAAGTAAAAATAGGTAATCAGACTGCATTGTACTGGCGCGACAGCATGTTATCCACACGTAAATTCTTATGCACAAGCAATGCGAGTACTCAGCCTGAAACTTTTTTTACAATGCACAAGCTCTACAGCTTTACATTATATTTCAATGGTTTACATAAATACCCAGGTAACTGCTATGTTGCAAAACCACATCCGGACAATCTTATGTCCGCTCTGCAGTTTCTGTTATTCAAAGATTCTATCCACAGCCTCTGTGTGCTCATAAAAGTTCCTACGTAACAGGCATTACAGCCCCTTCTAACAGCCGTGAAAAACACCAGAATTAATCAGCAGATGAAATTGACCTGAAGTGCTTCTTTCTCTAGAATGCCCGGTCTCCTTAAACGGGGCTATTTTTGGCTCCTCTGTAACCAGGTAAGCATCATGAAACGTACTTTCCAGCCAAGCACCATCAAGCGCGCTCGTACCCACGGTTTCCGTGCACGCATGGCAACCAAGAATGGTCGTACCGTTCTGTCGCGTCGTCGTGCAAAAGGTCGTAAGCGTCTAGCCGTTTAATAGATTCGGTTACAGGGGTGAATCTGGATTTCAGTCGGGACAAACGCCTGCTGATTCCTCGCCAGTTCAAGGCAGTATTTGATTCCCCCGGTGGCAAGATTCCTGGCAAGAGCGTACTGCTACTTGTCCGTGAAAACGGTTTGGATCATCCTCGCATTGGTATGGTGATCGGCAAAAAAAGCGTAAAGCTTTCCGTTGAACGAAATCGCTTGAAACGCCTGATAAGAGAATCCTTTCGCCTGCATCAAGCTCTGATGGGCGGATGGGATATCGTAGTCGTTGCGCGAAAAGGTATTGCCGAATCCAATAATGTCGAAATTACTCGACAGTTTGGCAAGTTCTGGAAGCGCATCCAGCGCACCCAGAATAACGAAACGCAACCTGTTATCGACTCGGGAGAGGCGCAAAACCGAGATGCGTAAACTGGCCCTTGGTACGATCCAGTTTTATCGTTACGCCATCAGCCCGCTGATGGCCAGTCATTGCCGTTTCTATCCCAGCTGTTCCTGTTACGCCCATGAAGCCATCGAGCTGCATGGCGTGATGCATGGTGGCTGGTTGGCCTTGCGTAGACTAGGCCGCTGTCACCCCTGGAACCCTGGCGGATTTGATCCCGTTCCGCCTATTCAATCCTCCCGATCCCCTTCGCTCGTCGAGTAATCATGGATATCAAACGCGCACTTCCGATAGTCGCCCTTGCAGTTGTTTCATACCTGATGGTTTTGCAGTGGAGCGAGGACTACGGTCAGGTAAGCCAGCCGCAAGTCGAAAATTCGACTGCAAATAATTTTTCATCTATTCCTGCAGTGCCGGAAAGCAATACAACGGCTGCTGGTGACATTCCCAGCGTGGATGTGCCACGCGATCAACTTGCCAGCAACCCGGTTGCGCTCAGTAGCGATTTGATTCGTGTTGAAACAGATGTTTTGCAACTGGCAATTGATCCTCGTGGTGGCGATATCGTTCAGCTGAACCTGCCAAAGTATCCGCTGAATCAAAGCAATCCGGATATTGCTTTCCAGCTGTTCAATAATAGTCCACGACATCTTTACCTTGCCCAGAGCGGTCTTACCGGCAGCGATGGTCCGGATGCACGGGCAACCGGCCGTCCCTTGTATTCGAGCGCAAAACGCGAATACCGGCTAAATGATGGTGAAGATCAGTTGGTTGTAGAACTGCAGTTCAATGATGGCGGTGTTAACTACACCAAGCGCTTTACCTTGAAACGCGGCCAATACGATCTCGCTGTCGCCTACAAAATTAATAACCAGTCTTCCAAAGACTGGACAGGCAACCTGTTTGCACAACTCAAGCGGGACAGCAGTGCTGATCCCTCTTCAACCACGGCAACTGGAACTGCAACCTATCTAGGTGCGGCAATCTGGACTCCAGAGAAGCCTTACAAGACTATTTCCATGTCAACCATGGATGACAAGTTTCCGCCTGAAAAAATCGATGGTGGCTGGGTTGCATGGTTACAGCACTATTTTGTCACCTCCTGGATATCTGCAAAAGATCAGAGCAACCTGGTCAGTGCGCGTAAAGATAGTCAGGGCAACTACATCGTAGGTTTCACCGGACCCGCAATCAATGTACCTGCTGGAGGCCAGGCGGACGCCAGCGCTACTCTTTACGCAGGGCCAAAAGATCAGGGCGAACTAAAAGCACTTTCCCCAGGCTTAGAGTTGACCGTCGATTACGGCATGCTCTGGTTCATTGCACAGCCGATTTTCTGGTTACTGGAAAATATTCATGCACTGCTTGGAAACTGGGGCTGGTCAATCATTGTCCTGACCATGATTATCAAGTTGTTCTTCTTCCCGCTATCGGCAGCCAGTTATAAGTCCATGGCACGCATGCGCGCTGTAGCGCCAAAACTGGCCTCTTTGAAAGAGCAGTTTGGTGATGACCGGCAGAAGATGTCGCAGGCAATGATGGAATTGTACAAGAAGGAAAAGATCAATCCTTTGGGTGGTTGTCTGCCAATTCTTGTACAGATGCCAGTATTCCTCGCCCTTTATTGGGTACTACTGGAAAGCGTTGAAATGCGCCAGGCACCCTGGATGTTCTGGATTACCGATCTGTCGATCAAGGATCCGTTCTTTCTGTTGCCCATAATCATGGGCGCCACCATGTTCATCCAGATGCAGTTGAATCCGACCCCACCGGATCCAATGCAGGCAAAAGTGATGAAAATGATGCCTGTTATCTTTACCTTCTTTTTCCTCTGGTTCCCGGCTGGACTGGTGCTGTACTGGGTGGTCAACAACATCCTGTCTATTGCCCAGCAGTGGTACATCACGCGAAAGATAGAAGCGGCGAGCAAAGCAGCTGGCTGATCAAACCCTGTACAAAGACGCCCCCTAGTGGGGCGTCTTGCTATCCGGCATAGAGGGCTCCCCATATGACCACCCAGCACAGAGACACCATCGCCGCTGTAGCCACAGCACAAGGCCGAGGCGGTGTCGGGATTGTGCGGGTATCTGGCCCACTGGCGCGTGAGCTGGCCGTGTCTATCTGTGGAATAGAACCCATACCGCGCCATGCGCATTACAGCCCCTTCAAAGATAAGGATCAGCAGGTACTGGATGAAGGCCTGCTGCTTTTTTTTCCAGGACCTAACTCATTTACAGGTGAAGATGTTGTTGAACTGCAGGGTCATGGCGGTCCGGTGGTTCTGGATATGTTGTTACAACGCTGCCTGAGTTTAGGTGCACGTCTTGCACGACCAGGCGAGTTCAGTGAGCGTGCCTTTCTTAACGACAAGCTGGATCTGGCTCAGGCTGAAGCCATAGCTGACCTGATTGAGGCCAGCTCTACCCAGGCAGCTCGCAATGCCTTGCGCTCACTCCAGGGCGAGTTTTCCAGACGTATTAATCTGCTGACCGAGCAGCTGATCAATTTGCGGATATACGTAGAGGCCGCTATCGATTTTCCGGAGGAGGAAATCGACTTTCTGGCTGATGGTCATGTCCTGAAAATGCTCAATGCCCTCCGCGCTGAACTTCAGCAGGTATTACGCGAAGCAAACCAGGGCGCCTTGTTGCGTGATGGCATGACCGTGGTCATTGCCGGCCGGCCAAATGCAGGGAAATCCAGCCTGCTTAATGCCTTGGCCGGGCGGGATGCGGCTATCGTGACCGAGGTTGCCGGTACCACCCGTGACGTATTACGCGAACATATTCATATCGATGGCATGCCGCTGCACATCATTGACACTGCCGGGTTGAGAGCAACCGAGGACCAGGTAGAAAAAATTGGTGTGGAGCGCGCTCTGACGGCGATCAATAACGCTGACCGGATATTGCTGGTGGTCGATGCAACATCCCCTGAAGCCACAGACCCTGCTTCACTTTGGCCCGAGTTTCTACTGCAACGACCTGCCCCTGAAAAAGTCACCCTGATCAAAAACAAGGTCGATTTGTCGGGTGAAACCGTTGCTTTGGAAACCTGCGCAGATGGCCATGTAAGCATCAACCTGAGCGCCAAATCCTGCAACGGACTGGATCTGTTGCGTGAACATCTAAAGACCTGCATGGGCTTCTCGCAGACGACAGAGAGCAACTTCAGCGCCAGGCAAAGGCATCTGCAAGCGTTGCAGCAAGCTGAACAATCCCTGGATCATGGCAGAGCTCAACTGACTGCCACCGGAGCAGGTGAGCTGCTTGCAGAAGACCTCCGTCATGCCCAAAAGGCGCTCGCTGAAATTACCGGGACATTCAGTTCAGATGAGTTGCTTGGACGGATCTTCTCAAGTTTCTGCATTGGCAAATAAATACTGTGCTGAAAGTGTCGTTTGCTGGCAGAAGGCCAACAGCAAAGCCTGTGAAAATGCTTTTTTATCGCTCCTGAACTATGTGGAAAACCGACCCTAAGGGCAGTTCATAAGCTCGGGTTAAGTGCAAACATAAACGACCCTGTGCATAAGTAACCTATCCATGCACAGCTTACGAACCGCTTTCCCCCTTGATACTGGCAGTAAATCCACAGCTTACCTGATCGCTACAAGCCATTTAAATAAAGGGTTTCAGAACCTTATCCACAGAAAATTGTCACACCATTAATAACAATAAAAAGAGTCTTTAAAGAATTCTTTATATTTTATTCTTGTTAACAGTGTTGCCCCCTACACTGGTTAAAAATTGTCCAAAGAGCTTCATTCAGTAGGGGGAAATCCCTATACTCTCCGATCTTTCCAAGACCCATTTTCAACAGGCACGAGGTGCGTGGTGGATTTCCCTTCCCGTTTTGATGTCATCGTGATTGGTGGCGGCCATGCTGGTACTGAAGCTGCTCTTGCAGCCGCTCGTATGGGCGTGAAGACATTACTGCTCACGCATAACGTTGAAACCCTTGGGCAAATGAGTTGCAACCCGGCGATAGGCGGGATCGGCAAGAGTCATCTGGTAAAAGAAATAGATGCCCTTGGTGGCGCTATGGCTCGTGCAACCGACCAAGCTGGTATCCAGTTCCGTGTGCTCAACAGCCGTAAAGGACCCGCTGTTAGGGCTACTCGCGCTCAAGCAGACCGAGTGCTCTACAAAGCAGCTATTCGATACACATTGGAAAACCAGCCCAACCTGTGGATATTTCAACAATCCTGCGATGATCTTTTGGTCAGCAATGGTCAAATCTGTGGTGTAGAGACCCAGATGGGACTGAAATTCCACGCAGCTTGTGTGGTACTGACTACCGGAACATTCCTTGGTGGACTTATCCACATAGGGATGCAGAGTTATTCAGGAGGAAGGGCCGGTGATCCACCTTCAACTGCACTAGCCAGACGTTTACGAGAATTTCCGTTGCGGGTTGGTCGCTTGAAGACCGGAACACCACCGCGGATTGATGGACGCTCCGTGGATTACTCGGTAATGACCGAGCAACCTGGTGATATCCCTTTGCCGGTGATGTCCTTCCTCGGCACGCAAGCCGAACATCCGCAACAGGTTAGTTGCTGGATCACGCATACCAACGCCCGTACCCATGAAATCATTGCCAGTAATCTAGACCGTTCACCGATGTATTCAGGTGTTATCGAGGGTATCGGCCCACGTTATTGCCCTTCCATCGAAGACAAGATTCATCGTTTTGCCGACAAGGACAGTCATCAGGTATTCATTGAGCCTGAAGGCCTTGATACCCATGAGTTGTATCCCAACGGGATTTCCACCTCGTTGCCATTTGATGTGCAATTGCAAATCGTCAGATCAATTCGTGGAATGGAGAAAGCGCACATCATCCGCCCGGGTTACGCCATCGAATATGATTATTTTGACCCGCGCGATCTGAAGTACAGTCTGGAAACCAAAGTCATTTCTGGTTTGTTTTTTGCCGGTCAGATCAACGGTACTACCGGGTATGAAGAAGCCGCTGCGCAAGGTTTATTAGCAGGTACTAATGCTGCATTACAAGCACTCGGTAAAGATGCCTGGTGCCCACGACGTGATGAGGCTTATATCGGTGTTCTGGTGGATGACCTGATAACGCTGGGCACCCAAGAGCCTTACCGCATGTTCACCTCACGCGCCGAATACCGCCTGATCCTGCGTGAAGACAACGCCGACCTGCGTCTGACAGAAAAAGGCCGTGAACTGGGTCTGGTGGATGATCGTCGCTGGGCTGCGTTCGATGGCAAGCGTGAGGCTATCGAGCTTGAAGAGCAGCGTCTGAAAAGTACCTGGGTCAGACCTGATACAACACAAGGTAAAACTATTGCTGAACATTTTGGGACGCCAATCACGCACGAGTACAACCTGCTGAATCTGCTGACGCGTCCGGAAATAGATTACGCCGGCTTGATTGCCATTACCGGTGAGGGAGCATCTGATCCGCAGGTAGCCGAGCAGATCGAGATCAAAACCAAGTACGCCGGTTACATCGAAAGACAACAGGAAGAAATCCGCCGTCTGCGTGCCAGTGAAAATACCTTGTTAGCGGTAGATCTCGATTACGCAGGCATTTCCGGATTGTCCAAAGAGGTTCAGCTCAAGCTCGCTGAAAACCGTCCGCAAACATTGGGTCAGGCATCACGCATACCCGGTGTAACACCAGCAGCTATCTCACTTCTAATGATCTATCTGAAGAAGCGCAGTGCGGGTCGGCATATGGAGCAGAGCGCTTGAATTCGCGCGTTACTAAGGCGCACGCTGAAGAGTTGTTGAGCGGCGCGAAGCAACTTGGAATAGAGATTGATCCAGCCAGGCAAGACAAATTGCTGGCGTATCTTGAATTACTTATCAAGTGGAACAAGGCTTACAACCTGACAGCAGTGCGTGATCCTGATGAAATGATCTCTCGCCATCTGCTGGATAGCCTCAGTGTCGTGTCGTTCGTTGCTGAGGGCGGCGAAAACTGGCTGGATGTAGGCAGTGGTGGCGGAATGCCCGGTATACCGTTGGCAATCATGTTTCCGCAATTGCACTTCACCGTGCTTGACTCGAATGGAAAAAAAACGCGCTTTCTGACGCAAGTAAAAATCGAATTGCAGTTAGATAACCTTGACGTTATGCACAGCCGGGTCGAGGACTTCAAAACCGAACGGCCATTCGATGGTATTTGTTCACGAGCGTTCAGTTCATTAGCAGATTTTGCCAACCTGAC
>Ga0102812_10000903_pt1 | contig 21049 bp, 15 predicted proteins | sample ColrivemetaGS713_FD_79334 | JGI IMG/M metagenome (GOLD analysis project Ga0102812, IMG submission 79334) | Estuarine microbial communities from the Columbia River estuary - Flood tide ETM metaG S.713 | ecosystem: Environmental > Aquatic > Marine > Intertidal zone > Estuary | place: USA...
CAGTTTCACCATTGATAAACAACTCATTATAAAATGCGCCATAAATAGTATTTGGACTCAATTTATTGGAATTAAATGGAATATTGACAAAGATAGTGTAACGATAATGAGTCCTAAAATCTTGATTTTCAACAAATCGTTGTTCATATCGAAAACGATGTGTGATAAAAAAGCGGTTTCCAATTTTTTGAGAAAATAATGCCTCTTGATACACCCTGTTTTCATTATAAGAGGCATCAGAATCTCCAAAATCACTTGTTGTGATATTTGCAAATCCCAAAGTAAAAATCACACCTGAATTTTTTGGTGTAAAAGTAATTCCTGAACGCAACATTAATTGTTCTCTGTCGCCCAAAATTGCCCAATCTCGATGTTGAATATCTCCCTGAATTCCAAAATTCGATTTTTCGAATTTGTGACTAAAAAAATACATATACCAAGAACCTAGTTGTTTTTCATCTACTTGAGAAAAAATTGATGAAGTCACAAACAAAACTAAAATCGAAAAAAAAGAAATCTTCATTTTATGAATCTTTACCAACATTCTTAAAAGCGTCTCTTAACTTTTCATCATTGATGATGTATTTTTTATACCTTCCGTCCTTATATCTATGAAAAATAAACAGAGGCATAAAAATAAAAGAAAGGTATAAAATACCTAAACCCATTACGATTTGGGCTTTTTCGTGTTCGGTATTTATCAAAAAAATTCCTGTTGCCATCCAAACTAAAAAGATGACAAACATGAGTATTAATAATTTATTCATATGACAAAATTACAAAAAAGCTATCTTTAAAATCTAAAAATCAAACTATGAAGTTGAAATTGTTATTTTTAATCTTCAGCATTTTTTTAAGCTGTTCAAAAAAAGAATCCATGAGACTAAAAAACACTAAAATAATCATTGCCCACAGGGGTGCATCAGGTTATTTACCGGAACATACTTTAGCCGCAAAAGCGATGGCACATGCTATGAATGCTGATTTTATTGAGCAAGATTTGGTGTTGAGCAAAGACAATATTCCGATTGTAATTCATGATATTTATCTGGATGATGTTACAGATGTTTCCGGAATTTTTCCTGATAAAAAAAGAAATGATGGACGATTTTATGTAATCGATTTTACGTTCGATGAACTAAAAAAACTGGCTGTTTTTGAGCGATTTGATCCAAAAACAGGGAAACAAATTTATCCAAATCGTTTTCCAAAAGGGAAAGGTTCTTTCAGATTGCATTCATTACAAGAAGAAATTGAATTGATTCAGGGTTTGAATAAAAGTACAGGAAAAAATAGCGGCATTTATCCAGAAATAAAAGCGCCAGAATTTCATAAAAAAGAAGGGAAAAACATCAGTGAAATTGTATTGCAAATTTTAGCAGATTATGGTTATAAGACCAAAAAAGACAAGTGTATTTTACAATGTTTTGATGCCAAAGAATTGAAAAGAATCCGAAAAGAATTGACCTCTGAATTATTTTTAGTTCAATTGATGGAATTTCCAGAAGAAACAGCACAACTTGCTTATTTTGCATCGTATGCAGACGGAATTGGTCCTTGGTATAAACAAGTTTTAGACAAAAAAATTGATGGAAAATGGACTTTTACCACCTTAGTTTCTGACGCACACAAGCTTGGTTTACAAGTACATCCTTATACGTTTAGAGCAGATCAATTGGATGATTTTTATTCATTTGACGAATTACTTCACACTTTTTTAATAGACGCAAATGTAGACGGTGTATTTACAGATTTTCCTGATTTGGGAGTTACATTTTTGCAACAATTCAATCAATAATTGATTTCTATTAAGAAGTTGTAACTTCTATTAGTTTGTTTCTATAAGCCGTTAATAGCTTTGATTTTGAGATAAATCCTACATATTTTTTATCTTTCACAACAGGTAAATTCCAAGCATCACTTTCTTTGAATTTTTGCATCACAGTTTCCACAGAATCATTGTAAAATATAATTTCTGGTGCCGCTTTCATGATGGTTTGCACATCAACTTTATCATACATTTCATTATCAAACATGATGGGTCTAATGTCATCCAACAAAACAATTCCTAAAAATTCTTCTTTTTTATCAATCACTGGAAAAATATTTCTTGTGGAATTTGCGACTGCTTTTTTTAGCATTTCTCCCAATAACATTTCTGGGAAAACTGCTTTAAAATTGGTTTCAATCAGTTTGTCAATTTGCATCATCATCAACACATTTTTGTCTTTGTCATGGGTAATTAATTCCCCACGTTTTGCCAATTCAACTGTATAAATTGAGTTTGCAATAAAGTATTTTGTGATTGCAAATGAAATCGCAGCAACCAATATTAAAGGCACAAAAAGTTCATATCCACCAGTAATTTCAGCAATCAAAAAGATGGCTGTTAAAGGGGCATGCAGCACGCCTGCCATCAAGCCAGTAATGCCAATTAGGGTGAAATTACTTTCAGAGACGTCTCCTCCCAAAGCATTAATGATTTTAGCAAATGCATTCCCAAGCGCACTTCCCATAAATAAAGTTGGGATAAAAATTCCTCCAACACCACCAGCAGCAAAAGTAGTTGTCATAGCAATTGCTTTGAAAAACGCAATGATTAGTAGAAAAATAATCACCATCCAAACATTGGAAAAATCAATACTGTAAGGCAAATCTCTCAAAGCTTCTGCTGAATTACCGTTCAATAAATTATTGATTAAACCATACCCTTCACCATATAATGGCGGAATTAAATACAGCATTAACCCAATTAAAAATCCTCCAAAAATGAGTTTGTAAACAGGTTTTTTAATTCTTTTGAAAAAATTGGTGATTTTGAAATAGATTTTTGAAAAATATACAGACGCAATTCCTGTCCCTAAACCCAGTAAAACATAGAAAAAAATATCTCTGACAGCAAAATCATCAACCAACTGAAAACCTAATAAAGCATCTTTTTCAAAGAAAAAATAAGATGTAACTACTGCAGAAACAGAAGCTAACAATAAGGGAACTAAAGAGGCAAAAGCCAAATCTAAACTGAAAATTTCGATGGCAAAAATAATGGCTGCTACTGGTGCTTTAAACATGGATGACATGGCTCCTGCTGTGGCACAACCGATTAATAAAATCCTCGTTTTTGCGTTCATGTGAAAAAATTGCGCTACTGACGAACCCAAAGCTGCTCCTGTACTTACTGCTGGTCCCTGCAATCCTGCAGAACCTCCAAAACCTACGGTAATTGGCGCAGTTAGCAAAGATGCATACATTTTATAACTATCAATAATTCCTTGACGCTTGGAAACTGCGTATAAAGTAGTTGAAATACCATGACCAATGTCTTTTTTGATAATTTTAATTTTGATGTAATACACCAAAATCAATCCAATAATTGGAAATATAAAATAGAGTGAATAATGAAAATCATGGATAAATTTTCCTTCTAAAATACTTTCAAAAAAAAAGGTTAAATTTTTTAAAACTGCAGTTCCTAATCCTGCTAAAAACCCAACTAAAATACTCAATACATAAATAAACTGTCGTTCAGAAATATATTTGTATCTCCAAATTAAAATTTTTTTATAGAAATTTTTCTTTGATTGCATTTTTAAATTTTTCTGAATTTTTTTGAAAAATATAAAAGAATAGTCATTTTTCAATTCATTATTCCTGATAAAAAATCCCGCAAAAGCGGGAGTTAGTTCTATTTTTTATTCTTGCATATCTAATTTGATATTCAATTCTTTTAGTTGTTCATCGTCTATAAAGGCTGGCGCATCAATCATTACGTCTCTTCCTGAATTGTTTTTAGGAAATGCAATAAAATCTCTTATCGTTTCTTGTCCTCCTAAAATAGCAACCAATCTGTCCAAACCAAAAGCCAAACCTCCATGTGGTGGGGCTCCATATTCAAAAGCATCCATCAAAAATCCGAATTGAGCTTTGGCATTTTCTTCAGAAAAACCCAAATGACGCAACATGGTTGCTTGTGTTTTTTTGTCATGAATTCTGATTGAACCTCCTCCGATTTCATTGCCATTCAATACTAAATCATACGCATTTGCTTTTACGGCTCCAGGATTTGTATCTAAAAGTTCTAATTGTCCTGGTTTTGGAGATGTAAAAGGGTGATGCATGGCATGATAATGTCCTGTTTCTTCATCCAACTCTAATAACGGAAAATCAACCACCCAAAGTGGCGCAAATTCAGTTGGTTTACGCAACCCCAAACGAGTTGCCAATTCCATTCTCAAAGCAGATAATTGTGCACGGACTTTATTGGTTTCGCCGGATAAAACGCAGATTAAATCTCCTGGTTTAGCTCCTGTAATTTCGGCCCATTTTGACAAATCAGTTTCATCATAAAATTTGTCAACAGACGATTTGAAAGTTCCATCTTCATTTACGCGACAATATACCATTCCAAGTGCGCCAATTTGTGGTCTTTTTACCCAATCAATTAATGCGTCAATTTCTTTTCTTGTATAGCTATTTCCACCTGGAACTGCAATTCCAACAACCAATTCTGCATTGTTGAAAACTGGAAAATCTTTGTGTTTTGTAACTTCATTCAATTCGCCAAATTGCATTCCGAAACGAATATCTGGCTTGTCATTTCCGTATAAACGCATAGCATCATCGTAGAACATTCGTGGGAATTTTTCAATCTCAATTCCGTGAATTTCTTTCAATAAATGTTTCGTCATTCCTTCAAAAACAGCCAAAATATCTTCTTGTTCCACAAATGCCATTTCGCAGTCAATTTGCGTGAATTCAGGTTGTCTGTCAGCACGTAAATCCTCATCTCTAAAACATTTTACAATCTGAAAATATTTATCCATTCCGCCAACCATCAGTAATTGTTTGAAGGTTTGCGGGCTTTGAGGCAAAGCATAAAATTGTCCTTTATTCATTCGTGAAGGCACCACAAAATCACGAGCACCTTCTGGAGTTGATTTGATTAAATAAGGGGTTTCCACTTCAATAAATCCTTGACTTGATAAGAATTTTCTAACTTCCATGGTCACTTTATGACGGAAAATTAAATTCTCTTTTACAGGATTTCTACGAATGTCTAAATAACGATATTTCATACGAATGTCCTCACCACCATCAGTTTGGTCTTCAATCGTAAATGGAGGCAATTTTGCAGCATTTAAGATTTCTAGTTTGGAAACCAACACTTCAATTTCTCCTGTTGGCATTTTATCGTTTTTAGATTCACGTTCAATGACTGAACCTGTTACTTGAATTACAAATTCTCTTCCCAAAGATTTTGCTTTTTCCATCATGTCTTTTGGAGTGCGCTCTTCATCAAAAATAAGTTGCGTTATTCCGTATCTATCACGCAAATCCACCCAAATCATAAATCCTTTGTCTCTAGATTTTTGAACCCAACCAGCTAAAGTTACTGTGGCATTTATATGAGATGCTCTTAATTCTCCACAAGAATGACTTCTGTACATTTTTTATCAATTTAAAGGTGCAAAATTACACATTTTATTGGTTAAATTTTGTGTAAGTTTGTATAATGTGAGTGTAATTACTTACTTGAAAAAATCGTAAAAACATAAAATTATCTATGAGTAAAATCTATTTAGTACCAACTCCCATTGGAAATTTAGAAGACATGACTTTTAGAGCCATCAGAATTTTAAAAGAAGTAGATTTTATTTTGGCTGAAGACACGCGTACTAGTGGAAAATTGTTGAAACATTTTGAAATTGCTACTCCAATGCATAGTCATCACATGCACAATGAGCACAAATCTATTGAAGGTATTTTAAAGAGAATAAAAGCTGGGGAAACATGTGCGTTGATATCAGATGCTGGAACGCCTGCCATTTCTGACCCAGGATTTTTGTTAACAAGAGCTTGTGTAGAAAACAATATTGAAGTAGATTGTTTGCCCGGAGCAACTGCATTTGTACCTGCTTTGGTAAACTCTGGTTTGCCTAACGATAAATTTGTTTTTGAAGGATTTTTGCCTGTAAAAAAAGGACGTCAAACTCGTTTTTTAGCATTAACAGAAGAAAAAAGAACGATGATTTTTTATGAATCTCCTCATAAAATCCTTAAAACTTTATCGAATTTCGTTGAATATTTTGGCTCGGAAAGACAAATTTCTGTTTCAAGAGAACTAACCAAAATGTTTGAAGAAACCATCAGAGGGACTGCTTCAGAGGTTTTGGCACATTACACTAAAAAACCTGCAAAAGGTGAAATTGTAATTGTGGTAGAAGGGAAAAAGTAAAATTAGATTCTTAATCATTAAACTTATTGTAAATCAAAAAAAATATAATTTTTAAATTCATAAAATTGTTAATATTGCAATCAAAAAAAGACATATTTATTTAGTTGATTATGACATTAAAATCTGTGATTTACAAATCTTGTTTTGTAATAATTTTATTTCTAAGTTCCTCATTCACTGCTCAAAACACTACTATTCTCTCACAAACTAAAAAAATCAGAGTATTGTTTGTAGGAAATAGTTTTACCTATTATAACAACTTACCTCAAGTAGTTGCTGCCATGGCAAAATCGCAAGATTTCATCATTGAAACCAAACACTCTACAGTTGGGGGTTCTAGTTTAGAAAATCACTGGAAAAGTGAAAGAGGCACACAAACTCGTGTAATGTTAGAATTGGAAAAATGGGATTTTGTCGTTTTCAACAACCACAGCTTGAGTGCTATCAACAAGCCTTCTGATTTTATTGAATATGGCAAAAAGTTTGCAGAACTCGTAAGAGCTAAAGGTGCAGAACCCATTTTTATGATGACTTGGGCTTACAAATCAAATCCATTGATGTTGCCAGAAATTGAAAAAATGTACAAGCTTTTATGTGAACAAGTAAAGGCTGATTATATTCCTGGTGGACCACTTTTTGCAAGTTCAATCAATTACAGACCTGATTTAGAGCTGTTTCATGATGATATTCATCCTTCACCAAATGGAACTTACTTATTAGGATTGACTTTTTATAAATATTTTACTGGAAAAAGTGTCAATACAATTCCAACAAATATCTCAACTTTAGATACCAACGGACAGATTTTATATCTCATTTTTATGAATGATTTAGACGCTAATTTCTTACGTCAATTAGTAAATGAGTTTCAATTTAAAACCTTACCTTTAAAAACAGAGCAAATCATATCTCCTAAAAAATGACACTTCAACAATTTATTTTAAAACTCAAAACCAATCCAAACCAAATTCTATTTGCAGAAACGATGCAAGTAATTGATGATCATTTCAATTTTTTTCCAACAGCTTTTTCAAATGGAAAAATTCTTAATAAAGCTGGTGAGAATTCGGGTTCATGTAAATTATTTGCTTTTGCAATGCATAAAAAGTTAACAAAAGAAGAAACACTTTTTTGTTTTGGGGAACATTATAAAAATGTGATAGAAGATGCTAATGGAATATCTCATCAAAATATTAGAAATTTTATGAATACTGGTTTTGATGGTTTGTCTTTTGAAAGTAGTGCTTTACAACTGAAATAAAAAATGATTTTCTTAGGATTTAGTTACCTAATCAAACTAAAATTTCCTGATTTTTCAATCATAAATCCGTGAATATCTGTTAATAAAACCCGAAACCAATAACTGTTAGAAGGTAGTTTTTTTCCCTGATAATCGCCATTCCAACCTTGAGAATTTTGTTCAATCTGATAAATGAGTTTGCCAAATCTATCAAAAATTGAAATTTTTGAAATTGTATAAAAGGTTGCATCAAAACCATTTATTGTCCAAAAATCATTGACTCCATCGCCATTTGGTGTGAAAAATTTTGGATATGCTAAAATTGAAAATTGATAAGAAGCTACTCCACAACCCAATTTATCTCTAATAAATAACGTATGAATTCCAGGAGATAAATTTTGAAAAAAACCGACATCAGTATACGTTCCAAATTCATCATCAAGCGAAAACTCATACTCCCCAATTCCTAAAGTTGGATTTGCAACTTGAATTGAATTGTTATTAGCATCATCTGTAATTATCACATCCTCTTTTGTAATTGTAGCAATTGATGATTTGGTGACCTCTATTAATTTTTCATCGGAAATACACCCTGCTTCAGAAACTGCACTCACATAATAATTTCCTTCAGAAGTTACTGAAATTGATGAAGAGGTTTCGGACAAGGTAACATCGTCTTTTTTCCAAACATAAGCATAGTTTCCTTGAGGATTTCTAGTTTGTAAAACAATAGAGTCAATGTCTTCGCACAAAACATATCTATTTAGTGGAATCTCAAAGTCAGGAATCGTTTCATCCAAAATTGCATTTACAGGTGTTCTTATAGCCGTTTCACAACCATTGATATTTGCAGAAACGTAATAGGTTGTAGAGCTTGTCAAATCAAGAGTTACATATGAATTTCCAACAAAAATTGGAGTGGTACTCACTAAAGAATCATACCAAAAAACTTCACCTTGACTAGCTGTTGCTGTCAATGTTGCTGTACCCGAACAAACAATATCATCAGTTGTTGAAACAATAGAAGGTCTTGGCTTTACAGTGACTGTAACAGCAGTTCTTGGCAACGTCGTACAACCGTTTACAGAGGCTGCCACATAATAAATAGTGGTATTTGTTAAAGAAGGAGTTGTAAAAGTATTGCCAGTTTCCACTAAATCTCCTGCAACAGCCTCATCAAACCAAAGAATTTGTCCTTCATTAGCAGTTGCAGAAATTGTAGCAGTTCCTGATTCGCAAATAGTTGCATTTACACTTGATACAATTTGAGGAATAAAAATGCTTGTAGTTGCAACAATATTTAAAGGTGAATCACTTGGTGTCCCAAATTCAACAATATATCCTTTGGCTTCATACGACCCAGTCCCACCAGCATTTGGTAAATCATTCCAAGCACCACGTGTTCCTGTAGAAGGATCTGTAACATGTACATAATCTTCCCCAGAATTATTAAAATTATTTGGTTCACCAGTATTCCAAAACGCAAAACTTGGAGAACTTCCATTTACACCACCATTCCAAAATATTGTGCCTGTTTCTGGACCTGTAACCCATTTCCAAACATTGGGCGAATCTGCATCAGAACCACCAATCCAACCTGCTCCAGAAGCTTGTTTCCCTGCAAAATCGGCTTCGATTTGAGAAGAAAGTGTCGCTAAGTAACCTCTTCTGCCATAATAAAATTGAGTTTCTGCAGCAATTTTTGCATCTGTCCAAGAGATTCCGCTTGCAGAAATAAATCGATAAAAATGTCCTGTTTCTGGTAAATAATTGGCATCATCAATGGTTAGTGAAAACTTTTTCTCAGAAAAAATATTGATGGCAGTTGTCATAAAAACAACATCTTTTACAGCGTTTTCTAAATCTGTTAACAACATTTGCGAACCAATACCTCTTAAAGTTAACTTTCCTGCTGAAGGATCCCAAACAGGGAGTATATTAGGATGAAGGGAAACATCTAATTGTAAGGTGTCAAATCCTTGTTCATAGCCTTCTGATATTTGAATGTAAAAGACATCAATGGTAGTGTCATCAGGATCTGTAATTGAAAAATCGGTAACAATATTAACCGGATTTCCTGGACAAAATGCCTGTCTTCCAGCTGCAAAAACGGTTGGTGCTTGATCAACTTGAGAAAAAAATGGGATAGAAAATATCATTCCTAGCATTCCCAAAAAAAGTTTTATAATCCTTACTATTTTCTGCATTTTAAAAGCTACCTTACTGTTGTTTTCTTATTTTTGTAAAAAAGCACAAGTTACTACTTCAAATTTTAAAAAAAATAAAAATTATGGTTAAAAATACTGTTACGACTGTCTGGACTCAAAAATCGCAGTTTGAAACCGACAATCCAAGTGGATACAAGTTCACAATGTTTGATAAATCGCAAGATAATGGCGATGTTGTTGGCTTTGCTCCAAAAGCATTGATGCTTTCATCTTTAGCAGGTTGCTCTGGATTAGACGTGGTTTCATTATTGGCAAAAATGCGTGTAGAAGTAGCTGATTTTAGAATTGAAGTTACAGGCGAATTGACTGACGAACATCCAAAATATTATAAAAAAGTACATGTGGCATATCATTTTTCTGATAGCAATTTACAACCTGAAAAAATCCAAAAAGCGGTAAATTTATCAGTAACAACCTACTGTGGAGTTATGGAAATGTTTCGAAGATTTGCAGATGTAGAAACCGAAATATTCTTGCATACAATTTAAAAACTCAATTGCTATGAGATGGACTTTAAAGTCAAAACCCACTGAGGAAAAAGTAGAAAAACTCGCTAAAGAATTACAAATTGAAGAGACATTAGCGAGCATTTTGTGTCAACGAAATATTGAAACTTTTGAGAGTGCAAAGAAATTTTTTAGACCAAATTTAGAGGACATTCATGATCCTTTTTTGATGAAAGATATGGACAAAGCCGTCCAAAGAATTGAAAAAGCGATCGAAAATGAAGAAAATATTCTGATTTATGGAGATTATGATGTTGATGGCACGACTGCTGTTTCGTTAGTTTCTGCCTATTTAAAAACCATTTATCCAAATATCGCAACCTATATTCCTGACAGATATGATGAAGGTTATGGCATTTCTTACATAGGAATTGACTTTGCATTTGACAATGATTTTTCGCTAATTATTGCCTTAGATTGCGGCATTAAAGCCATTGAAAAAGTGGCGTATGCCTCTGAAAAAAATATCGATTTTATCATTTGTGATCACCACAAACCTGGTGCTGAAATTCCAACAGCTGTTGCCGTTTTAAATGCAAAAAGAGTGGATTGCAACTATCCTTTTGATGAATTGTGTGGTTGTGGAGTTGGCTTTAAATTGATTCAAGCTTTGGGCTCAAAAAGAGGTCAATGTATTGATGATTTTATTCCGTATTTAGATTTAGTAGCAACTGCCATTGCAGCTGATATTGTACCAATTACTGGCGAAAATAGAATTTTAGCCTATTTCGGATTGCAAGTAATCAACTCCAATCCAAGAAATGGAATCAAAGCATTGATTCATCAAATCAAGAAAAAACAATTGACAATTACAGATGTCGTTTTTATCATCGCACCAAGAATCAATGCTGCTGGACGCATAAAACACGGTAATTATGCAGTAGAGCTATTGACAGAAATGGATTTTGATTCGGCTATAGAATTTGCCAAAGCAATTGAAGTTTTTAATGCCGATAGAAAAGAGTTGGATAAAAAAATTACTGTTGAAGCACTCAGTCAAATTATGGAAAATGAGGAAGAAAATAAATTTTCAACAGTTGTTTTTCAGGAAGATTGGCATAAAGGCGTGATTGGAATTGTAGCCTCAAGATTAACAGAAACCTATTACAGACCTACCTTAGTTTTTACAAGAAGTGGTGATAAATTGGCTGCCTCTGCTCGTTCTGTAAAAGATTTTGATGTGTATGAAGCTTTAGAAGAGTGCGCAGAATTTATAGAACAATTTGGCGGACATAAATATGCTGCAGGATTGACATTATTGCCAGAAAATTATGAAAACTTCAAAAATAAATTTGAAGAAGTCGTTGCAAAAAGTATCGACAAAGAATTACTAACTCCTGAAATTTTGATTGATGCTGAAATAGAATTGTCGGAAATTACACCTAAATTTTTTAGGATTTTACAACAAATGGCACCTTTTGGACCTCAAAATATGACACCAATTTTTAAATCAACAGGAGTAAGAGACAATGGTTATGGAAAAAAAGTGGGTTCAGATGCCACACATTTAAAACTGAATTTGTTTCAAGGAGACAACCAAAAAGCACACAATGCGATTGGTTTTGGCTTGGGAAATAAAATTGAATTGGTTGAAGATGAGTTTGATATTGTGTATTCGTTAGATGAAAACGAATGGAATGGTTATAAATCTGTGCAATTGGTTTTGAGAGATTTGAAGTAATTTTACTTAATATCTATTTTTCCAAAGTCATCAAAACCATCCGTAACTCAGCATAGGTAAAACGATCATCCACTTTTTCTTTCAATTCTGTAAGTGATTTGAATTCAGTTTCTTCAATTATTTTTGTCAGTTCTTTGTACTTTTTGAGTGGTATCAATTCTAAAATATCCACTTCTCCTAAAGGAATAAAACTTGCCAAATGACTTTCAATTGTACTTGTAGTAAAACTTCGTTCTTTCGCAATCTCTTTTACAGACATTCCAGCTCTAAACATTTCTAAACTAATTTGTTTGGTGTTTTTTTTGACTTCTAGTACTTTTTTTTCTTGTGTGCTTTTTGAATGGTGGATGCCATTTTCTTCACAATATTCATTGATTACATCCAAGATCTCTTCTCCGTATTTTTCAACGCGAATTTTTCCCATTCCAGAAACTTTTGACAATTCTTTTTGGGTTCTTGGTAACAAATCGCACATTAAATACAATGTTTCTTGAGTAAATATTTGAAAAGCGGGTGTATTATGAGCTATCCGAATTTCATCTCTCAATTCGCGCAATTTCAAAGCCAAAATTGGATCTCGTTTAGAACTGACTGCTTTCTTCTTGGTAGGCTCTGTTTTTTTCAAAACAGCATTGGCCCTAACTTCTAAATATTTTTTTACCTGAAAACCTACTTTCATTTTTTCGAGTGCAAACAATTTTTCTTCCAACTTTTCTTGCAATGCATGGAACTGTTTTTCAAAATCAGTTTTTACTGTTTTATTGTCTGTTGAAAATGAAATTTGGTTGATTGATTTTTGAATATTTTCTTTGGTTTCCATCAAAAAATAACTCACACCTTTGTTGAATCGTTCTTGAATTTGAGAGCTATTTTCCGGTAAAATGTCATTTTGAGAAATGGAATTGATTTGATTTTTAAACGCTGTAGAAATTTTTAAGAGCGGCACAATTCCTTTTTCTTTGATGGTTTCTAAATGCTCTAAAACTTCGCCCTTGATACTGCTTCTGTTTTTATAAAAAATATCTAACAATCTTGTTGAAGGATATAAAAATGACTGATAATCAAATAATTCAGAAATTAAATTCAGTTGAAATTGTTTTTCAGATTGATTCAAAACTTCTTCATCAGGACGATTTTCAGCCACAGATTCATTAAAAATATTGACTGTTTTATCATTGATAATAGAACTTGTTGTGATGGGCGTTTTTAGAACCAACCCTTCTAAAGAAGTGCATCTGCTTAAAGCGACATAGGTTTGACCGTGAGCAAAAGAAGCTTCAGCATCGATTATTGCTTTATCAAACGTTAAACCCTGACTTTTATGAATGGTAATTGCCCAGGCCAAACGCAAAGGAATTTGTGAAAAAGAACCTGTAATTTTTTCTTTAATTTCTTTGGTTTCGTCATTGATGGTATAATTGATGTTTTCCCAAGTCTCGCTTTCTGTGATGATTTCCTTAGTTTCATTTGGACATTTTACAGTGACATTTTTGTTGGAAATAGCGGTAACTACGCCAATTTTTCCGTTGAAATATCTTTTTTCAAGAGAAGAATCATTTTTGATAAACATTACTTGTGCACCCACTTTTAACTCCAATTTTTCGTCATTAGGATACGAATTATCACTAAATTTTCCTTTGATGATGGCTTCAAAAAAATAACTTTTTGAAGTAAGTTGTTGGAGTTCAGAATTGTTGATGAGTGTTGCTCTGTTATTGTGTGTTGTTAATGTGATATAGCCTTTTTCTTTTGAAGGTGAAAAGGTAGGATTGTAACGTTCATTAAGAATTTTAGCCGATTTTTCTGATAAATTATCATTTCTGATTTCATTTAAAATATTGATAAAATCATCGTTTTTTTGACGATAAATACGCTTCAATTCGATTGTTACAACATTGGCTTCTTGATAAGCTTTTGAGCTAAAAAAATAGGCAGTTTCGTAATGATGTTGTAGCAAACTCCATTCGTTTTGTTTTACTACAGGAGCTAATTGTTGCAAATCGCCAATCATTAAAATTTGTACTCCACCAAACACTTTTTCGCGATTTTTATATCTTCTCATCACTTGGTCAATACCATCCAATAAATCTGCACGAACCATAGAAATTTCATCAATAATGATTAAATCTAACGATTTTATAATATCTATTTTTGTTTTTGAAAATCGGCGTTGTTCGTTATTATTTCTGATTTGACCTGGCAAAATCGGTCCAAAAGGTACTTGAAAAAAAGAATGAATGGTAACACCTTTTGCATTGATGGCAGCAACTCCTGTAGGCGCAACAACCACTAATCTTTTGAGTGATTCCCTTTTGATTTGGTGTAAAAAAGTAGTTTTCCCTGTACCTGCTTTTCCAGTGATATAAAGGTTTCTATCAGTTTTATTGATAAATTCGATGGCAAGTTCAAGTTCAGGATTTTTGGACATTTTTGCTTTTTGATGCAAGATAAAGAATCAGAAATTATTATGATATTATTTTCTTTTTCTTTCGTAAAGAAATCAAACCTAAAATTGGACCAATTGCCAAAATCATATACATAAAATTCGAATCTGTGAAATTGGTTAAACTATTTATAAGTTGAATACTGATAATTGTAATTGAAAAACCGATGCAATTTACAATGGTAATTGCGGTTCCTTTTAACTCTAAAAGTGCATTTTGAGCCACTAAAGTTGATAAAAGTGGCGAATCTGCAACTACAACCATTCCCCAAAAAAGAAAAAAAACAATCAGTGCTATTTCATAATCACTTGTTAATAGTAAAGGTGAAATAATGCAGCATAAACAAGACAAAAATAATGAGCCAAAAGCAGTTCTTTTTACACCTATTGATTTAGAAATATAACCACTAGTTACACAAGCTAAACTTCCAACACCTATAATTAAAAATGATAAAAAAGGAATGTTAAACGAGATTTGTTGTTGCATACTATATTTGGTTAAAATAACTGGTACAAATGTCCAAAACGCATACAATTCCCACATATGACCAAAATATCCAAAAGCTGCAGAGCGAAATTTTTTATGCTTAAAAACGTTTAAAAAAGCAAAAACATTTACTTTCTGACTTGGTTTTCTATAAGGACCATCAGGAACAAACAACAACATGATAAAACCTCCAAATCCAGCAAGTATAGACGTAATAATTAACACATTTCTCCATTCATGGAAATTGGTTACGTCTTTTAATAAATGAGGAAAGGCAGTTCCTAAAACCAAAGCACCCACTAAAAACCCCAATGATTTTCCTAAGCTGCTCTCAAAATAATCAACTGCTATTTTAATTCCAACTGGATAAATTCCTGCCAGAAAAAAGCCCGTTAAAAATCGAATTGAAAGTAACGTTATTAAATTATTTCCCTCCCATAAAATGCCCAAATTTAAAAACGCACCAAGCAAAGCACTTGTAAAAAAAACTTTTGATGGAGAAAATCTATCTGCAATTGTTAAGATTGCAAAAGTTAAAGTGCCAATGATAAATCCGAATTGTACCCCAGAAGTTAACAAACCTAAAGCATTGCTATTCAGGTTGAAATTTTCAATTAAATCATTGATAACTCCATTTCCAACAAACCAAAGAGTTGTGCAACAAAATTGAGAAATTACAATAATGGGAAGAATTATAGTTCCTTTTTTAACCACAATAAACCTAAACATTCTTTAAAATTGATGCCACTGTTTCTTGATATTTCTTAGGACTACTGGCTTTTTTAATTGCCTTAACTATTTTTTGTGGATTGGAAAAAGATTGCGAAAAAAATTCCCAAAAACCTAACATTTTCATTTTTATGGGAGTTGGTCCAGAAAGATACTCATCATATTGTTGATAAATACGATCATGGAATTCAGAAAAAATTTCCCATCTGTTTTTTGGATATGTTGTAGTATCATTTTTTATCATATTTGGTAAAAAAGGATCTGCAATTAAACCACGACCAATCATAAAATGGTCGATTGTTGGAAATCGATTTTGAATTTTTTTAAAGCTTTCTACACTGGTAATATCTCCATTATAATACAATTTGTGTTTTGTGCTGCTGATGCATTTTTCAAAAGCATCCAAATCTACAGGGCCATTGTACAATTGTTTTCCAATTCGTGCGTGAATCGCAATGTTTTTAAGCGGATACTTGTCTAAAACTGGGAAAGCGTCTAAAATTTCTGTTGCGTTTTCATATCCCATTCGCATTTTCATAGAAACCACAATATCAGATTCGTTATGTGCTTTGTGCAAAACTTCGTTAATTCTTGTTGGATTACAAATTAATCCAGAACCCATTCCTGATTTTGTAACCATTGGATATGGGCAACCTAAATTCCAATTCAATTCTTTATACCCTAAACTTTGTACGTATTTTACTACAAACAGAAATTCATCTGGGTCATTCGTCATTACTTGAGGAATCACATTTAAAGTCGAATTATTCTCCAATTGCAAATCGTTTTGATACGATTGTTTTATTTTTAACTGCCCATTTAAACGAATATACGGAGCGTAAAAAGTGTCTATCCCACCAAAATAATGTTGAAAAGCATTTCGAAATCTAAAATCTGTAAAGCCTTGTAAAGGCGACGAAAGTAAGGTAGGAGCCATCTAATTTTTTAGTTGAGCAAAGATACGGATTTTGGTTTTTTATCAATTGTAGTAAAGAGCAATCTAATTCTGAGAAATACAAACCCTTAGAGAATGATTGATATGTATGGGCTTAGCCCTGATTGAGCGGTTTGTTTGAGCTCTTTTTTGCTTTTCTGCAGAAAAAGCGAGTAGCGAAAGCAGGAAACAGCTTCAAATAAAAAATCCCGAGCAAAAACTCAGGATTTTAGTATCTAAAAATCTAAACTATAATTCTAATGCTTTTTCTGGATTGTTGTTCATCAAAATTTCTACGGGATTTTCTAAAGCTTCTTTTACAGCTACTAAAAACCCAACAGATTCACGACCATCAATAATTCTATGATCGTAAGAAAGTGCAACATACATAATTGGCTGAATCACTACTTGTCCATTCACCGCCATTGGTCTGTTTACAATGTTGTGCATTCCTAAAATTCCACTTTGAGGAGGATTGATAATTGGAGTGGATAACATTGAGCCAAACACACCACCATTAGTAATAGTGAATGTTCCTCCAGTCATTTCATCAACCGTAATTTGTCCATCTCTTGCTCTTAATGCCAAGCGTTTTACTTCGCTTTCAACACCTCTAAATGATAAATTTTCTGCGTTGCGAATGACTGGCACCATTAATCCTTTTGGCCCTGAAACCGCAATAGAAATATCATGAAAATCATTGACTACTTGAAAATCTCCATCAATCATTGAGTTCACTTCTGGATACATTTTTAAGGCTCTCACAACAGCCAATGTAAAGAAAGACATGAAACCTAAGCCTACACTATGCTTGGCTGAAAATGTATCTTTGTATTTGGCGCGCAAATCAAAAATTGGTTGCATGTTTACTTCATTAAATGTAGTTAACATCGCTGTTTCGCTTTTTACAGCAACCAAACGTTCTGCCACTTTTCTGCGCAACATAGACATTTTTTTGCGCTCTGTATTTCTTGAACCATTTGCAGGTTGTGATCCAAAAGAAGGCACAGCATTTACGGCATCTTCTTTGGTGATTCTTCCATCTTTTCCAGTTCCATTTACTGATAAAGCTTCAATTCCTTTTTCAGCCAATACTTTTTTTGCTGCAGGTGAAGCAGTTCCTGTTGCGTATGTTTTTGTTTCTACCTTTGGCGCTTCGCTTTTAGCCTTTGGTTGTTCCGTTACAACTGCTGACTGCGACTGCTTATTGTCCTCTGAGTTTTCTGATGGTTTTGCAGCACTTGTATCAATCAAACAAACAATTGAACCCACGGCAACTGCATCACCTTCAGCAGCTTTTAAAGTGATAATACCACTTTCTTCTGCTGGTAATTCAAGGGTTGCTTTGTCAGAATCCACCTCAGCAATGGGTTGATCTTTTTCTACATAATCTCCGTCTTCAACTAACCAAGTTGCAATTTCTACTTCTGTAATTGATTCTCCTGGAGAAGGAACTTTCATTTCTAAAATCATCAGTTCTTATTTTTATTAAGCTGATTATTCATCAGCAATTGATTAATTTTCTATTTATAATATGGTGTTTTTAAGATTTTGAATCACTAAAAACACTGTCAATAACGGCTTTATGTCTTTTCTTAAAACGGGTACTTGAACCTGCTGCAGGAACTGCATAATAATTTAGAGAGCAAACATTTAAATTTACCAACTCAAAACGCTGTAACATAAAACTCCATGCACCCATATTTCTTGGCTCTTCTTGTGCCCAAATATATTCTTGAATGTGTGGATATCTGTCAATTACTTTTTGAATTTTTTCTTTATGTAATGGAAATAATTGTTCAATTCGAACTAGCGCAATGTCTTCTCTTCCCAAGGTTTCTCGTTCTTCTAACAAATCGTAATAAAATTTCCCGGAACAAAATACCAATTTTGTGACATTTTCTGGTGTTAAAACATCATCAATAACCTCTTGAAATTCGCCAGCTGCTAAATCTTCAATAGAATTGACCACTTTTGGATGACGTAACAAACTTTTTGGTGTAAAAACAATCAAAGGTTTGCGGTAATTACGTTTCATTTGACGGCGCAACAAGTGATAAAAATTACTTGGAGTGGTGCAATTGGCAACAGTCATATTATCTTCAGCACATAATTGCAAATAACGCTCAATTCTGGCAGATGAATGCTCAGAACCTTGCCCTTCATACCCATGAGGAAGTAAGACTACAATTCCGTTTTGCACTTTCCATTTATCTTCCGCAGCAGAAATATATTGGTCAAACATGATTTGAGCTCCGTTTGAAAAATCTCCGAATTGCGCTTCCCAAATGGTCAACGTATTTGGATGCGCCATGGCATATCCATAATCAAAACCTAATACTCCATATTCAGACAATAACGAATTATAAATCGTCATTTGTCCTTTATTGTTCGGATTTGTGTTCAACAAATTGATTCTTTCTTCTGTTACTTCATCACGCAAAATAGCATGTCTGTGTGAAAAAGTACCTCTTTCAACATCTTGACCTGAAATACGCACATTGAATCCTTCTTCCATCAAACTTCCGTACGCTAAATTCTCTGCCATCCCCCAATCTAGTTGATTGGTTTCAAAAACCATATTGGCTCTTCCTTCTAAAATACGAACAGCTTTGTTTACAAATTTTGCCCCTTCAGGAACGGTAGAAACGATTTTTGCAATATTTTTTAACTTATCTTCTTGATAAGTTGTATTTACTGGCTGTAACATAGCATCCAAATGTTGGCGCTCAAATCCTTCCCAGGTAGATTGCATAAATTCGACTACTTTCGAATTTTTATCTTCTTTTGCTAAATCAAATTCACGATTTAGCATTTCTTTAAATTCATCTGTAATTTCTACCAAATACGATTTATTGATAGTCCCTTCAGCAATCAATTTTTCAGCATAAATATCTTTTGGATTTTTATGTTTTGCAATTGCTTTGTATAATTTAGGTTGTGTAAAACGTGGTTCATCACCTTCGTTGTGCCCGTATTTTCTATACCCTAACAAATCTATAAATACATCCGCTTTGAAACGCATTCTGAATTCTAAGGCCATTTCCATGGCATGACAAACTGCTTCAATATCATCGGCATTTACATGCAAAACTGGTGATAAGGTTACTTTTCCAACATCTGTACAATAGGTGCTTGAACGGGCATCTAAATAATTAGTAGTAAACCCAATTTGATTATTTACCACAACATGAACGGTACCCCCAGTTTTATAGCCATTCAATTTTGCCATTTGAACGATTTCGTAAGCTATTCCTTGCCCTGCAATTGCAGCATCACCATGAATGATGATTGGTAATATTTTACTTGAATCTCCGTTGTATTTTTTATCGATTTTCGCACGAGTAATTCCTTCTGCAACTGCAGCAACCGTCTCTAGATGCGATGGATTGGGAACTAAATTCATAGTAATTTCACTGCCATTTCTGAAAGTTTTACTCAACGTAATTCCTAAGTGATATTTTACATCCCCATCAATATCTTCCTCTTCAAAATCTTTCCCTTCAAATTCGCTAAATAAATCTCTGACAGGTTTTTTAAAAATATTCACAAGTGTATTTAAACGACCTCTATGAGCCATCCCTAAAACACACTCTTTAACACCAAACTTTTCAGCAGCATCTCTTAATAAAACGCTGATTCCAGGAATTAAAGCTTCACCACCTTCTAATGAGAACCGCTTTTGACCAACATATTTGGTTTGTAAAAAATTTTCGAAAGTTACAGCTTGATTCAGTTTTGATAGAATGTATTTTTTAGCATCTATAGAATACATCGGATGATTGTCATTTTCATTCAATCGCGTTTGCCACCATTTAATCTTTTCAGGATTTCTCATATACATGTATTCAACGCCAATTGAGTCGCAATAAATACTCTGTAAGTGCTGAATGATTGTTGCTAGTGTTGTTTTTCCAAGGCCTAAAACTTCACCAGCAGAAAATTCTTTTTGTAAATCCTCTGATGATAAACCAAAAGTTTCAATAGCTAATGAGGGATGATACTGTCTTCTTTCTCTTACCGGATTTGTTTTTGTAAACAAATGACCTCTTGTTCTATAGCCATTAATCAAATCAACTACTAAAAATTCCTTTTTTACCTCTTGTGGAATTTCAATAGTAGCCTCTTGTTTTTTTTCGGAAGATTCATAATCTTTAAACGAATAATGTTCGTTTGCCAAATCATATCCTTGAAAAAAGCTTCTCCAGCTTGCCTCAATAGCATCTGGATTCAATAAATATTGGTCGTATAAATCGGCGATAAAGCCTATGTGTGCAGCGTTTAAAAACGAAAATTTATCCATAAACTGTTGTATGCTTTTTAGATAGCTAAATAATGGCCTCAAAAATACGATTTTTAAGATTAAAGCATATTTTTTTCTTTCATATTAACACTTAAACTTTTATTAAAAAAACAAAAAATATTTTTGCCTATATTTCAAAAAGGTATATATTTGCACTCGCTTATCACAAAATAGTGAAGCAAACTCCTCCTTAGCTCAGTTGGTTAGAGCATCTGACTGTTAATCAGAGGGTCCTTGGTTCGAGCCCAAGAGGGGGAGCAAAA
>Ga0102812_10000905_pt1 | contig 21015 bp, 20 predicted proteins | sample ColrivemetaGS713_FD_79334 | JGI IMG/M metagenome (GOLD analysis project Ga0102812, IMG submission 79334) | Estuarine microbial communities from the Columbia River estuary - Flood tide ETM metaG S.713 | ecosystem: Environmental > Aquatic > Marine > Intertidal zone > Estuary | place: USA...
ACAAATGCAATCCCTTTAACATCTTTAAGAGTTAACATGGCCTCTTTTAAACCTGAAACTTGACGTCTTGGTAAATCTATTTGACCAGGATCTCCATTAATAATAAATTTAGCACTTTTACCCATTCGAGTTAAAAACATCTTCATCTGGTTGTGCGTTGTGTTCTGTGCTTCATCTAAAATTACAAAAGCATTGTCTAAAGTTCTACCTCGCATAAATGCCAAAGGTGCTATTTCTATAATCCCTTTTTCTATATAAGAATCTAGTTTTTCAAATGGAATCATATCTCTTAAACCATCATATAACGGTTGCATATACGGATCTAGCTTTTCTTTCAAATCTCCAGGTAAAAATCCTAAATTTTCACCAGATTCCACTGCTGGACGCGTTAAAACAATACGCCTTACCTCCTTCTCTTTTAAAGCTTTAACAGCTAACGCAACAGCTGTATATGTTTTCCCAGTTCCTGCAGGACCAATGGCAAAAAGCATATCGTTCTTTTCCATTAATTCAACCATTTTACGTTGGTTTGCAGTTTGAGCTTTTATTAATTTCCCACTTACACCATGAACTAAAACTCCATCTGCATATTTAGAACTTTTATGTTCTTTACCATTGGATGTTAAAATCCGTTCAATACTATTTTCATCTAATTTATTATAACGATTAAAATACTTAATAAGCATTTCTATCCTTTTTTCAAACTCATCTAAAATATTAGGTTCGCCATATGCTTTTAAATTATTGCCACGTGCAACTATTTTTAGTTTTGGGTAGTACTTTCGTAAAATGTCTACATTTGCGTTTTGAGTACCAAATAAATCGCTTGGATTTATTTCTGTGAGTTCAATTATAAGTTCGTTCAAATGATAAAAGTGTTAAGTTTAATTCATAATATTGTATTCCAAATAACCGAATAAATGATTAGATTTGCATAACAAATTTAAATATATCATATTACAATAATTGAATGTTTATAAATAAGTTTTAAACATTTTATTAAGGTTATTTATTTGTTTTTTACCAAAAAAATCGCTTGCTTTTTATATGTCTATAATAACTTTAACTACTGATTTTGGGACAAAAGACCACTTTGTTGGTTCTGTAAAAGGTACAATTTACGGCGAATTACCAGGTGCTAGAATTGTTGATATATCTCACCATATATCCCCTTTTAATATTACCGAAACTGCTTATATTTTGAAAAATGCATATAAAAGTTTCCCTGAAGGAAGTATTCATATAATTGGTGTAGATTCTGAATTAAATGAAGAAAATAAGCACATTGCATTAAAGTTAGATAATCATTATTTTATTTGTGCCAATAACGGTGTTATTTCCCTTTTAGCAAATGAAATTAGACCAGAAAAAATTGTTGAAATTAACATCCATGAACATATTGCTACAAGTTTTCCTGTTTTAGATGTTTTTGTGAAAGTTGCTTGTCATATAGCAAGAGGAGGCACCTTAGAAGTAATCGGAAAAATAATACCTGATTTTAAAAGATTGGTAGAATTACAACCTTCTATCTCTGCAGATAACAAAACTATTTTTGGAAGTATAATTTATATTGATAATTATGGAAATTCAATAAGCAACATAAGTAATAAAATGTTTCAGGAAGTTGGTAAAGGACGGGATTTTGAAATAACTGCTAATAAATATACTTTTAAGAAAATTTATTCAAAATACAGTGAATTTGTAGATTTTTCAGTCCCAAAAGAGCAACGTCAAAAAGATGGTAGTAAATTGGCACTATTTAATTCAGCCAAATATCTTGAAATAGCAATGTACCGAAGTAATTTAAATACCGTTGGGGGTGCTTCTTCTCTTTTAGGTTTAAACTACAGAGATACTTTAACAGTAAAGTTTATTTAAACTAAAATATGTTTGTACGAATTGTAAAAATGAGCTTTGACCCTTCAAAAATTGATATTTTTCTTGAAAATTTTAATAAAAACAAAGAAAAAATACGAAACTTTGATGGTTGTCGTTTATTAGAATTGTATAGAGATAAAATCGAAACATCTATTTTTTTTTCATATAGTTATTGGGAATCCGAAGCACATTTAGATTCTTATAGAAATTCCGAACTTTTTAAATCAGTTTGGGCAAAAACAAAAACATTGTTTAATGAAAAACCTGAAGCTTGGAGTGTTGATAAATTAGAAAGTTTACAATAAAAAAAATTAATAAAATCTTTAATGATACCTATTTTAAAAAAAGAACTCAATTCCTTTTTTGCATCACCAATTGGCTACTTGGTAATTATGGTGTATTTACTTTTAAATGGTTTATTTTTATGGGTTTTTGAAGGTGGATTTAATATTTTACACGCTGGTTTCGCAGATTTAAATAGTTACTTTTTCCTAGCTCCTTGGATTTTTATTTTTTTAATACCTGCAATTACTATGCGTTCTTTTTCAGACGAATATAATAACGGTACCATAGAAATTTTAAAAACAAAACCAATTACAGGCTGGCAATTAATTTTAGGTAAATATTTTGGAGCTTTGGCTTTGGTTATTTTAGCAATTATACCAACGCTAATTTATGTTTATAGTATTTATCAATTAGGAAATCCTGTTGGTAATATTAATTTTGGAACTACTTTTGGCTCTTTTTTAGGCTTGCTCTTTTTGGCAGGTGCTTATACCTCAATTGGAATATTTGCATCAACCTTGTCTAAAAATCAAATTGTATCGTTTATTATTGGAGTTGTTATCTCCTTCTTTTTGTTTTATGGATTTGAAGCCTTAGCTACGTACAATATGTTTGGAAGTTCTGATTATTTTATTCAAAAAATTGGAATGACAGACCATTTTAATAGTATTAGTAAAGGAGTTATTGATACTAGAGATTTAATTTATTTTATCTCAATTACACTCTTATTTATACTGTTAACAAAAATTAGGATACAAAATGAAAAATAAGTATTCTAAAATAGCAGTTATATTTATAGGAATTTTCCTACTGAATTTTGTTGCTTCTAAAATTTATAAAAGATTCGATCTTACTGAAGACAGTCGATATACTTTATCTGAAGCCACTAAAAGCATTGTAAATAATATTGACGAAATTATTGTTGTAAAAGTTTATCTTCAAGGTGATTTTCCTGCTGAATTTAAACGACTTCAAATTGAAACAAAACTGCACTTAGAAGAATTAAGAGCACTCAATAAAAATATTCAGTTTCGATTTATTAATCCAATTGATAGTGCTCAAGAATTAATAGAGCAAGGTTTAGAGCCAAGCAGATTACAAGTTGAAGAAAATGGTAAACTATCTGAAATTCTAATATTTCCTTGGGCAGAAATAACTTATAAAGACAAAACGGAATATATTTCGCTTTTAAAGGATATTGTTACCAATTCTCAAGACGAACAATTAGAAAGTTCTATTCAGAATTTAGAATATGCTTTTACAGATGCAATTCATAAAATAACTTCCAAAAAATCTAAAAAAATTGCCATAATTAAAGGAAATGGTGAACTTGAAGACATCTATATTGCGGATTTTTTAAAAAAATTAGGTGAATACTATTTTCTTGCTCCTTTTACTTTAGATTCAGTTGAAAATCAATCAAATAAAACGGTAATTGAACTATCAAAATTTGATTTAGCTATTATTGCCAAACCAACTGAAAAATTTAGTGAAGAAGAAAAATTTACGCTGGATCAGTTTGTAATGAATGGAGGAAAATCGTTGTGGTTAATTGATAATATTCAGGCAGAATTAGATAGTTTAATGCAAACTGGAGAGTCTCTGGCCTATCCAAGAGATTTAGGGTTGACCGATTTATTTTTTAATTATGGATTAAGAATTAATTCAAATTTGGTAACTGACCTTTATTGTTCGCAAATAACTTTAGCTACAGGAAATATAGGAAATCAAACGCAGTTCAATAATTTTCAATGGATTTATTTTCCCTTGGCTAACTCATTAAATAACCATTCAATAAATAACAATATTGAAGCTGTAAATTTTAAATTTTCAAGTAGCATTGACACTTTAAAAAATGGTATTACAAAAACTATTTTATTGCAAAGCTCACCACTTTCTAATTTGGTCGGTACTCCCCAAATTATTTCGTTAAAATCTATAAATCAAAAACCAAAACCTGAAGATTATTCAAATGGAAATAATCCGTTAGCAGTTTTATTGGAAGGAAATTTTAAATCGGCATATAGCAATCGGGTTAAACCATTTAAATTAACTAATTCTAAAGAAATAAGTAAAAAAACAAAAATGATCGTAATTTCTGATGGTGATGTTATTGCTAATGAAGTGTCAAAAGGACAACCTCTTGGATTAGGAGTTAATAAATGGACAAATCAACATTATGGCAACAAAGAGTTTCTTTTAAATGCTGTAAACTATTTGTTGGATGATTCTGGCTTAATTAATATTCGCTCTAAAACTGTTAAAATTAATTTTTTAAATAAACAAAAAGCATACGAGCAAGCAACTAAATGGCAGCTGACAAATATTCTTTTACCATTAATAATTTTAGCGGCTTTTGGTCTTACACTAAGCTTTTTAAGAAAGAAGAAGTACAAATAACAAACTGATATATTCTTCTTAAATAATTGTTAAAATTAAATCCTCTTTATTTATAGGGGTTTATAAATGTTATATTTGTTACAAACTAAAATATAACAATTATGCTAAAAAAATTATCAATCTTATTATTATTTGTTGGATTTACTGCTAATTCAAATGCCCAAATAAAAACACCACAACCTAGTCCTGCTGCTAAATTGGAACAAGTTGTTGGATTAACTGATGTAACTTTAGAGTATTCAAGACCTGCAATGCGTGGAAGAACTATTTTTGGAGATTTAGTTCCTTATGGTGAAACTTGGAGAACAGGTGCTAACGCTAATACAAAAATTACTTTTAGTGATAACGTTACAATAGACGGACAAGAATTAGCTAAGGGTACTTATGCTATTTTTACAATTCCAAATGAAACATCTTGGGAAGTTATTTTTTACAGTGACTCTAACAATTGGGGGACTCCTCAAAAATGGGATGATAGTAAAGTAGCTGCAAAAACAACTGTTGAAGTACATGAAATGCCTATGCCAATTGATTCTTTTACCATGTCTATTGATGACTTAAAAACTAATTCTGCTGCAATTGGAATTATGTGGGAAAATGTTTATGTAGGTGTAACTTTTGAAGTACCAACTGATAAAATTACTTCTAAAAGTATAGAAAATGTTATGGCTGGTCCATCAGGTAACGATTATTTTCAAGCTGCCTCTTATTACCATACTGAAGGTAAAGATTTAAAACAGGCACTAGCTTGGATGAAAAAAGCAACTGAAGGTGACAATCCTCCTTTTTGGTATTTAAGAAGAATGAGCTTGATTCAAGCTGATATGGGAGATAAAGCTGGTGCAATTGCAACTGCAAAAAAATCTTTGGAAGGTGCTATTAAAGCTGGAAATAAGGATTACGAAAAAATGAATCAAGAATCAATTTCTGAATGGCAAAATTAATATTATGAATAAATTAAAATTTACTCTTGTATTGCTTTTAGTTGCAACGGTAACATATGCACAAAAAAGTCCTAGAACACAAGCCAACGGAAAAGTTGGAGAAACTACTATTGATATTGATTATGGTGCTCCTAGTGTTAGAGATAGGGTAATTTTCGGAGAATTAGTTCCTTATAATAAAGTTTGGAGAGCTGGTGCTAACGAAAACACGACTATTACATTTGACAGAGACGTTACAATTGATGGATCTACTTTACCTGCAGGAAAATATGGATTCTTTATGATTCCTTCTGAAGATGACGCTTGGGAAATTATTTTTAGCAAAAAGAACGATGCATGGGGTTCAAACGGTTATAGTGAAGAAAATGACCAATTACGCCTAGAACTAGAAGCTAACACTACTGATGAAAACACAGAATTGTTATCTTTTAATGTAACTGAAACAGGTATAAAATTTGCTTGGGAAAAAGTAACTATTGAGATTCCTATTGAATAAATTCAATATTTTTATTTAACAAAAAAACACCTCAATTGAGGTGTTTTTTATTTCTAGTATTATTTTTCTTTTAAGGTTGTTTGCAATAAAACTGCAATTCCCATCACCAACATACAACCAAACAAATTCAACCATAAATAAGGCATCCAATCAAACCACCATCCTATTATTACAATTCCTTGCGTTATAATTGCAGCAATAAACACTGCATTGCTTTTTACATATTTAATAAAAAATGCCAATAGAAATATCCCTAAAACATTTCCATAAAAAATGGAACCTATAATATTTACAAGTTGAATTAAATTATCGAATAAATTGGCTACACAGGCAACTGAGATTGCAATTAAACCCCAAGCCAATGTAAACCATTTGGAAGCGGTTACATAATGTTGGTCCGTTTTTTCAGTAGTTATATTTCTTTTATATAAATCAATAGCTGTAGTACTTGCAAGTGCATTTAATTCTGAAGCTGTGCTGGACATTGCTGCAGATAAAATTACCGCCAATAATAAACCAATTAATCCTCTTGGTAAATTATGTAAAATGAAATGAATAAATACATAATCTTTATCATTAGTTTCAGCAGAAACATCCGCTTTTTTTATCAATTCTTTAGCTTGTTCCCTGTTTTCAATTTCTAATTGATTTAGTTCTTGAATTTTGTTTAATAATGCTTTATCATTTAAATTATTACCATAACTTAAATTCGCTTCAGACTTTAATATTTCAATTTCTCTATGCTTATTTTCTAACTCTAAATATTCTTGTCCGTGGGTAGACTCTTTTACAATTTTTGTTGCAGCAGGATTAAAATTTAAGGGAGAAGTATTGAACTGATAAAACACAAAAACCATTACTCCTACTAATAAAATAAAGAACTGCATTGGCACTTTTAACAAACCGTTAAAAATGAGTCCTAATTGCATTTCTTTTATAGATTTTCCCGATAAATAACGTTGCACCTGACTTTGATCTGTACCAAAGTAAGACAATGCTAAAAATGTTCCTCCAATAATTCCACTCCAAAAAGTATATCTGTTATCTAAATTAAAAGAAAAATCCAGCACCTCCATTTTTCCACTTGCACCAGCAATTTTTAGTGCTTTTGAAAAAGAAATATCTGCTGGTAAATAGCTAACAATTAAATAAAAAGCAACAAACATTCCACCAAAAATAACTGCCATTTGTTGTTTTTGAGTAACGCTAACTGCTTTTGTTCCTCCAGTAACTGTATAAATTATTACCAAAGTTCCAATTAAAATATTTAGCGTTGTTAAATCCCAACCCAACACAGCCGACAAAATAATGGCAGGTGCAAAAATTGTGATTCCGGCAGCTAAACCACGTTGTACTAAAAACAATATAGCTGCTAAACTTCGTGTTTTTAAATCGAAACGAGTTTCTAAATATTCATATGCTGTAAAAACCTTTAGTTTATGATATATTGGAATAAAAACCAAACAAATAACAACCATTGCAATTGGCAATCCGAAATAGAATTGTACAAATCCCATTCCACTATGAAATGCCTGTCCGGGTGTGGATAAGAAAGTAATAGCACTTGCTTGTGTTGCCATAACTGATAAACCAATAGTCCACCATTTGGCTTCACTTCCACCTTTAATAAAATCCGTTACATTTTTGCTTCCTTTCGTTTTATAGGCTCCGTAAGAAACAATAAACAACAAGGTTCCAATAAGAATAATCCAGTCTAATTGCTCCATAATTTACGAAAAGGAATTCATTATTAAATAAAACAAAACAATATAAACGGCATTCATAATTAATACCATTGTATATTCCTTTTTCCAAACATATTTTGGTTCATCCTCTTCCATAATTAGTTTTTTAAAGGTTTATCCATATTATTTTTCCCTATAGAAAGCATATTTGCAAATAACTTATAGGCTCCAGGAACTCCAGCTGGCAATTCTCTAAAAAAGCTTAATCCAGTATAAATAAACTTCCCTTTTCCATAATTGGCAATTAATAAACTTCCTGTTTTTGGGGATTCATTTTTGTCATTCATACTTATAACTGATTCAAAGTTTGAATCCCATTCATCTGGGAAATATAAACCGCGTTCTTGCACCCAACCATTAAAATCGCTTTCCGAAATTTTATTAGGGTAATTTAACAATTCGTGATTTGGATTAATAATTTGTACTTCTGAATTTTCATCAGTAACTCTATCACGAGAAAGTTTTAGTGGATATGGTGCAACGGCATCAACTTTTAACCCTCGATTGGTGTTGTATTGCGCAATTAAAGTTCCGCCCTTTTCAACATAATTATGCAAATATTTTTGATAAAATTTAGCCCTATCACTAGTATTATAAGCTCTAATTCCAACAACTACTGCATCAAAATTTTCTAATTTTTCTGGTGTAATATCGTCTTCATTTAATTCAACAACTGTATAGCCTATTTGACGCAAACTAGTTGGAACAACATCACCTGCACCTTGTATATACCCGATTATTTGACCTTTTTTCTCAATATTTAAACGAACAACTTTTGCTTCTGAAGGCATTATTATAGATTGAAAAGGAATGTGATTATAATCTATTTCTAAAAGTTCATCTGTATACGTTTTATCACCAATTTCAATTATTGGAGAAATTAAACCTTCAGATTGAATTAAAGGTGGTGTTAAAATAAATTGAAAGGTTTGCTCCTCTCCTTTTTGAGTTAATTTGAAGTTGAAGTTTTCCGGAGAAACTTTCCAGTTATCAGGAATACATAAACTAATTTTCCCTGCTAAATTATCTTTTATGGCTTTTACTTTTATGGCTATAATTTGTGAATTTTCATTTGAAAAAATATGTACTTTTTCATTAAATGATGCCGAAACTTCAGGTAAAATTTCAAAAGGTTTATAAACTTCTCCTTTCACCGGATCGTTGTATTTATAAACAACTTCCTTAGAAAAAGGAATTGCATAACCATTAAAATCTATCAGAAAATCAGCTTTTATTTCCTTTGGAGTTTCTGGTAAACTAATTAAATCTTCGTTTTCAACTTTATACATTCCCAATGTTCCTTTTTTATGTAACCAATAAGGAAATGTGAAATTAATTTCAGAAGGAATTACCACATTCAGCGAAAATTCTTGAGCATTATTCTCCTTTAATTCTAGATTTTTTTCTTCTGAAATATTCAACGAATTTATAGAAACCGCTTTTAAAATAATACTTTGATTACTTCTGTTTATAGCTTCAAAATTAATGGTGTTTTCAGAGTTTGGTGTTGTGGATGAGTTATTAGCAACAACTTCTAAATACAATCCAGCACAAGCTGCAATTATATTTTTTATTTCTTCTGCCTTAAGCTGTTTCCAATGTTCATCTTTTAAATTCTGAATTAATTTATAAGCCTCAACCAATCCATTAATACTAGCAGCTGGGTTTTTAAAATTATACTCCTGCTCTACTTTAGTTAAAATATTATTAATAGCTTTTCCTCCCTCAACTCTATTCCAAGAAGTGTCTATTCCGTCAAAAACATTTTTATTCTGTGGAAAATCTCCTTTTAAAAACTCTAAATACTCAGTTTGGTTTCCTCGTGAACCAGTACTTCCAAATCCTTGAGATTGATGACTACTTCTACTTAAAGAAGCTATTTCGCTATTAGACAATCCTTTATGCTTATAAAAAGTTCCAATTTCTAATTCAATTAAATTGGTTTTATCGGCATTATCAAAATTTTCCTGACTTCCATAAAACCACCAAGAAGTATTAAAAAACAACCTTTTTGATTGCCAAACAGTATCATTATTTAAATATGTTTTATAATTAGTATCAGCTGATAAATCGAAGGCTTCAAAACCTAACATCGCTGATGATGTATGATGACCGTGTGTTGAACCCGGAGTTCTGTGGTTAAATCTGTTAACAATTACATCTGGTTTAAATTTTCTTATTACTGCAACAACATCTTTTAAAACTTCTTCTTTATTCCAAATTTCCATGGTTTCATCAGGATGTTTAGAGTAACCAAAGTCATTGGCTCTGGTAAAAAACTGCTCACCACCATCAATTTTACGTGCAGCTAATAATTCTTGTGTTCTAATTACTCCTAATAACTCTCTTATTTCTGGACCAATTAAATTTTGACCTCCATCTCCCCTTGTCAAACTTAAATAAGCTGTTCGTGCTTTAACGTCATTAGAAAAATAGGAAATTAATCTGGTATTTTCATCATCTGGATGTGCCGCAATATAAAGTACTGAACCCAAAAAATTAAGCTTTTGAATTGCTTCATAAATTTCAGCTGAATTTGGTTTTTTAGGTGCTTGAGAAAAAATTAAAAAATTGCAAAAAATGGATAAGAATAGAAAAACAACTATTTTTTTCATAAAGTTTGGTTAAAAAGTAGAAAAACAAATATAAAATTTAATTAATAGGTTTAGGATTTTGGACATCTATATTAACATAATTATAACTTTTATAAATTTCAATTTATAATACGTTATAAATGTAGCTTTTAAGTTGCTTTTTATGTTTCTAACTGTTAATAAATAACTTTTTTAAAACAATTTATTTAGAATATATTTGTAACTTATTCCATTAAAATAATCTTAAATGAAATTTATAGTATCAAGTAGCCAATTATTAAGACAACTTCAAGTTTTAGGCGGAGTTATTAACAGTAGCAATACATTACCTATTTTAGATAATTTCTTATTCGAATTAAAGCAAAACGAATTAAAAATATCTGCTTCCGATTTAGAAACCACAATGAGTACATCAATAGAAGTTGAATCGGATTCTGATGGTTCTGTAGCAGTTTCAGCACGTTTGTTATTGGATACTTTAAAAACATTTCCAAATCAGCCTTTAACGTTTAAAACAGAAGATAATAATACTATTGAAATTAGTTCTAGTCACGGTAAATATGATATGGCTTATTTTGATGGAAGTGAATTTCCAAAGGCGGTTTCTATACAATCTCCAAGTAGCACAGTAATTCCTAGTAGTGTTTTAGCTACCGCAATTGCTAAAACAATTTTTGCTGCTGGTAACGATGATTTAAGACCTGTAATGAGTGGTGTATTTTTTCAATTTGCTACAGACAGCTTGACTTTTGTTGCAACAGATGCTCATAAATTGGTTAAATACTCTAGAACTGATGTTGTTGCAAATGATGCAGCAGAGTTTATTATGCCAAAAAAACCTTTAAATTTATTAAAAGGAATATTAGGAAATGTAGATAGCGATGTAACTATTGAATATAACGATGCGAATGCAAAATTTACTTTTGATAATGTGATTTTAGTTTGTAGGTTAATTGATGGAAAATATCCAAATTACGATGCTGTAATTCCAAAGGAAAATCCAAATAAATTAACGGTTGACAGAGGTACATTTTTAAATTCTGTGAGACGTGTTTCTATTTTCTCAAGTAAAACCACACACCAAATTAGACTTAAAATGGCAGGAACAGAATTAAACATTTCTGCTGAAGATATAGATTACTCTAACAAAGCTGAAGAGCGTTTAGTTTGTGAATACCAAGGAGACGATATGCAAATTGGTTTTAATTCTCGTTTTTTAACTGAAATGTTAAGTAATTTAAGTTCAAATGAAGTGTTGATTGAAATGAGTTTACCAAACAGAGCAGGAATTTTAACACCAATTGATGGTATTGAAGAAGGTGAATTTATTACCATGTTGGTAATGCCTGTTATGCTTAATAACTAGTAATTTTAGACTTAAAATATTTATAAAATTTGAAAGCTCTCCATTTGGGGAGCTTTTTTTATAACCTATAATTAAAATATTAGGCTTAAACAAAACTTTAAATATTAACCAAATAATTTATACCTTTCTAATTTAGAAATTTTGTAAATTAGATTCTTATTAAAAATTGCAAATTAATTCATTAAACAAAACTATTTTCAGTATTAAAAAGTTGGTTTATCATGAAAAATAAACCCATAAACAGTTGAATTAGTTTGGATATAACAAGTTGTAAGTAAAACCATTATAATTAAGAATTGGAAGATTTAATCAATAAAATAAAAAAAAGACTGCACTTAAGACCTGAGGCTGAAGAATTTCTTTATTCCATATCGAAAGAAAAAACACTTTCTAAAGGAGAAGTTTTAATTCGCCAAGGACAAATTGTAAAGAAGACATTCTTTGTCATATCAGGTTGCCTAAGATCTTACTGTATTGATAAAAACGGAAAGGAACACACCTTACTGTTTGCTATTAAAGATTGGTGGATAAGCGATTACATAGCTATTCACACTAATGAACTTGCAACATTAACAGTAGAATGTCTTATCGAATCGCAAGTTATTGAATTCAACGCCAAAGAATTGGATGGAATTCATTCACGTTTTCCTGAATTTGAATCTTATCAAAGACATAATTTAGAACGTCATGTAGTTAGTTTGCAAAAGCGTATCTTGAATCAACTACAATTAAGTGCTGCCGAGAGGTATGATTTATTCTTAAAGCAATACCCCGACATAGAGCAGCATACGCGAAATTTTCATATCGCATCTTATCTAGGCATCACCCAACAAAGCTTGAGTCGTATTAGAGTAGAAAAAGTAAAAAAATAGCTTTCTTACCATAGGGTAAATTTTTCTCGAATTACTCATTCTACATTTGTATCGAATTAAGAACCAAATAAATCGAAACAGATATGAAAGCATTACAAATAATAAAATACGGCGAGATTAAAGATAGTCTATCCTTTAATGAAGTTAGCAAACCGACAGTTCAAGCAAATGATGTACTTATTGAAGTTAAGGCTGCTGCCATTAACCCTATAGACAAGAGTATTATTCTTGGAAACCTCCAAGGTATGCTCCCAATACCATTGCCAAGCACTTCTGCTTATGACGTAAGTGGAATTGTTATAGAAACAGGAAATGAAGTAAGTAATTTTGAAATTGGAGACTTGGTTTATTCAAGAGTTCCGCAAGAACAAATGGGCACATTGGCTGAATTTGTTGCTGTAACTAGTGAAGCTGTTTCAAAAAAACCTGGTAACATTTCTTTCGAAGAAGCAGCAAGTTTACCATTAACAGGACTTACTGCTTTACAATCTTTGGAGTACGCAGGTATAAAAGAGAACGATAAAGTTCTTATTCATGCTGGTTCTGGTGGTGTTGGAAGTTTTGCTATTCAGTATGCCAAAGCAAAAGGAGCTTATGTTTATACTACAACTAGTACAAGCAACTTAGAATGGGTTAAAGAGCTGGGCGCAGATAGAATAATTGACTACAAAACGGAAGATTATAAAAGCATAGTCAAAGATGTAGATATCGTTTTTGATACACTTGGTCAAAGCTATTCGCTAGAATCTTTTGAAGTTGTCAAAACAGGTGGAATAGTGGTTAGTGTTGTTGGTCCTTTGGATGTAGCGAGTGCTAAAATGTTCGGCATGGCCGATTATAAATTACCAGCCGAATTGGCCAAAGCAAGCAGTGAAAAAAACGCTGAGTACAAATTCATCTTCATGCATCCAAATGGTGCACATTTAAATGAAATAAAATCATTGGTTGAAGATGAAAAGATCAAACCAATCATTGATAAAGTTTATCCATTCTCAGATAGCATTGAAGCGTTCACACACCTTGCGTCAGGAAGAGCAAAGGGAAAAATTGTAATAAAAATCAGTTAAATAATATTCTAAATCAAATCGAAAAATTTAAAATTATGGTAAAAAAAATATTAATTGGACTAGCGAGTGTAATTGCACTTGCATTCATAGTAATCTACTTTATGTCACGACCTACACTAGAAGATGATGGTTCGTATAGTCCGTCAAGTTTAGCGCTGAATTTAGGAACAGTTTCTGTAACAGATTTTGAAGACATTCAATACACCAAATACCAAGGAGAAAAATCAAAGATTTTGGTAATCTTCACTGAAGAAAAAAACTTGGAAATGAAAAATGGTAAAATGTTCTCTACGGGAAACCACCCAGTAGAAGCACTTGTGCCTATGTTACACCTTAAAAATGCAGGATTCGATTTTGAAATCGTAACTCCTACTGGTAAACCTGTTGTATTCGAAATGTGGGCCTTCCCTAATGAAGACGAGAATGTGAAAGCTATTTACAATGAGTACAAATCGAATTTTGAGCAACCGCGAAAGTTGACCGACTTTATCACTAATTCATTTGCCAATGATAGTTCTTATGCTGCTGTATTTGTGCCAGGCGGACATGGTGCAATGATTGGTATTCCAGAAGATAAAAACGTAAGCAAGGTATTGAATTGGGCACATCAAAGTGATTTGTTCACCATTACGCTTTGTCATGGACCAGGAGCATTATTATCTACCACGCTGGATAATCAAAAATTTCTCTACAATGGATACAAAATGGCAGTATTTCCAGATGCTGTGGATGAAATGACTCCAATGATCGGATATTTACCAGGACAAATGAAAAACGGTGTAAGCGAAAGACTCAAAAACCTAGGTGCTATCATTGTAAATACCGAATCTGATAATACTGTCTGTTTAGACAGAAAACTTATAACTGGCGCAAGTCCTTTAGCCTCAAATGAATTAGGAAAACTTGCAGCTAAAACTTTATTGAAAGAGCTCAATTAAAAACTACTTACAACAAGGTATAAAAGCAATAGCGGTTTGGGAGTATACTCAGACCGTTTTTTGTTTTAATTAAGTATCTTGCTATCCGAAAAGTAAGCGCATTTTAATCCTCTACTCCTCTTATACAAAACCGTTAGTAGCAAGTATAATAAAACAAAAACAAGAGGATTACAACTCTTTATAATGACCCGTCCTGAATAAAGGCTGCATAATTTTAAACATTATGTATAAAATTAAAATCCAATTAACTAAAAACTTGATATTTTAAAATGCGTCTGAATTTACCTATATTTATAACAAATTAAATTCTTCTTTTAATTATGAGTATAAAAACCAAACCTCCAATATCCTTTTGGGTCATTACTACTTGTGCTCTTTTATGGAATATAATTGAGATTTACTTAAGCTCTTTTGAGATAAGTTTTCTTCAAGAAAACTCAACTGCAGAAGAATTTGAAAAAATACAGTCGATACCTTTTTGGTATGCAATTATATTTATAGTATCCTTATTTTCTGAAATATTGGGCAGCTTTATGCTATTTATGAGAAAAAAAATTGCAACGAAATTTTTTGCAATAGCCTTAATTGCTTTAGTTTTTATTGAATTGTACTGGCTCATTATTTTTGATATTGAAAAAACTTCAATTATAATTTCAATTATCATCCCTGCTGTAGTTATAATAATAGCAATATTTCTATATCTCTACAGTAAAAGAGCCGTTAAAAAGGGCTGGATTAAATAAACCATGGATGTATAATTTGTTGTCAACGGCTACATAAATATTATTCAATGCTTTTAATACTTACAGAAAGTATTAATATAAAATCAAGTAATTTTAGATGAAATTGACAATAAATCAAATATGAAAATTAGAATTTTAATATCATTATTTGCACTAATAAGTAGGTAGCTGTAAAAATAAAATTGAAGAAAAAGTAAATCCACTAAAGAAATACCACTTTTAAAACCATCTAAAATAGTAGTTTTAATAGAGGATTTTATAAATTTGAGATTGAGTGCCAGATATTTAAAAATAGTTTTTAAATAAAAGATAAATATGAAAACATTAAAATTATTTCTTGTACTAACTTTAATAATTTTCGCATTTAGTTGTAACGAAAAAAAGGCAAAAGACAGAACAATTACTTCAATTGAAATCAATCACCCAAGTGATTCAACAATAATTGGAATATGGAAGCATATGAGTCCACAAGGACCAATGAAAATCCATTTTAAAGAAAATGGAACAGTGGAAACGGATTTAGGAGATAATAATTCAATTGATATTATTTCAAACTATACCTTAAAATCTGATACTATTGAATTCTTTGATAAAGAGGGGAAATCTTGTCCAAATACTGGAATTTATAAAGTCTATAATAGAGGATATACTGTTTCTTTTGATGTGTTAGATGACCTTTGTAATGGAAGAATTAAATCTACATCTGGGTTTTGGGTTAGACCTAATCATAAGGAACAAATAAATCAGTTAAATGCCATCATTGAAAAAACAGATGATAAAAAATATATTTTACATAGAGGAAGAATGTATTTAGCGCTCCAAAACTACGAATTAGCAAAAAAGGACTTTGATGTTTACATTAAAAGAGATTCCTCAAATGCAAAAGTATACATCAACAGAGCGGCAACACGATTCCCATATGGACTAAAAGGAATTATTTATGATTGTAATAAAGCAATTGCAATAGATTCAACTGATAAAAATGCCTATTTTTTGAGAGGTTTAGCAAATTATGGATTGGATGAAAAACAGAAAGGTTGTGATGATTTTCAGAAATCTATTGATTTAGGATTTGAAATATTAAAAGAGGCAGAATATAATAAATGTAGCGACTTTTGGTAGTATTTCAAAGTAACATTAACGATAAATAATCATAAATGAGAAAATTTGCTAAATAAACTCTTTCACAATACTTGTCACAATTTAATTAGAGAAAAATAATAAAAATTGGGTGCTTCAATCTTTAATCCGCTCCTCGTTTGGTATTAATAATAATTACACCATTAGCGCCTCGTGAACCATATATTGCCGCAGATCCACCTTTTAAAATATCAACACTTTTTACATCCATAGGTGGTAAAGTGTATAATTCTGCTATATCTATCTCTTTACCATCTAAAATTATTAAAGCACTGTTTGAACCATATAATGAGCTTTCACCACGAATTATTATTCCTCCATTTTTCAAAATTATTGAAGGTGAGCTATTAACTATTACCTCAACCATATTTGAATACATCGAGAACCCAAACTTATCATCACTTTTAATACTTGATATAGCATAAGATTTATCTTTTTCTTTAATATGACCATATCCAACAGCTATCTCAAGATTTTTTTCAGTTGGTTTAAATGTAAGATTTATTGATAATTCTTTTGTATTTTCATCTATTTTCACCTTTTGCGAATCAAAACCATTGGCACTAATTTTTATTTTGTCTTTAAGCAAACAGCTTATTTTAAAATTTCCAAGGGTATCGGTTAACACTACTTCTTTACTGCTTAATACTTTAACTTCAGCGTTAACTACTACAATATTTTCTAGTGTTGTAACAATCCCATTCACAATTCTTTCCTGAGAATATGAAATACTAGTATATGAGAATAAGAAAAATAGTAAAACCAGATTATAAAATATTTTTTTCATCTTTCTTTTTATGTAAAAATACAATATTTAATTAATTGCTTGTAATTAACTTACCGAAAAAAATCTAACAGATTTTCAATTACAACTTTAATTTGTTAAATTTGTAGTTAAACCAAACAACTAACCCAATACTAACCAGTTGTGCACAATTTATTTTAATTCTTATTAAATATCAACCCTTAATACATTTTTCATGAATGTAATTTATAAAAACCATGAGCTATATCCAGAATCTATTTTAATAAGAAAGTTTATTGGAAAAACTAATGCTTCCGATATTATTAACTCATGGGAATATCTAATTAAAATCTTCCTAATTGATAAGAAAATTAAAGGGGTGGTTACAAATTTATTAGAGTGCGACCTAAGCTTAAACATGGAAAGTTTTAATACTGTTTTAGATTATATGAATAATCAAGAGTGTATTAAAGGTATTAAATGTGCTGTAGTTACAAATAATCCAAAAACAATTGTTTTTCCTTTCCTTGGTGAAAAACGCAATCGTGATTTAAAAATTAAACCTTTTTCAACAATTGAAGCCGCAGTTAATTGGATGCTGCCTATTTAAGAATAAAAATGAAATATAATAAATACATAAAAAAGTCGCCATTAGTTTCCGAAATTGGATTAGGAGCTTGGCAATTAGGACAAAGTTCTGATTGGAAAAGTATGTCTGAAAAAGAAGCCATTGATATGGTGAATAAATCAATAGAATTAGGAGTCAATTTTTTTGATACTGCACCAAATTATGGACACGGAACAAGCGAATTAAGAATTGGAAAAGCACTCAAGAATTTTGATAGAAATAAGCTAGTAATTAATACAAAATTTGGCCATACTGCAACTGGAGAAACAAATTATAGTGCCAACAGCATTCGAGAATCCTTAGAAGGAAGTCTAAAAAGATTACAAGTTGATTATATTGATTCTCTTATAATTCACAACCCCCCTATTGAATTTCTAGATGGAAATAACAATCCTCACTATGAAATTCTTGAACGTTTAATAGATGAAGGTAAAATTAACGCTTATGGTGCTTCCCTTGATACTTATAAGGATATGAAGCTTTTTATGGAAACTACAAACTGCGGTGTTATTGAAGCTTTTTTTAATATCTTACATCAAGATACTGCATTAGCATTTGGCTTAGCTCAAAAAAAAGAAGTTGGTATTATTGCAAAAATCCCACTTGATTCTGGTTGGCTTTCAGGTAAATATAATGAAGAAAGTACCTTTAACGACATTAGAAATCGCTGGTCTAAAATGGATATTCTTACAAGGAGTAATTTGGTAAAAAAAGTAAAAAATATTTTAGACCAAGAAAACAATCTTGCACAATCAGCAATATCTTTTTGTTTAGCCTATGATGCGGTTTCAACGGTAATTCCAGGTAATACTACAATTGCTCAACTAAAAAGTAATTTAGAAAGTGTGAACAAACCAATTTCAAAAGAGCTTGTAAAAAAATTGGAAAATTTTTATCAGCATGAAGTAAAACATCTTAATCTTCCTTGGTAGTTAGAATTATTTTTTAAAACAAACTTACTTTCAAAAATTTGTTTCACTTTTTAACCTTAAAAAGTGATTTTCTAGGTCAGCAATTATTTACTAAATTCGCTGTTTAAACAAAAAACTAAACTTTTACCAAGTTTTTGAGAAAAGCAAATTTCACAGACAAAAAATTAGTTTCGGAAATATTAGTTTCTGCATTTTTTCCTATAAAAGAAGCTAATTCTATAAACCTTGTTGTAAAAAAGGATGAAAAAAGAATGGAACGGATGCACATATTAATGGAATATCTGTTTATAAGAGCCTATTATTTTGGAGAAGTTTTTATATCTGATAACAACAAAGCATGCATTTTATTAAAATACCCACACAAGGAGAAAATTACAATTAAAACAATATTATTAAATTTAAATTTAGTATTTAACTGTATTGGGCTTACCCGTGTTTTTAAGATTTTAAAAAGACAACGCATTGCAAAGAGGAACTATTTAAAGGAAAAACACATTAGACCAATAATTATGGGAGTTATAAAAGAGAGTAAAGGAAACGGAACTGCTGCTCGATTAATGTTAGAAGTTAAAAATAAATTTAAAAATAATAAATTACCAGTTATAATTGATGTAGCATCAGAACATAATGTTAGGTTATATCAAAAATTTGGATTTAAGATTATAAAAAAAGAAGAAACGTTAGCGTTTTCAATTTACTTTTTACGATTGAATTAAAACATAAAAGTTATAATTATGACAACTCAAAACAAAAGACTTTCAATTATATTACTAATTGTAGTTACTATTTTGCTCATTCCATTTTTTGTAATGCAATTCACAAACGAAGTAAAATGGTCTTTTCCTGACTTCATAATTGCTGGAATATTACTTTTTGGAACTGGCCTACTAATTGATTTCATTTTACGTAAAACAAAGAAAATCAATTATAGAATTGTCGCAATTATTCTTATTGTGCTTCTACTTCTATTAATATGGGCCGAACTTGCAGTAGGAATATTTGGAACTCCTTTTGCAGGAAGTTAAAAAATATAACAGTTATTAAAATCCACCAATGGTGGATTTTTTTTGTATCATTGTTTTAAAATTAGTTTATGAATTTTTTGGCACATTTATACCTTTCAAAAGACAATAAAAATATATTAATTGGAAATTTTATTTCTGATGCTATAAAAGGTAAAAAGTATAAAAAATACCCAAAAGAAATTCAAGCTGGAATTCTATTGCATAGAGAAATTGATACATTTACGGATAAACACCCCATTGTTAGAAAAAGTATGCATCGCTTAAATAAGAGATACCGTCATTACGATGGTGTAATTATAGATTTACTCTATGATCATTTTTTAGCGAAAAATTGGGAACGATATTCAGAAATTCCTTTGTCATTATATGCTAAAAATGTATATAATTTTTTAAAAGAAAATGTTGATTCATTTCCAGAAGAGCTGCAAAAATTATTACCACATATGATAAAACATAATTGGTTAATGACCTATGCTACCGTAAACGGAATGGAACGCGTTTTAAATGGTATGAATCAAAAAACCAAAGGAATTTCGCAAATGGATTTAGCCATTGAAGATTTAAAAATTCATTACAACGAGTTTGAAGCTGATTTCACTGAATATTTTAAAGAATTAGTTAGTTTTACAGATAAAAAAACAATTTATTTATTATCAAAATGAGAGTATTATTGTCAATTATAGTTTTGAGTATTTTACTAATTCAATGTAAACCAAAACCGATAGAAAAAACTTCAAAAATTGTTGGATTAGTTGCTGACAGTGCAATGGTTGTTTCAGCCCGAGGAGAAGCTTCAAAAATTGGAGTTGAAATTCTAAAAAAAGGAGGTAACGCTTTTGATGCTATGATTGCTACAGAATTGGCATTAGCAGTTGCTTATCCTTTTGCAGGAAATATTGGTGGTGGCGGTTTTATGGTTTATAGAACAAATGACGGTAAAACGGGTGCGTTAGACTATAGAGAAAAAGCACCTTTAGCGGCTTCTAAAAATATGTATTTAGATAAAAATGGGGATATAATTGAAGGAAAAAGTATTTTAGGTGCAATGGCAATTGGAATTCCTGGAACTGTTGATGGCTTGTTTAAAGTACACGAAAAATTTGGAACACTTCCTTTTTCAGAATTAATTCAACCAGCAATAGATTTAGCATATAAAGGTGTAATTGTAACTAAAAATCAAGCGAATAGATTAGCTAGATACAGACAATACTTTACTG
>Ga0102812_10000909_pt1 | contig 20947 bp, 22 predicted proteins | sample ColrivemetaGS713_FD_79334 | JGI IMG/M metagenome (GOLD analysis project Ga0102812, IMG submission 79334) | Estuarine microbial communities from the Columbia River estuary - Flood tide ETM metaG S.713 | ecosystem: Environmental > Aquatic > Marine > Intertidal zone > Estuary | place: USA...
CATTACCTCTGATTTCCACCAAACTTCTAACGTTTCCGCTTCCGTCCGGGCCGTCGCAGCGTCGCCGCCGCTTCGGTGAGGCGGTATCTACGAATACCAGCAAACAGGCGCAAGAGGAAAATTACTGGTTTTTGTATTTTTTGTGACGATTTCTGATTTTTCTTTGTTTTCCATGGGTTGGCGCATGATCACTGCGCAAAACCCCGCCGCGGCGAAACAAAATTGCCAAGGTCAATGACATAGGTAGTCCATATTTTGTGGATTCTCTGCGCGGGCCCACAAGACTCACCCGATGCCTATCGGTGCGACTATCGATTCCTTGGCAAAAAACACGACTCGTTGGTGGATTTTCGGATATCGACGGCGCGGTTCCAGCAAAGATCGATGCCGAACCTGGGGAGAGCGAGGCTGAATTGGGTGGCGGCGGCCTTGGCGGCGTCTTTTGAGACGGAAATTGTGGGACATCTGCGGCTTTGCGCAGATGTCCCTCGACTTTCATTGAGCCTGGGCTGGCGCCATTGGGGCTGCTTTAGTCTTTGGCTGGCCGATGCGCGCGGATGCGCGCCACCAAAGCCGAATCCCGAGCAGCACAACAACGGCACCCAGATAGACAAAGGGTTCGATCGGCCAACCTTTGACGAGCCAGACATAATGCGCGGCCCCTAAGATGGCCGCGGGATATGTAAGCCAATGAAGCCGTTTCCACGCACCTGCCCCCAACCGGCGGATCGATGCATTGTTAGACGTCACCGCTATCGGCACCAAAAGGACGAGCGCGGCAAAGCCCACGGTCACGAACGGCCGTTTGACGATGTCCGCCCAAACCCGATCAAAGCTTTGGACATCTAGGACCGCATAGACCGCGAAATGCGCGAGGACATAGTAGAATGCAAGAAGGCCGATCTGGCGCCGGAAGCGGATCAGATTGAGACCCAAGTAGCGGCGCAAGGGCGTGACCAGCAAAACAGCAACCATGAGCTGGAGCGCAACCGACCCATATTCCCGTTCAAGTGCATTGATTGGTTCTGGGCCAAGCCCTCCTGTCAGCCCCAAATAGAACAGCCAGCCAGCCCAAAGAGCCCCGAGTATATAGAGTGTCCATGGCGGGACATGCCGAAGGGCTCCGTTTGCACGGTCAACAAGGGCGGTCATCAAAAGTCCACCTTCAGATCCATGCCCTCGTAAAGGCTGGCCACTTCGTCATAGCCGTTGAACATCAAAGTATCCTGCCGCGTCGAAAACAGACCGCCACCGATCTTACGCTCGCTGGCCTGGCTCCATCGCGGGTGATCGACGGTCGGGTTCACGTTACTATAGAAGCCGTATTCGCGCCGATTGAGATTGTTCCAGGTCGTTGGTGGCTGGTCAGCGACAAGGCTGATCCGGACGATCGATTTGATCGACTTGAAGCCATATTTCCACGGCACAACCACCCGCAGCGGCGCACCGGACTGATTGGCGAGAGGCTCGCCGTAAATTCCCGTCGCCAAAAGCGTCAGAGGATGCATCGCTTCGTCCAGTCGCAGACCTTCGACATAGGGGAAAGGAATAACCCCCCTTTGCACGCCGATCATATTCTCGGGTTGCACGACCGTTTCAAAGGCTACGTATTTTGCACCGGCCTGCACACCGACGCGACCAAGAACATCGGCCAACTCGATCCCGTTCCAAGGCACGACCATCGACCAGGCCTCGACACACCGGAACCTGTAGATGCGTTCCTCGGTCGTCAGCCCCCCCAACAGATCATCAAGGCTATACTGCCCCGGATTGTCGACCATACCGTCGACGGTGATCATCCAGTTGCTGGTATCCAAGGCACCGGCGTTATCTTTCGGGTCGCTCTTGCCCGTGCCGAACTCGTAATAGTTATTATAGGATGTGATCTCTTCGAGAGTGTTGGGCGCGAGCGCCTCGGCCGCGACAGGAGAGGCGATTGCACCCAGACCTAGGGCCCCTGCCCCTTTCATGATCTGTCGGCGGTTCAGCCAATGCGCCTTAGGCGTAACATCGGCGGCAGTCAGGGTGTTTTTCCAGCGATAAGCCATGCGCGTCTTCCTATCATTTCGTGAGCGTCTGTTCCGATTATATAGTGTGGAAATGCGTTTCAGAGGGTCACGATCCAGACAACAATTGAAACCTGAGATTCGAACCCTTGTCGAAAACCGATCAGCACGCGCCCCGATGAAGGTGACACTTGATGCGCCCTGGGTTGTATTTCACCAAACTAGAGCCCCGCTTTTGGCGCGCGCCACCCACTCTGCCGCCACTTCTGCACAATTCGGCCATTTTTTTGTCGCAATTGCTTGGGGTCGGCTGCAGGATGACCTGAAAACATAGAAACTTTTCAAGAGATTTGCCGATTTAAACCAGATTTAGAGGTTCAAGGGGCGCGAGACTTTATCGATTGCAGTTTCGGACGGGCCAAGAAAACCGCTCGGTCCGAAACCCGAAAAATAGGTTGGAACTGCAATTGATGCAGTTTCAGGACGGTTATTTTAGGTCCGACTATTGGGTCGGCTGGGTTACCTTTGGGGGGTATTATGGCGCTAATTACTGAAACGACCGACGCGGCATCCGGCATTTCAACGATATATGAACTGACCGAAGGCGACAGCTTTGCTGGGCAGGCCAATGCTGCGATAGACACGGATTCTGTGAAGGTATCGCTTACCGCCGGGGTCACTTATGGATTCCAGTTCATCACGGCCAACGCCGACTTGACTGCCGGATCTGATTTTTATGTGAATGACTCGGCTGGCAGCATCCTACCCTTGGCTAGTATCTATGAACTTGGGGCGCGGACCTTGATCTTCACCCCGACCACGACGGGCGACTATTTCCTTTCGGCGGCCGTTTTCGCGCTCGGCGCAGAGTATACAATCAACTGGGTTTCTACCTTTGCGCCGCCGCCCGCTGTCCCGACCGAGTTCGACGACACGCTGGTCGGAACGGAAAATCAGGATATCGTCTATCTGCTTGCGGGGGACGACACCTATGACGCGCTCGGCGGCAACGACAAAATCTATGGCGACGCCGGAAACGACACGATCACATTGGGCGACGGAAACGACGTCGGCTTTGGGCGCGACGGCGACGACGTGATTTACGGCGGCGCGGGCAAGGACAACATCCGCGGCGGCGATGGTGCTGACATCATCGAAGGCGGGGATGATCGCGACCGGATCTGGGGCGAAGACGGGCATGACAGCCTGAGCGGTGGCGATGGAAACGACGACCTTTTCGGAGGGATCGGAAACGACCTGCTGGACGGCGGCGCGGGCGACGATAGCCTGAATGGCAGCGATGGTCAGGATATGATATATGGCGGCGATGGTATCGATGCGATCCATGGCGGCAATAGCAACGACCTGATCTATGGCGGTGCGGACAATGACAAGATCCAAGGCGGATCCGGTCAAGACACTATTTTTGGTGACGGCGGCGCTGACATTATCAATGGCAACGTCGGCCATGACGCCCTTTTTGGCGGCGAAGGCAATGATGCCATTCGCGGTGGGGCCGGAAACGACGTGATCAACGGCGATGCCGGCAAAGACAACCTGTTCGGTGATGAAGGACAGGACACAATCAATGGCGGCGCAGGAAACGACAAGCTGACCGGGGGCGCAGATGCCGATACGTTTGTCTTTGAACTGGGTGGCGGCAGCGATGTCATCAATGATTTCGAGGTCGGTATCGACAAGATCGACCTGTCCGATTTCGCGCTGACAGCTTTCGATCCGGCAGCCACCTATGATTATGTCGACGGCAATCTTGTGATTACCTTTGACGGCGGCGAGGTGCTGACAGTTCTAAATGTCGAAGGCACCATCGGGTTCAGCGACTTTATCTTTTGAACTTGAATTGGTCAGGGCGCCGATGCGCGCCCTGACACGTTTCAAAATCTTGCACTGTTAGTGCAGCGGGGCTTCGGCCTGCGGCTTTTGTGCCGAACGGGAAACGCGTGATCCGACGATGAGCCCATTCGGGCCTGCCGTCACTGGAACAGTCGCCCCATCCAACACCTCGCCCGACAGGATCATTTCTGCCAATTGGTCCTGCAAGGCGCGTTGGATCACCCGCTTGAGCGGGCGGGCACCGAACACCGGATCATAGCCTTCGTCCGCGAGCCAGGTCCTCGCGCTATCGTCCAGATCAAGCGTGATCTTGCGCTGCGCCAGCCGCTTTTCCAGCCGCCGCATCTGGATTTTGACGATGTCGTCCATATCCTTGCGGGCCAGACGGTCAAAGATGATCATGTCGTCCAGACGGTTCAGGAATTCAGGCCGGAAATGCATACGCACCGCCTCCATCACCTCGGCACGGGCATCGTCTGACGATGACCCATCCGGCACAAGGCTGAGCGCCTGCGTCCCAAGGTTAGATGTCAGAACAATCAGCGTGTTCTTGAAATCCACCGTGCGGCCCTGACCGTCGGTCAAGCGGCCATCGTCAAAGACCTGCAACAGCACATCGAACACTTTGGGGTGCGCCTTTTCGACCTCGTCAAACAGCACGACCTGATAGGGCCTGCGCCGCACAGCTTCGGTCAGAACGCCGCCTTCGTCGTAACCGACATAACCGGGGGGCGCACCGATCAAACGGGCGACCGAATGCTGTTCCTGAAATTCCGACATATCGATCCGCGTCATCGCGGTATCATCATCGAACAGAAACTCTGCCACGGCCTTGGTCAGTTCGGTTTTGCCGACGCCGGTCGGACCAAGAAACAGGAACGACCCGAGCGGACGATTTTCATCATTCAAACCCGCGCGGGCGCGCCGGACCGCATTGGCGACAGCCTTGACCGCTGCGTGCTGGCCGATGACCCGCTTGTGCAGGCCCTCTTCCATCTTGAGCAGCTTGTCGCGTTCACCTTCGAGCATCTTGGACGTCGGGATACCGGTCCAGCGTTCGACCACTTCGGCGATCTGTTCAGGGCGCACTGCCTCTTCGACCATGCGGCCATCGCTGTCGGTTTCCGAGGTCGCTAGATCGCGCTCCAACTGCGGAATGACGCCGTAGGAAAGCTCGCCTGCTTTGGCCAGATTGCCTTCGCGTTTGGCGATTTCCAGATCGGCACGGGCGCGATCAAGCTTTTCCTTAAGGTCCCGACCGCTTTCCAGTTTGTCGCGTTCGGCCTGCCATTTGGCTGTCATTGCGTCTGCCTTTTCCTGCAGATCGCCAAGTTCCTTTTCCAGCTTGACCAAACGATCCCGCGAGGCAGCATCGTCTTCTTTTTTGAGCGCCTCTGCCTCGATCTGCATTTGCAGGATCTGGCGATCCAGTGCGTCCAACTCCTCGGGCTTGCTGTCGACCTCCATCCGCAGGCGGCTGGCCGCTTCGTCGACAAGGTCGATCGCCTTGTCGGGCAGGAAGCGGTCGGTGATATAGCGGTGCGACAGGGTCGCCGCGGCAACCAGTGCCGCGTCAGAAATACGGACGCCATGGTGCATCTCGTATTTCTCTTTGATCCCGCGAAGGATCGACACGGTATCCTCGACCGTCGGTTCATCCACCACGATGGGCTGGAACCGGCGGGCAAGCGCCGCGTCTTTTTCAACGTATTTGCGGTATTCGTCCAGCGTGGTCGCGCCGACGCAATGCAATTCGCCGCGGGCCAGCGCGGGTTTGATCAGATTGGCAGCATCCATCGCACCATCAGATTTACCTGCCCCGACCAGTGTGTGCATTTCATCAATGAAAAGGATGATTTCACCAGCGGCGGCCTCGATTTCCTTGAGGATGGCTTTTAGCCGTTCTTCGAATTCGCCGCGATATTTCGCGCCCGCGATCAAGGCCCCCATATCCAGCGCCATCAGGCGTTTGTTGCGAAGGCTTTCGGGAACGTCTCCATTGACGATCCGCAGGGCGAGGCCTTCGGCAATCGCCGTCTTACCGACACCGGGTTCCCCGATCAGAACGGGGTTGTTCTTGGTCCGGCGCGACAGAACTTGCATCGACCGGCGGATTTCTTCGTCGCGGCCAATGATCGGGTCAATCTTGCCTTGCTCGGCGGCCTCGGTCAGGTCGCGGGCATATTTTTTCAGCGCATCATAGCCTTCTTCGGCGCTCGCGCTGTCGGCGGTGCGGCCTTTGCGGATATCGTTGATGGCGGAATTCAGCGCCTGTGCTGTGACCTTGCCGGCATCGAGGGCTTCCTTTGCCGGACCTTTGACCATCGCAAGCGCCATCAGAATCCGTTCAACAGGCACAAAGCTGTCACCGGCCTTTTTTGCCACTTTTGCAGCTTCGTCCAGAACCTTGCCCGTCGCACTGTCCAGATAAACTTGCCCTGCGTCGCCGGACACTTTGGGCACCTTGGCAAGTGCCACTTCGACAGCATCGCGCACACGCTGGGCGTCGCCGCCTGCGCGGGTGATCAGATTGGCGGCAAGCCCCTGATCGTCATCCATCAATGCCTTGAGAAGGTGTTCCGGGCCAAGCCGCTGGTGGCTTTCCCGCATGGCAATCGTCTGTGCGGCCTGGATAAAACCACGCGACCGCTCCGTGAACTTTTCTAAGTCCATCGTCATTCTCCTCTTCTAAGCGCCCGATTTCGCCACGCCCGCTTGGCGGCACGTGGCCTTTCTGGGCCTCATGTCTCAGATGGGTTTTCAGACCCCGCCATACAAGAGGGTCTCGGCATCAACCTGCCCAAAAAGACAGGGGTGGGAAAGTGGCGGATGACTTCCCCTTTGCGGTCAATGATGATTATAGCACTAAGTGTATGAGTACCTGATCCTTTGGGGGAGGATCGATTATGACAAACACCGTTGCTTATGGCGATCAGACGATCACCGAGGAAAACACGCAGCAAGATCTGGATCCGCGTGTTGCAGCCCGACTGGCCGCGCACGACAGGGAGTTCCAGGAATATCTTGCCAGTCGCCGAAATAACGACTCGGTTTCCAAGGCCGCCTGAATCCGTCTGTCCCGCTTGACACTAGGGACCCGCAGGATCAAGACGACGCGACCCATAGAACAGGACCGTTGCCATGACCGCGCCTCTTGCCGATGACCGACTGATTATCGCCCTTGATGTGGCGAATGCCTTGCAAGGATTGCAGCTGGCGGATCAGCTGGGCGATGCGGTTTCGTTCTATAAAATCGGTCTGGGGATGCTGACGGGTGGCGGTCTCGCGCTTGCCAACGAGCTCAAGCAAGAGCGCGGCAAGCGCATCTTTCTGGACATGAAGCTGTTCGACATCGGCGCGACGGTCGAGGCGGCCGTGCGGGGACTTGCGCAGTATGATCTGGATTTCCTAACCGTTCACGGCGACCCCCATGTGGTGCGCGCCGCGAAAGAAGGTGCCTCGGGCAAAGACCTCAAGATTCTTGCGGTCACCATCCTGACCTCGCTGGATCGGGATGATCTGGACAAAAGCCTTTATAAATCCGGGACCATCGCCGATCTGGGTGTGGAACGCGCCCATAACGCATTCGAAGCAGGGGCCGACGGGATCATTTGTTCCCCGCAAGAGGCCGCAGCGATCAGGGCGCTCCCCAGTGCCGAGGGCAAGCTGATTGTAACCCCCGGTGTCCGCCCCGTGGGCAGTGCGCTTGGTGATCAGAAACGGGTTATGACACCGGCAGAGGCAGTGGCCTTTGGCGCGGACCACATCGTTGTAGGTCGCCCCGTCTGGACAGCCCCTGACCCGCGCGCGGCAGCGGCCGCCATCGTGGCAGAGCTCGCGTCGCCACAGGCCCAGCGGCGCAATAGCTGATCGCGGATCGTCCTGCACGGGATCTGCACGAACTTGAAACTTTTTCTACGCGTGTCTCGTGGTTTCTAAACAGAAGCCACTAAGAGGACACGACGATGACGAAAATCACACTCGGCCCCGTGCGTTTCGACCAGCAACGCCTAACTTATCAGGCCCGCGTAGATGTGCTGCGCGATGGCAGAACTTTTCGGTATCCCTGCCAAGTGACCGCAGCCGCCAATGCCGACCCCGCCACTATCTGCCATGGCTTGGTCCAACAGGCGCTTAAGATGTCCGATAGCGCGTCGGTCCACTAGAACATTCCGCTGACCAAGCCGGCTGCACCCGTCCCTCGCTCTGCCGGATTACAACTGGCCTGCCTCGAGAAATCGGCGGGCCATTTTTTCAAAGGGCGCGTGAGTGCAGCAATTCTGAGGCCGGTTGGAAATTTTTCCCCATGTCGCCCGCCATGCCCCGACCTAGGATCAAAAAGACGCCGCGTCGGATTAGTCCCATCGATCCGGCAGGCCTCATCTGGACGTCACGCTGCCGAACCCTTCTCTCTGTCGGGTTGACGCATTCCCAGGTGTGATCCAGACGAACTGGCCCGGTTCAGGAACCCCAATCCCTGTTCCGGGCCAAATTTTTCAATTTTCGTTGATATCGCGGTCCCAAATGCGGGTTTGACCGGTCTTAAGCCCAAAGATGAGGCGCAGGGCGACATAGGCTGCCAAAGACAACAGCGCAAAGACGACCAGCGAGACCGGCAGCGATAGGCCCGTCATCCCGAGCAGCAACATCGCCCCAAGAAACAAGGCGCCCAGCGCAAAGCCAAGGAAAATGTAGCCCGGCAATAGGACCTCTAGGATGGCGAGGACAAGCGCCGCCGCCCCCCAGACCCACCACTGAATCCACCAACCATCTATGGCCATCATTTACCGCCTTTCAACAACTTGAATGCATCGCCAAAAGCCTCAAGTGCGGCGGCAGGCACAATTATGGTCTGCTTGCCGGACCCGTTGCCCAGCGCATTCAGCGCCTCGACCTGCTTGAGCGCGACTTGATACTGCGCAGCCTCGATCCCGTTTCGGGCAATGGCTTCGGCCACGACACCGGTTGCATAGGCTTCGGCGTCGGCCTCGACACGGCGGGCTTCGGCCTGCTTTTGCGCGGCATAAAGATCGGCTTCGGCATTCAGTTCAACTGCACGCTTTTTACCTTCGGCCTCTGTCACTTGGGCACGGCGGGCGCGTTCTGCATTCAACTGCTGGAGCATCGCCGCACGCGTCGCCTGATCAAGATTCACATCAAGGATTTCGGCACGCGTCACTTCGATCCCCCAGTCATCGACCTGATCGGCCAATTGTCCCCGCACCGCAGAAATCAGCGAGGAACGGTTCGCCTGAACCTGATCCAGCTCCATCCGGCCAATTTCTGACCGGACGATGCCCGCCACAGTGGTCGAAATCGCACCATCGACATCGCGGATCCGATAAACGGTCTTTTCCGGTTCGGTGATCCGATAGAACACGCTGGTTTCGACCTGCACCAGAACGTTGTCGCTGGTGATCGCGTCTTGGGTATTCGACGGCAATTGCCGTTCCAGAACCGAAACCTTGTGCCGGACTTTATCTAGGAAGGGCACAATAAAATTGATCCCCGGCCCCAGAACGGACCGCAGCCGTCCCAATCTTTCAACAACATGTTTTTCCGACTGCGGCACGATCCGCACGCCGGCCATGATGCAGATAATGATGAAAAGCGCCAAAAGGATGAGAAAGATATTCTCTCCACCAATTGTGTTCAGAACCTGATTAACTTCCACCGCGTTACTCCTTTGTATTTCAATCATAGATAGTCGTTTTACGGGCCAATAAAAGATATTCCGTGCAAGAGATCAAAAGATCCCGCCGGTTTCATCGCGCCAGGTTTTCAGGCGCGGCGCAAAGCTGGGGACCGTGTTTTCCTGCGCCGCGAATTCCTCCCATGACATAAGCGCCCAGCGCTGGCCTTCGTCACCAAACCGGATTTCGGTGCAAACGGTTTCGGGCAGCGTCAGAACGAAAAACCAGACATATTGGTCAGGATCGTGACGCGACCTGAATTCCCGTTTCCAATGAATTGCCGCGTCGTCAAAGGTCAGCCCAAATTCTTCGAAAACTTCGCGGCGCAGGGTTTGTTCGGGTGTTTCGTCGCCTTCGCGTCCGCCGCCGGGGAAATCCCAATGCGCCGGATATGGAATGTCTGGCCGGTCATCGCGCAAATAGACCAAAAGCCGCTGCCCAACAAAGACAGCGGCCTTTGCACCGTCAAAATCACGGATCATCCGATTGTCAGTGTTTCGACACCCAAAACGGTCGGCAAATGGCGCGCGGCCTCGATCCAGGTGTCGCCTGCATCGGCTGACGCGAAAATCGACCCTGAATTGGTCCCGAAATAGACCCCCGCCTGATCCAGCGTATCGGTCGCCATCCCCTGCCGCAGAACGGTAAAGAAGCACGCCTCTTGTGGAAGGCCATTCCGCATATCGGCCCAAGTGTTGCCGCCGTCCCGCGACCGCCAAACGGCGGCTTTGGCGTCTGGCGGAAACCGGCCCAGCATGTCCCCGTTCAATGGGATCGTCCAAATGGTTTGCGGGTCTGCGGGATGGGTGGCGATCGGAAAGCCAAAGGTTGATGGAAGGCCTTCGGTCACATCTTCCCAACTGCGCCCGCCATCGGGGCTCCTGTAAACGCCGTGATGGTTTTGTTGATACAGAATATCGCTGCCCTCGCCCGTGGCCCGGACAATATTGTGGACACAGTGGCCGGTTTCGCCGTTGCGCGGCGCGGCGGGGTGGTCGTGGTGGCAGTGGTGGTCTTCGTTCGACAGCCGGTTGCGCCGGTCCCAGGTCTTGCCGCCATCTTCGGTCGCGAAAATACCAGCAGCCGAAATGCCGACCCACATTTTGTTCGGGTTCGATGGATCGGCCACAATGCTGTGCAGGACTAGCCCAGCAGCGCCGCCGTGCCAGTCAGGGCGCGACGGATGGTCGGTCAACCCGTTGACCTTTTCCCATGTCACACCACCATCGCGACTGGCCAAAAGCACCGCCGGTTTCGTTCCGGCATACAGAACGCCATCCGAAAAGCACAGCGACCAGACCTGCGAAAACTCCTTGCCAAAGGGGGGCGGTTCCGGAGTCCAGCCGATCTGTTTCGCGAAATCTGGGTCATTGGCGGCCCATTCGTCCATCATTCCCGATGTCAGCTTGGAGAGGGTCCAAGTCGCGCCGCCATCCGTCGACCGCCAGACGCCCGCACCATGCCAATCGCTGCCGCCGCCCGCCCAGATATGGCCGGTCTTTGGATCGCCCACCATATGGTTGATCGGCCAGCCGTCGCAAAACGGCCCCTGCACCGAAAATTTTTCGCGCGCGTTGTCAGACGAAATCAGAAAGGCACCTTTGGTGGTGCCCGCGAGAACGGTGACGGTCATGATTGGCCCCTGTTGTATGTGAAAACCAATCTATCACCTTGGCTAAATTTGCGAACAGAAAACTGTTGGCCGTTCCCAAGTCAGGGCCGTCGCTATATCGTTGTCCATCATGCCCAGCCTCTGCCGCGATTGCCTGTCGACCTTTGAAACTAGCACCCGTTGCCCCGTGTGCCGGTCGCCGCGCGTGACATCCCATCCTGAGTTGTTCGACCTGACAATCGCCCATATGGACTGCGATGCCTTTTACGCCAGCGTTGAAAAACGCGACAATCCGGACCTGCGCGACAAGCCCGTCATCATCGGAGGCGGCAAACGCGGGGTGGTGTCGACCGCCTGCTATATCGCCCGCATCAAAGGCGTGAAATCGGCGATGCCGATGTTTCAGGCGCTCAAACTCTGCCCCGAGGCCATCGTGGTCCGCCCGCGGATGGAGGCCTATGTCGCGGCATCGCGCGAGGTGCGCAAATTGATGGATGAACTGACGCCAGTCATCCAGCCCCTGTCATTGGACGAAGCCTTTCTGGATCTGACAGGCACCGCCCGCCTGCATGGCGCACCACCGGCGGTGATGCTGGCCAAGCTGGTGCGGCGGATGAAGGATGAATTGGGCCTGACGGGGTCCATCGGGCTGAGCCACAACAAATTTCTGGCCAAAGTCGCATCCGACATGAACAAACCGCGTGGATTTTCGATCATTGGTAAAGCCGAAACCCAGGAATTTCTGCGGCCGCGTCCTGTTCGTCTGATTTGGGGGATTGGCCCTTCGGCACAAGAAAGCCTTGATCGGGCTGGCATTCGCACCTTTGATGATTTGTTGCGATGGGACCAGCGGGACCTGATCGACCGCTTTGGCGGCATGGGCGAACGGCTTTGGCATCTGGCGCGGGGCGAGGATAAACGCCGCATCTCCTCCCACGAACCCGTCAAAAGCATTTCGAACGAGACAACATTTTTCGAGGACACATCCGACCCCGACCTTTTGGACGGACATATCTGGCGGCTGTCCGAACAGGTCAGCGGCCGCGCCAAGGCCCGCGAGATGGCAGGCAGGGTCGTGACCCTCAAACTCAAGCGTGGGGATTTCAAAGCGCTGAGCCGGCGGATCAGCCTTCACCAGCCGACCCAGATGACCGACACTATCTATCGCACGGCGCGGGCGCTGTTCGATCAGGTGCAGGATCAAGGGCCGTTTCGGCTCATCGGGGTTGGATTGTCGGATATCGTGCCTGCAACCGACGCTGACCGCGAAGGCGATCTTTTGGACCCCGAGGCCGGAAAACGAGCCATGGCGGAACGGGCGCTGGACAAGATCAAAGCCAAATTCGGCAAAGATTCGATCCTGAAGGGGCGGGCACTGCGATAGCCCAATCCGGTTGGGTGACGATATTCTGGTCCTCCGATCCGAGTAAGATTTCCCTGACTTTGTCGCAATGTTTGGCTGTCATAATGTCGGTGCATTCATCCTCTGTGCGAAAGGGCAGATCATGAGGCTGAGGACACCCTGGGGCGATGGCCCACCGCCGCAAGACAAAGACGTAAAGACGCAGCGAGACTATCTCACCAATCTCATCGAGACGTTGATCGATGACTACAAAGGGAAACGGGACAGCGCCCGATCCGCCAGTTATTTCATCAAGGCAGGCGTGATCATTCTCGGCGGCGCCACGACGATCCTTCTCGGGTTGCGGGAATTCACCGCTTTCAAGCCCCTGCATGAATGGTTCGGTATCGTCACGCTCTTGATGTCTGGAATCACCACGATGGTCACCGCGTGGGAAGGGTTTTCCAACACCGGATGGCGCTGGTCCCATTACCGGAACATGCTGTCGCGGTTCATGATCCTAAGGGACGAATTCAAATTTCAGTCCTATGACAAGTCAGAGGAAGAAATAGCCGCAATCTGCGCCAAGACATTTCAGGACATCAAAGACCTGCTGCACGAAGCCAACCGCAATTGGGAAGACAAGCGGTTTTCTGTCGGCAAAGGGCGCTAGCCCCTATTCGGCGGCAAGACGCGTGGAATCGAGCAAACCAATCCGGGCAATTTGACCAATTGCTTGGGTCAGGGTCCCGACAAAATCGGCAAAGGCGGCAGAGGGTTCAATCGCGGCCTCGTCCATATAGAGGGACCGGTCAATCTCGATTTGAAGGGCGTGTTGGTGGCGCGTAGGGCGACCATAGGTCTGCACGATGTGGGCCCCCGCAAAGGGCACGTTCCGCCGGACCCGCAACCCCAGACCGACAAAAGCCTGTTCGACCAGTGATACGATCTCTTCTCCGCAAGAGGCGCCAAAGCGGTCGCCCAGTACAACATCCGGACGCGGGCCGGTGTTGTGTCCCATCTGGTCCAGTGCTTCGCGCGGCATGGAATGACAGTCGATCAGAATCGCCTGTCCAAAATCCCGCAAATTCTCGTCGATCAGGGATTGCAGACGATCGTGGTAGGGGCGCCAGATGCGCGACAGTCGGTCATGGGCCACCTCGACCGGTATTTTCCCGTGATAGATCGCGCGGCCATTGGCGACAACGCGGGGAATCACGCCCAGACCACTGGCGATTCTGGGGTTATGCGGCGGGCGGCGCAGTCCTTCGATCAACGCGGGGTCCAATTCGTCGGCTGCGCGATTCAAATCAACATAGGCGCGGGGGGCTTTGGCGACCAATAATGGCGCGCCAAAATCCGGTGCCGCTGCAAAAAGTTGATCAACAAAGGCATCTTCCGACGACCGAATCTCTTTTTCATCCAGAAAAATTTCGGCCAGAAAATCGGCGGAATAGTCCCTTCCACTGTGCGGAGACGCGAAAATCACGCTTGTTTCGCGTTTTTCTGGCAAAAAGAGCTGATAAGCGGCTTGGGACATCGGGCCTCCTTGGAACAATAAGATAGACCGAGAATCATCTTTGCCAAAAGGCCCTTGATCCCCCCTTCGACTCCTTTTATAGACCCCACACCGACGCGGACCTTCCGCGTCCCTTTTCGTTCTGGGATGCGGGTCGGGTTGGTTTCATGGGCGGTTAGCTCAGCGGTAGAGCACTACGTTGACATCGTAGTGGTCACTGGTTCGATCCCAGTACCGCCCACCATGAATTCACTAGTCCATTTGGACTGAACTGTAACCAAGGCGCAATCGCCGCGCCGCGACAAGGAGATCGGATATGAAAGTCCGCAACTCGCTCCGCTCGCTCAAGCAGCGCCACCGCGATTGCCGCATCGTGCGCCGCAAGGGCCGCGTCTATGTTATCAACAAGACGCAGCGCCGGTTCAAAGCCCGTCAGGGCTAAGACCATCCGGCAGATGCCGAAGGTTCAAGGGTCGCGCACCGCAAGGGCGCGGCCCTTTTCCTTTGGCGGGTGCCAAGGAATGGTTTCCCTGACCTTTTTGAATTCGCGATAGCCAAACCATCGTCGAAGGCACTACTCTTGCAACAAACACAGTGTTTTTTCGGGAGAGTAGCTATGCGCGCCAATTCAATTTTATCTGCCACAACAGCTGTCATGTTCGGACTGAGCGGGACAGCCGTCTTGGCCGAGGATCTTTGCGGCGGAACCGGCAACAACGGGCAATGGATCGGCGGCACCGAAGCCGCATCCGATATCGCACAGTCAGACACTTATCTCGAACAGATGGCGCTGGTTCTGGGTGGCAATCAGTATGTCGCCCTCTTCAACCTCAGCGCCGATGCGGATGTCCGGGTCGAAACCGCAGGTCGAGGCACGGGTGATACGGTGCTCGATCTGTATGACGCGCAGGGCAATATCGTTTTGTCTGATGACGATTCGGGCGGGAATGGTGCCTCGCGCGCGGAAACGTCTTTGATTGCGGGGACCTACTGCCTTGCGATGCGCAGTTTCGACAATGCCCCCATGACCGGTTTTGTCCGCGTTGGCCTGACCGACCACGAAGCCCTGACCCAAGGAATGTCTGCCGAAGACATGCCGGACGGAGACGAGATGGCAGGTGATTCGCTAGCATGCACCTCCGACACAGCCGCGGGCGATCTGTCGGTTGGTGCGTCGGTAACTGCCTCAGTCGACGAACAACCCTATTGGCGGTTTACGCTCGACCGCGACATGGCGGTCACGATCCGCGCTGAAAACCCGAATGCCGATCCGCTCGTCACGCTCTATGACCAGACAGGAAGTTATGTTTCGGAAAATGATGACTTTGACGGGCTGAACAGCCAGTTGGATATTGCGGCACCACTGGCCGCAGGCACCTATTGTATCGCCATGCGGGCGCTGTCCGATCCGGCCGAGCCGATTACCATTTCCCTGACCGAATATGACCCTGTCGCCGCCTTGATGGGCCAATATGACCGCGCCGAAGCGGCCCCGCCGCTTGACGGGTCCTATCCGGTGACCTCACTTGGCACTCTACCCGGACGGATGCGTCAGGACAGCACGCTGTCCGAGACCGCTCAATGGTATTCGTTTGACGTGACCGAGGCCGGATTGGTTCTGGTCGAGGCGATTGCCACGGGCGGCAACGGCGATCCATCGCTTTATATGTTCGACGATCTGGGCCGCCGCGTCGGCTATAATGATGACAACGGCGAAGGCTACGACTCCCTCCTTTCCGCCCGCGTCCTGCCGGGGACCTATCTGGTAGCTGTCAAAGACGTCGGCAGCAGCCAATCCATGGTGCGGATGGTGTTCGAACGGTATCTTCCCGCGAAATAACGGGCGGGCGACCCCGACTAAGGAAAAGGCCCCGCATCCACGGGGCCTTTTGCATTTGGGACAGTGTTAACGACCGACGACGCCAACGCTATCTGCCAAGAGCCGGACGACAGTTGGTTCGTTCAGATACCCCGTGACCGGCAAGTCTCGGGCCCGCTGATACCGGCGGAGGGCGCGACGCGTATCGTCATCGAACCTGCCATCCACCACACCCGGTTCGAGACCAAGCTGCTGCAATCGTGCCTCGACCAGACGTGCCGTGATCGGGTTGAGACCCAGTGCAGCCTCTTGGGCACGGGCCGCGTCCAAATCGGCCTGATCGCTGTCTGCTTGTGTCAGGGCCGTGATCTGTGCCTCGGCATCAGCCTTGAACACACCGTCGGGATAGGCGCGCAAGTAGGTCTGATAGGCCGCGACGGTGTTGCCTGCGCGGGCGCTGTCCCATGCCGCGCGATCCTCGGCCTCGGCGGCGGCCCTCTTTTGATCTTCGATTGCGGACAGCCGTTCCTGCGCAAGCTGACTGAAAATCCCGTCAGGATATTTGCCCAGATAGGCGCGGTATCCCGGTTCGTCGCCGCGCGCACCGGTTTCATCCCAATAGGCGCGGTCCAGACGGGCCTCTTCGCGGCGCTTGCGCTCGGCCTCGGCCTCTAGCTCGGCCGCGCGGCGGCTGGCCTGTGCGTCGAGCCTGCTGATCTGTTCGGTGGTTAGATAGGTCGTTTGGCCATAACCGTTGACCTGCTGCCAATTCGCAATAGCGCGGCGACTGCCGGGGCCGAATATGCCGTCGATCCCACGGGTGTTATAGTCAAGGATCGTCAAGGCGCGCTGGATTTCGCGCCGCTGTTCACGGGTCAGGCTCAGCGCCTCTTCTGCCTTGCGGGCCATGCGGTTGGGTTCTGCGATGATCTCCGCCGCGATGTCCATGTCGCGAATAGCCATCCAGCGCCGCCCCACCGACCCGCGGGTCAGGTTCCGCGCCAAAAGCCCGCAGAAGGTCACAAAGACGAGGCAAATCATGTATTTGGCCCAAGCCTCGGTCGAAGGCCCAGTAACGAGAACCCCCAAAACCGTCCGTTCCGGCGCGTTGATCTGCCCAGAGGCCGAATAGTTGTAGAACCACGGCACTTTGTTGAACAACCAGACCAGAAAAAACTGTGCGGCGAGCGTGGCAACCGCCAGATAGAACCCCTTGATCCGCAGCGACGGCAGACCAAACAGGACGCCGACAAACGCGGTAATCCCCCCTGCAATCAGGACATGGATCACAATGGATACTTCGGGAAAGGCAGTCATCAGCTTGTAGCAGGCGTAGGCCCCCACCGCCATAAAGCCACCGGTCCCAAGGCTGACCTGCCCGGCATAGCCCGTCAGGATGTTCAGCCCGATCGCCGCGATGGAATAGATCAAGAAAGGCACCAATAGCGAGTTTGCCCAATAGTCATTGATCACAAACGGAACGACCAGAAATGCAAACGCCAGCACGGCATAATAACGCCACCGGTCGAATTTGATCGGAAAGGTCTGGCTATCCTGCTGGTAGCTTGTCTTGAAATCTCCGGCCTCGCGGTAAAGCATCAGTTCTTGACCTCCGGGATCAGGCGATCAACGAGCCGCCCAAGCCAATAAAATGCAGAGGCACAAACAACGCTGAATAGGGCCGTGACAAGTGCCGGCAACAAGACAAAGGCACCACCAGCGGGCAACATTTCACGCATTTCCGGCGGCATACTGGACAAGGTAATGAAGTTAACCAACGCAAGCGCCAGACCGCAGAGCACAATGAAGGCAGGCGAAAGTTTCAGCACGATGTACCAGAATTTCATTTCAATTTTCCTGACGGTGATGTTCGGGCAGAACCCGGTTAGAGGGTTTGGCAATTCCCGTGTTTTCTGCGTGACGAACCAGCCAGAAATAGGCAAGCATCCCCGCCGCAGCGCCCGCAAAAGCCAGCAATGTCGCGATCATCAACTGACGGCTGTCTGCCGGATCGGTCGTCAGCGCCAGATAGCCAAAGGCCCAGAAGCCCGACCACGCAACCACATTCAGAACCGCAATAAACTTGCTCATCATACCCTCTCGATTATGCGTTCGCCGAACAGCCCTTGCGGCCGGAACACGAGGAACAAAAGCGCCAGAACATAGGCAAACCAGTTTTCCGTGGCACCGCCGATCATTGGCCCGACCAGGAATTCAAACATCTTTTCGCCGACGCCGATGATCAGCCCTCCGACGATGGCACCGGGGATGGACGTGAACCCGCCCAGCATCAGAACCGGCAGCGCCTTGAGCGCGATGAGGGACAGCGAAAACTGCACCCCGGATTTCGCGCCCCACATGATCCCCGCGACCAGCGCGACAAATCCGGCCAGCGACCAGACCAGAACCCAGATGAAATTCAGGGAAATGCCAACCGACAGCGCTGCCTGATGGTCATCGGCCACGGCCCGCATCGCGCGCCCTTGTTTGGTGTATTGGCTAAAGGCCACCAGAACCGCGACCAAAACAGCCGCGACGATTGCCGCAACGATGTCGAGCTTGTCGATGAAGAAGCCATAGAAATCGTCGCCGCCCAGAAAACTCGTATGATCTTCGATCCAGAGGCTCCCGCCCTGCGGCAGGCCGACGTTCAGGGTCTTGATGTCGGACCCCCACATCAAATCCCCCGCGCCTTCCAGAAAATAAGCCAGCCCGATCGTCGCCATAAAGAGTATGATCGGTTCCTGACCGACCAGATGCCGGAACACGAACCGCTGAACGAGCCACGCAAAACCGACCATCACCGCAAGGGTCAGCAGAATCGCCAAGAGCGCCGGAACATGCCAGCCGAAATGATGGATATTGGTGCCGAACGTCGCGTTGATCAGATGGGCAAAGGGCACCTGCCCCTCCATGATCCCGACAAGTGTGAGCGCCGCGAATAGGGCCATGACCCCTTGCGCATAATTGAAAATCCCCGACGCCTTGAAAATCAGGACAAAACCGAGCGCGACCAGCGCATAGAGCACGCCTGCCATCAACCCGTTCAGAAAAACCTCGATGCCATAATAGAAATCAGCGGGCATGGTGGCGCACCTCCTTAGTCATGGCTGACCCCCAGATAGGCGTCGATCACTTCTTGATTGTTGCGCACCTCATCCGGCGTGCCATCCCCGATCTTGCGGCCATAATCCATTACGACCACACGGTCGCTCAGGTCCATGACCACGCCCATGTCGTGTTCGATCAGGGCAATCGTCGTCCCGAATTCGTCGTTCACATCAAGGATAAAACGGGACATGTCCTCTTTTTCCTCGACGTTCATGCCAGCCATCGGTTCATCCAGCAGCAAAAGCTTCGGTTCGGCGGCGAGCGCCCGCGCCAGTTCGACTCGCTTTTTCAATCCATAGGGCAAACGGCCCACGGGCGTTTTACGGATCGCCTGAATTTCGAGGAAATCGATAATCTTTTCGACCTGCTCGCGGTTTGCGGATTCTTCGCGCTCGGCGCGGCCTTTCCAAATGGCCTGCGCCAGCATTCCCGTTTTCATATGGCCCAGACGACCCGTCATGATGTTGTCCAGAACGCTCATCCCTTCAAAAAAGGGCGATATTCTGGAAGGTGCGCGCAATGCCGAGTTGGGCAACCTGATAAGGCTTCATCGGCGGGCGCTTTTGGCCCTTGAACCAGACCCCGCCTTCTTGCGGGACATAGAATCCCGAAATGATATTGAGCATCGAGGATTTGCCGGCACCGTTCGGGCCGATGATAGCCCTGATTTCGCCTTGGCGGATGTCAAAGCTGATGTTCTTGATCGCCTCGACGCCCCCGAACCGCAGGGTGATCCCTCGCAGGTCCAGCATCGTGCCGCCAATCGTGCGGCCGTCGGCGGTGACATATCCCTGGGTCTGGTCCATCGGTGCGTTCATTCTGCAGCCACCTTTGTCACGGGCACCCTTGGTGCAGTCTGAAGGCTTAGCGTGGCCTTGATCGCGCCTTTGCGCCCGTCTTCATAGGTGACTTCGGTTTCGGTATAGACCGTCGGGGCATCGCCATAGAGCGCCGCAATCAGGTCTGCGTATTTCTCTTCGATGATCCGGCGGCGCACCTTGCGGGTGCGGGTCAGTTCGCCGTCATCGGCGTCCAGTTCCTTATGCAGCACCAGAAACCGGCTGATCTGGCATCCCGCCAGCATCGGGTCCGCTGCAACCGAAGCGTTCACCTCGGCCACATGGGCACCGATGGTTTCCAGAACACGCGGATGCTGCGACAGTTCCTGATAGGATGAATAGGCGATGTTGTTCCGTTCCGCCCAATTGCCGACCGCCGTCAGGTCGATATTGATAAAGGCCGTGCAACTGTCCCGCCCGTTTCCAAACACCACAGCCTCGAGGATGTTCGGGTAGAACTTGAGCTTGTTTTCGACGTATTTCGGGGCAAACAGCGACCCGTCCGCCATCTTGCCCACATCCTTGGCGCGGTCGATGATCCGCAGATGACCGGTGCCTTCTTCGATAAAGCCCGCGTCGCCCGTGGCAACCCAGCCCTGCGCGTCTTTGGTCGAGGCCGTGCTTTCTGCGTTTTTGAAATACTCGATGAAAACACCAGGGGACCGATAATGGACTTCGCCCTTGTCATCGATGCGGATCTCTACCCCAGGGGACGGCACGCCAACGGTGTCCGACCTGACCTGACCATCTGGTTGCTGGGTGATAAACACGCTCGCTTCGGTCTGGCCGTATAGCTGTTTGAGGTTGATGCCCAGCGCGCGATAGAAATCGAAAATCTCGGGTCCGATCGCCTCGCCCGCAGTATAGCCGACGCGGATGCGCGACAGGCCCAGCGTGTTCTTCAACGGGCCAAAGACCAGCAGATTGCCCAGCGCATAGGACAAACGGTCACCAAACCCGACAGGTTCGCCGTCCAGAACTTTCGGCCCGACACGCCGCGCAACCGCAATGAACCGGTCGAACATGCGCTTTTTGATCGGGCTCGCGTCCTCCATCCGGATCATGACGTTGGTAAGCTGGGTTTCGAACACGCGTGGCGGGGCAAAGAAATAAGTTGGCCCAATTTCGCGGAGGTCCGTCATCATCGTGTCG